>Ga0123355_10001098_pt1 | contig 37394 bp, 35 predicted proteins | sample TergutEmb28metaG_3_FD_89872 | JGI IMG/M metagenome (GOLD analysis project Ga0123355, IMG submission 89872) | Embiratermes neotenicus P1 segment gut microbial communities from Petit-Saut dam, French Guiana - Emb289 P1 | ecosystem: Host-associated > Arthropoda: Insects > Digestive system > Gut ...
TACTTTTTCTTTCAAGCCGTTGTTTGTTCAATGGCTTGTTTGCCGTTCACTTTTTTCTTCCTAAAAATTTTTCACATTGAAAAATTTTCTTGATAAAAGGCTTGACTTTTATTTACAGGACTCTTCATTTATTTGACTTAATATTTCTGGGTCAATTACCTTTCCAGCCACTAAAATGGCTAAAGATAATATTTTCTGTCTGAGCTGATTTTCAACTTTCATGTTACGTATAAGTTTTGCACTTTCCAAGAATAGACCAGTTGAGTCGAGAGTTTTGCCATTGAATAAAGGTAGGTATACCAACTTTAATTCATTGATAGACTTGCCACTTTCTATATCCTGTTTCAGCTCTTCTAACATTGCATCTGCATCTATGTCGGAACATTGTACGATTATTGGTTTAAAAATCAGTCGCTCTAGGTTAATTTCCGTAAGTATGGTTGACTCTTTTACGAATATTACTGTATCGAATACTCGTTTGTGTATCCGGTACAGGCTTACATTGTAATCTAAAAACCGCCATAGGTCATCTTCACTCAATACTATTTCTTCTTCAAGATGTAGCCCTTTACCTTCGCTGGTTGCAAAGACCAAATCTCTAAACAGCGACTTGACTTCAACTTCTACACTCTCAGTCGCAAGTGATTCTGTAATGGTGGCCATGCCCTCAATACCAAAGAAGTCTAGTGCTTTGTCTTTGAACAAGGTCATGGCTTCCTTGAATCCTAAATCGTAATTTCTGTGCGGAATATCCATCGTTATCCCAGCCTCTCTCTGCTGTGTATTTTACCGCAAAATGATTGGATATACAAGGATTAGCGTGGGGTACACATACAAAAATTGAGGAAAGAGCCTGCCCGGTTTTTGGGCAAGCTCTTGGTTTGGTTTGTAGTTTGGTATCATCGGATTATGGGCAATAATGTATCCACGATGCTACGTTACTACTCTAGCAAAAAAGCGTGTTACTTAATCTTGAGATCCCGTATCATATTCTGTTGCTTTTCTGTGATGCATATTTGATGTATTCCAATTTCACGTCCCTTTTCAGGGAAAACCATTACAAACATACGTCCATCTTCATTACCATAATCAGCCACTGCAGCTCCAGCGAATATTTTTTCGTCAATAACATTTCTAAGAATAAAAAACTCTGGACTTATTTTCTTTTTTCGCCATTGTAGTTTCCCCGAAATTGTCACCGCATCAATCTTACATAAATCGTTACTAAGTTTTAAGTGCGCTTTATCATTAGTCAAATCAATTGTGTGAGAATGAGGCCATGCGGGACCCTCTAAAAAATCAATGCATGATGTGGAAATCTTATACGGAAACAAGTTTTGCATTGTTGTCGCAGGTTCTTGCATAAAAAGTATTTCAGTTGACCTCATAAGCATCTTGTTAATTAAGTCGTCCATATTAGAAAATGCATCATGCTTTTTTCCTGTTTTGAAGAAAACGGGATCACAACCTTGATACGTAAAATGTACGGGGCCATTTTTCGCAACGACAAATACCTTGGCGCTTGTCCAATAAAGCAATTCTGTTCCGAAATACGATAAAAATTCCGCAGGCGAACCAACCCCTTCAAAATCTTTTATGTCATCCCCAATAGGGCTATCCCAAGGCATCATAGTATATAAGTTCACTAAATGGTATTGCGCTTTTGACTTTGCCCCATCTGTATATCCAGACATTGAAAAAATTGATTTATGTGTTATCTGAGGCATATCTGCGAATTTTATGCATAACTGCTCAATGGCAGCAACATCTAGTGGCTTGCTTTCGTTTTTTACTTCAGCCGCCTTGAATGCCTCAATACTTCCATCCGGACTTAAAATTGTAATTGTGACATCCACATCACGCTCTTTCTTTGACGCAACATCAAGAACCATATCTCCAAGCGTAATGTCAATAGCATTTGGATCGTGGCGCAAGCAACATAAACCAACCAAGTATTGCACCATCATCGGGGTAAGCATATAACATTCCTCCAATAGCATATACAGTCAAACAAAACAAGATGCTCTATGAAACTCACATTACAAGCCATTAGCTGACATTAATCACATTGAAAACATACAGTAATGGGATGTTTTCACAATGTCAATACACAATGCGACTCTTCAATACGAGACATTATATACTATATCTATATATCTATCAATAAAAAATTGGAAAAAAATAAGTTTTTATTTTGACGGACAACCCTTATGTCGGTACGGATACAGAAAATAACATTGCCGATAGTATTGATGCTAGGCTTAACTTTACGGCATAGCTGCGAATGTGTTAGACAGGTGTTAGACAAAACCCAATTAACGTAAAAACACAGCCCCTCTAGTCTCCTAGAAAGCCTGTGTTTATCAAGTGCCCAAGGCCGGACTCGAACCGGCACGTGGTTATCCCACACGGGATTTTAAGTCCCGGGCGTCTACCTATTCCGCCACTTGGGCTGGGCTCGGTTTTCGCAAAAAAAACCTACCGCATAATAGTATACTCTACTATCGCACTTCGCGCAAGTTTTTTCGGTTTTTTTCCCACACCCGGGCGGCAAGTACGGTCATGTCATCTTTTTGCACACCGCCGTTTTGCTTTATTGCTTCGTCCATAATAAAATCGGCAATATCTTGTGGGTTGTTGTAGGGGCAGCCTGCCAATGCTTCTTTCATCCAATAATCACGGGCGGCGTCGGTAACGCCGTCGGTGGCCATTACTATTATATCGCCGTGGTGTAGGTTGCGGGTAGTGGTTTCAAAGTCTACATCATTTAGCATTCCAATAGGCAGCGACGACGAATGTATTACCGATACACGCCCGTCTCGCAGTACATATGTTTCCGCCGCGCCAATTTTAATAAACTCGGCTTGGCCTGTGTACAGGTCAACGGCGCAAATGTCGAGGGTCGAAAAACTTTCCTCGCTGCTTTTTAGTACAAGCACGGTGTTTATCATGCGCACAGCCAGCTCTTTGTCAAAACCGCTTTCTATAAAATCTTCCAAAAGGCCAACCGTGGCGGCGGACTCGCGGCGGGCGCGTTCTCCGCTACCCATGCCGTCGGATAAGGCCAGCAGGCACGAGCCGTTTCGCAGTTCTATGGCCGAATAGCTGTCGCCGCTGGCTTTGGCTGCAACCTTGGCGCGGTGGGCTATGCCACTGGTTAGGCGCAGTCTTTGATCTTCTACAAATCGGATGCGGCAAGTACCGCCGCGGGTGTCGCAATCTGTGCCTTCTATTCGCATTTTGCGCTTTAGCACTGCGTTTAGAATAGGCAAAATTTCTTCACAGGCCTTGCCTTTTTCCTGGGAAGTACCCTGCGTAAAACGTGCGCGCAAGCGAGCGCGGTCGTTAAAACATGGCTTGTGGCCGATTGTTACCTTATAGCGGCCTGTGTCGTCTTGCAACACAATCACGCTGGAAACCTCGATTTTGTGCTGCAAGAGTGCCATTATCATCTCCTCTTCCAGCCCTTCGTGGAAGCGTAGCGACATATCAATTTCCGCCGACAGGCAACTTACAATGCCAGCAACGCCGTGTAGCTGCTGGCTTATTAGCTCACGGGTTTCGCTTATTCTATTGTGCCAGTTTAGGTCGTTTTTGTATATGTTGTAAACGGCGTTTAACTCGCCCACCAATGCGTTTGGGTTCGTGCAATCGGCATAGAATTTTTTGTGCAGGTCGTTCACAGTTGCTGTGCCGTTTTTTTGGCAGGAATTTAGCATGGCAAAAACTTGCTGGTGGGTGTTATACAGGTCGTCTTCCCAGCACCAGGCCTGATTTTTGCAACTGCCGCACACACGAGCCGCCACTTCATCCACCAACAGACTTATGTCATGCTTGTTAAGGCCTGTTTTTGGGGTGGAAAGACCGCTAAACGTATCTGCCAATTTCCCAAATGCCGAGGCAAAGCTGTCTAGGCGGCGGGTGGTTTCTTCCTTTATCTTGTCCATGTAGTCGTCTGCGCTATCCAACACGGGATTTATGGCACTGGCCACGTTAAAGTAAAAGGACTGCGGCGTAAGAACAAAGGCCATACCCCCTGCAATAAGCGCGTACACAAGCGAAAAACCCCACCAGCTACGCGCCAGCACAAACAACGCCACTACCCCCATAGCACCTACCCCGGCTATTACCGCGCCACGGCCATGCTGCCGCATAAAACCGCCGCCAAGGCCTGCAATGCCCAGTATTGCTGCCCAGGACGAATCCCAAAAACCCGCCAGGTGAAGGAACAACCCAAGCAGCATTCCCGTTGCCGCCGCCATGGCACTGCCGCCCTTAAATGCCACAACGCATAGTACATACACGCAAAGGAAGATGCGCAGCGACATTGCGCCCACGTAAATATCGCTTGCGCCTGCTATTATACCCGCCAGCACAATGGCTAGGGCGGCCATGTCTTCACCAGAAAGTAGTTTTGCCCGCCGCTTGCGGCCTGTTAAAATTACATGGGCGCGTTTAAGCACCAGAGTTAAGCCGCCAGCGAGCACAGTTTCAAGGGCCGCGACGGTAAACAAAAATGGGCTAAGCCCATACACAGCCGCAACAAACAGGCCGGAGAATAGCATAGCTCCTGCCGCCGCCAGCCCAACAAAAGGCAGGTTAAGCCAAATGCCTGCGCCGCGAGTGGGCACTTTATTCATTATATAGTGGTACAGGCACAGGATGCCCACCGCCAGCAAATACCGCACCGTAAGAAAGTTGCCCATCCTGGTGGCAAGGCCCAGCGAAACAAATACGGCTGTAAGATAAAAACTCTTGCCCGCGCCCATAAAAATCGCAAGAAACGGCAATGCCAGTGGATTTATGAATGTAAAAACCATAGCTCGTCCAATAAAGAAGCCAAAAATGCCCACTAGAGCAGTCGCGATATTGCTTCTACTTAATGGGTTAGGCATTTCCCTGTTTTTGCTATGTGAATAGCTTGCACTTCGTTCCATAATATCACCCAAGGCAATTGTACTACCTTGTCGATGTGTGTTTTGTCAAATCCTGGAAGACGTAGAGGCAAAAAAAATTCAACTGGTAACCAGATCCAACCAGTTGAATTTTGTAAAACATGAAATGCGCACGCAAGCGCGCTTAGATTCCAGGTGAAAATTCTTTCTTACGTATTTATTATTCCGTCACTAATTCTTCGTATTTCTCCACTGTTAGGAAACTGGTCATTTCTTGCCTATACTGCTCGGTTAACGCACCGCCAGGTACAAGCTCTAGTGCCCAAAACGCTGCGCCCAGTGCAGGTGGCGCATATAGCAGCACCGGATTTATTGGTACATCTACATAGCTTTTAATCGTCTCTTCAAATTTTTGGGCCATGCCGTTGTAGTTTAGTCTGGTCCAGATGCTGCCTGCTTTTACAATGGCAACTTCCTTTGTAAACTTAGAAAGGCGGATGCAGCCTGCAACCCCTTCGCCGCAGTTAATGCCTACATCGTCTAGTATTTTTTGGCATAGGGGGTCGCCTTTTACGGCGTGGGCATCGCACAGTTGGATTATTTCTTTGCTGCCGCGCCAAATTCTGCCGCCGTCGTTAATTAGGTCAAACAGCTCGATTGGCTCGCTTATTTCCAGCAAACCAAACAACTCAGGGAACGAACTTGAGCCCATACCGCAGCGGAAATAATGTTTGTACGACATTTCAACCATCATACGGGCGATGTGGCCGCCACCTGCGTGGTCGCCGCTTAGTGTACCAATGCCGCCAACTTGCAGCACCTCGCCGTCTTCGTCAATACCCAGCGCAACTGTGCCCGACCCGTTTATACTGCACACGCCTGCCGCCGCCGTTGCTTTTACGCCCAGTATACCGTCGTTCGCCAGGCCGTAATTGGTAAAGCCTATGTTCTCCACACGCTTTTTTAGGTTAGCGTATTGGTCTTGGGTATCGGCACCTGCCAGGCCAAAACCTACGGCAACAATGTCGCCCACGCCAATGTTGTGTTTTTTGAACAGGTCGTTCAATTGAGACTGCATTTTCTCTTGCATACCATCGTAGCCTACACCTGCGTGCTCGTGGCTACAGGTTGGACGGCGCAAAATGTCTACAAATGTGCCGTCTTCGCGGCATAGTAGATAGTCGGTCTTAGAGTTTCCGCCATCTACACCTAGGATGTATTTCATGGATATGCTCCCCTTTCTGGTTCTCCTTTAGTTGAATGCTAAATACAATACGATTGATGTTAGGCTTAGACACACGCTAATTAAGAAAATTAGTAGTACCGTGAATTTTGGTGATAGGCCGCGCTTTAGCAGCCGAAAATGCAGATGGGTTATGTCTGTGGAGTCGGCAATGTGGGCTGGTTTTTTTGCTATTAAGCGGCGCATTACTACCAGCATACCATCGAAAATTGGTACGCCCATTGCCAACATTGGTATAGCAAGCGACACTACAGTGGCCTGTTTAAATGCCCCATGCAGCGATATTGCCGCCAGTACAAACCCCAGCAAATATGCTCCCGAGTCGCCCATATATACCTTTGCAGGTGGCATATTATAGCGCAAAAACCCAGCTACCATTGCCACAAACACGGCAGATAAAAAGGCTGTTTCCCTTTGGCCCATATGCAGTGCCACCACAAAAAACGTACTGCCCGCCACCATAGCAAGCAAGCCCGAAAGCCCATCCAGCCCGTCCATAAAATTAAATACATTAACCAGCCCTATTATCCACAAAACAGTTAGCATAAACTGCAGCGCAATGGGTAGGTATTGGTAATGACCCGCAAAGTGGTTAAAAAACCCGGTAAAACGTATGCCACCTGCAAACGCAACGCTGGCCGCACCAATTTGCACCAACAACCGCGGCCACACAGGAAATTCCTTGCCCTTAATCTTGCTGTAATCGTCCACTAGCCCAACGCTTACTATCATGGCTGCGCCAATTAAAATTGCGGGCATTGCAGGGTCGCGGTATATCACAAAAAAAATAAAGCCCACAAGAAACGCTAAAAACATGGCCAACCCGCCGCTTAATGGCATGGGATGGGAATGTTTCTTGCGTTCCGTAGGCTTATCTGTAAAATCATGTTTGTGTGCTAGCTTTATCATGCGGGGCATGACAAATATCATAAATAAGAAAACAATAGTAAATGCATAGAAAATCTGGGCAGCAAATGAAGTCAATATAGCCACTTTGCAAAACTCCGTTTCATGACAATATTTTCATACATCCCTATTATACCCCAAATTACTACATGAAATATTACAATCGTGTTACCGATGCAGTTTCCAATTCGGCCAATACCTTCTCTACTCCACCTGCAACATCTAGCTCCTTCATTTTTTCCACATATCTGTTTTTGTTTTGGTACAATGCCAAAACAGAGGATAGCAAACTGGCTTCCGTCATTTCGTTTTCGGGCAATACAACCGACAGCCCCTGTTTTTCAAATGAAGCCGCGTTTTGTATTTGGTCGCCTCTACTTTGCCCAAGGGGTAGCGGGATTAGCAAATTGGGTTTATTAAGTGCCACAAGCTCAAAAATTGTTGTGGCCCCAGCTCGTGAAATTACAATATCGGCAGCCTGTAAAATATCGGCAATGCCTTCGTTTACATATTCAAACTCTACGTAGCCTGGGGTGGTTATGCCCGACAAATTGCCCCGCCCACATAGGTGAATTACTCTAAAATGCTGCATAATTTGTGGCAGTGCGCCACGCACACAGTTGTTAATTGCCGCCGCGCCCTGGCTGCCGCCTGTCACCAGCAAAACGGGCTTACTGTCCCCTACCCCGCCAAAAACCTTCAGGCCATCCTCTCGACTGCCTTTAAACAGGGCCGGGCGCAGCGGCATTCCTGTTAAAACGCCTTTTTTTACGTATTTTAGCGTTTCGGGAAAGCTAACGCACACCCGCTTTGCAATGGGTAGCACCAACTTATTGGCAAGCCCTGGTGTCATATCCGATTCGTGTATCACACTTTTTATGCCCAATAGCCGCGCCGCCGCTATAACAGGCACGATTACAAAGCCGCCCTTGGAAAATACTATGTCGGGCTTGATTTTTCGCATTATTCCCAGCGCATCAAACAGCCCTTTCCCGATACGGAAGATGTCTGTTACGTTTTTCAGGCTTAAATATCGTCGTAATTTTCCACTTGCAATGCCGTAATATGGTATGCCCGCGGCTTCTACCAGTTCCCGCTCAATACCGTTGTGGCTGCCGATATAATAAATCTTGTAGCCGGCGGCTTTTAGCCCAGGCACAAGAGCCAGATTTGGCGCAACATGACCCGTTGTTCCCCCGCCTGTAAGTACAATTTTTCTACTCATATCCAAACTCCTTTACACTATTGGTGAAAGTGGCGGCGCGCACTTGCACGATGTGTAGCATTTTGCACAATTGCTTTGCCTACCGCACCACTAATGATATACTATATATACATAATCGTAAATATTCGTGTTTTATTTGGAAGCGCATTGCGCTAGCAAAGAAAGGTACATTATGCCAAAAATAATTAGAATTATTTTGTGCCTACTATTCTTAACTGTAATCACCGCCTGTACCAACACCCCAGATGTTCACCTGCAAGAGCCGCTTCAGGCTATTCAACTCGCTCCTTCATATTATGCTGTGGACTCTGGCATACCCCAACATAACGAAATTCATGTTTCATTAGAAATAGACCCTTCAACACGCACAGTACAAGGGCTGTCCCGTATCAATTTTACCAACAATACAGGGCAGGAACTTGACACTATTGTTATGCGTGTTTTTTGCTATGACTTCGCGCCCTTGGGTTATATGAATATAGAATATGCATCCGCCAACAATGTGGAACTTGATTTTGCGGTATACGGCACAGTTTTAACACTGTATTTGCCCGAAACCCTGGTGCCGGAAAACACTGTGCATTTGCGTTTGCGATACAGTGCCTATGTGCCCATTTATGGCGGCGGTACTGGCGGCACAGAGGATGTAATGTGGTTTGGTATGTTTTTGCCTATGTTATCTGTTTTTGATAATGGCGACTGGCTAACCTGCAATTTTTACCCTATTGGCGCGCCTTTTTTCTTGGAAACGGCAAACCATACAGTAGATATTACTACGCCTCTTGACTATACCGAAGTGGGCACTGGCCTCCGTAACGAGGAAATAATATACGATGCAGATGTTAAAATAACCCGCTTTTCTGCCAATATGACACGGGACTTTGCCTTTGCTGTATTGTCGCCTGTTTTTTATCATGGAAGTACAACAACAACCAGCGGGGTGGAAATAAATTTCCATTATCATTCGCAACTTGTGCATGACAGAGCCGACTATATTCTGGACTTTTCGCGGGATGTTATAGAACATTTCGAGGCATATGTTGGCGTTTACGCCTTTGGACAAGTGACCATTGTAGAGGCAGATTTACATGAGCGGGACAGTCTGGCTTTTTCGCAATTTGTACTGGCAGATACACGAGAGCTAAGGCATGGCAGTTTGCAAGAACTAGCCCACAGCCTGGGCAGCCAATGGTTTGTATCTGTTGTGGGCACAAACCGCATTACAGAGCCATGGCTGGGGGCGGGGCTCACACGTTTTGTACAAGCAATAAACGAGCACTACCCGGCCGAATTTTTGCACACCTACATGGCTGCGGTGCGTAACGTGGTAGACGAAATACCACTGTCAAAAGGCCTGCCCGAATTAGAGAACTGGGCACAGTTTGACTCTCAGCAGTATATGGCAATGCTTATGTTATACGACCTGCGCCAGCTAATGGGTGATGAATATTTTTGGCAGTTAATCAACCGCTATTATCAGAAATTTTCTTTTAGAATTGCTACGGCGGCAGACTTTTTTGCCCTTGCGGAAGAAGTTAGTGGCCTGGAATTGAGTGAGTTTTATTATGAATGGGCGTATTAACATTTTAGGTGTACACTTTGACCGTCTTACAATGGAGGATACCCAACAAAGGCTAGCACAATTTTTAACAACCGACCGCAATCATATAGTTGTCACCCCTAACCCAGAAGGGGTTATGCAAGCCCGTCGCAATCCCGACTTTTCTGCGGCTCTAAACAGTGCCGACCTTAGCCTGGCAGATGGTACAGGTATATATTTGGCGGCAAAATACAAAAGACACCCCCTACCCCAACGGGTGCGCGGTGTAGATACGTTTTTCAAACTATGCGAAAGAGGCAATTTCAGCCTATATCTCCTTGGCGCAAAACCCGGTGTGCCGGAAAAGGCCATTAACAACCTGGCAGAAAAATTTCCTAATATAAATATAGTCGGCCACCACCATGGGTATTTTTCCATGGCCGATGAAGATGCAATTGTAGCAGATATAAACGAAAATTGTCCCGACGTGCTGCTTGTATGCCTGGGTATGCCACGGCAAGAAATATGGGCGGCAAAAAACCGCAATATTAACGCAAAAATAACCATGTGCCTGGGCGGCACGATAGATATACTTGCTGGTGAGGTAAAACTTGCACCCGCTTTCCTGCGCAAAATTGGGCTAGAGTGGCTGTACCGTTTGGTTACAAACCCTCGCCGATTTTGGCGGATGCTGGATATTCCAAAATTTATGTTTTGTGTGGTGTTTAAATGAGCGATGTCGTGATGTTAAAAAGCGTTGGCAAGTCCTTTGGTAAAAATCAAATTTTTTTTGGGGCGAGTTTTAACGTTGCGCGGGGCACACCAACGGTGTTAATGGGCAGTAACGGCTGCGGAAAAAGTACTCTGCTAAAAATAATCGTAGGCGATATCCCCCACTCCGAAGGCGAAGTAGTGCGGGACAAAATCGAAAAAATATCATATATGCCCGATCGTTTTGCCAAATTACCATTCACTGTGGAAGAATATCTCCAATACATGGGGCAAATGCGGGGCATGACCCGGGCAGAAATTACCCGCTATGTAAACCAGCAATTTGTATATTTCGACATCCCCCAAAATATTTTGAAGCAAAAAATACTAAACTGCTCCAAGGGCACTATCCAAAAAGTTAATATCATGCAGGCTTTTTTGCAGAAATCAGATTTGCTGGTTATGGACGAGCCCTTTTCTGGGCTGGACGAAAAATCGGTTGACGCGCTGCTGCTTTTAATAAAGAGAACCATACACGAGGGCGTAGCCGTAGTTTTATCCTGCCACGAGAGTGCGCTTGCAAAGGAAATTGGTGGCAATTTATATGTATTTAGTAATCAGGAAGTTGTAAGAGGTGTCCATGAAACCGCTGATTAAATACCATATAGACTACTATATTCGGTCGGCAAAATATCTGCCGCCCCTGCTTGTTTTTGCTATTTTTTTGGGCATAAACTATCAAACTGCACCCATTGGCGTGTGGAGTAATTTGCATATAACCTCTGTAGGTATTTTTATTTTTGCAAGCTGGATTGGTGTCACATTCGTAAATTGCGAGCATAAGACCCAGCAGTTTTTATCTATTTTGCACACAGGTACAGAGGATAAATATCACCTTTCCAAGGTGGCGGGGGTAGTAGTGTTACTGTTGCCCTTTTATGTAATTACCCTTGTTATCCCGCTGGTGGGCGGGTTGTTTACTCGTAGTCTAACCCTTACCGACATAGTGGTATGCATTATCGTATATTTGCTGGCTGGGCTAATGGGCGCGGCCGTGGGTGTATTGTTTAATTCCAATATTTTTGCTGGCGAATTTGGCATTTTGGCTCATATGACGGCGGTTGGAGTATCGGCTTTGCCATTTAACGCCATGTTTGAAGACAACTTTATTATTGGGGTACTTTACAACTTTGTGCCCCCTGTTAACTTTTTGGCGCAAAAGTTTCACGCACTAGAGGATGGTGTTTTTGTGTTTGACCTGGCGTTTTTTGGATTTATTGTATGGGCACTGGCCTATGCCGCGGTGCTTATTTTGTTGTACAAAAATTTGATGAGAAGAGGTACTGCGGTTTGAAAGCAGACAAGAAGGTTTTACTGGACTATTTTTTTATAGCCCTTGGCACATTTATGCTTGGTTTTTCCATTATAACATTTTGGCAGCCCCATAATCTGGTTACGGGCGGCATTTCCGGCCTGGCGATAATCATTTTTTATTATACCGAAAGTGCGGCCGGGTTTGCGGTAACTATTCCTGTTTGGCTAACAAACTTGGTGCTTAACCTGCCGCTGTTTATTCTCGGATATAGGCTTATACCGCGGGAATATTTGGTGCGTTCGGTGTTTGGTTATGTCATGCTTACCACTTCGCTTTATGTGTTCCAGTTTGTGCCCTCCTTCCCGTCCGACCTTTTAACTTCTGCTGTTTTTGGTGGTGTAATTGCCGGGGTGGGCATTGGGTTTGTGTTCCGTGCCCGTGCAACAACAGGCGGCACTACACTAATTGCCACCATTTTGCACAAATGGGCTTTTAAGCACATTTCCACTGCCAAAATCTTGTTTGTCGTAGATGGTGTCATTATTATCGGCGGGCTTGTTATGTTTGGCACAATTTCTACAATGTACGCTATTATCGTGATTTTTGTGGTTACAAAAGTTACGGACGCGACAATCGAAGGTCTTTCATTTGCCAAGGCCGCGTTTATTATTTCAAAGGAATCTGACGCCATTGCTGAAAATATCGCTACAAAATTAGACCGAGGAGTTACGGAAATGCCCAGCCGTGGCCATTTTTCCAAGCAGGACCAGACTATGCTGCTATGCGTTGTTTCGTCTAAGGAAATTGTGACGCTGAAGGAGCTGGTGTACGATATTGACCCCAGCGCGTTTGTTATTGTAACAGATGTGCGCGAAGTGTTAGGAGAGGGCTTTAAGGCAGCTAAAGACGTTTAGTTGCGAAGCGGCTGTGCCGCTTCCCGCAGGCATAGCCGGAGGAAGAGTAGCTGGGCTTTGCCCAGCGGAGCGGCGGGGCATACCCCGGCGAAGCCGGTGCGCGAAAGCGCAGGCCGCCCGGCCAGCAAGTGAAACTTGCGAGAGGGTGTAGGGGCAGAGCCCCTACTTAGATGGAAGGAAGGGTAATTATGAAGCAACTAAAACTGCCCAACGATATCCGTTGGATTGGGCCAGAACGGAAAACCGAGGGTTTTCCCATCGAAACTACTTACTTTCGGACAGTTTTTAACCTGACCGAAAAGCCAAGCATGGCGGAAATTCTAATTTCCGCGAGCGACCGTTACACCCTGTTTGTTAACGGCCACGAACTGCTAAACGGCCCATGCCGTGGCGATTACTGGCATCAGTTTACCGACAATGTAGACATTGCCTCCTATTTACAATCTGGCGAAAACATTGTGGCCGCAAAAGTCGTGTCTTTCCACCCATATGAGGCCACGCGGGACGATTTGACAAACTCCGGCCCGTTTTGGGCAATGTCTGACGCGGCAGGGCCACTCTTGTATATGCAGGGCGAACTTGAAGGCGCAGATATTTCCACAGGCCGCGCAAAGTGGGAATTTTTGAACGACTCGGCCATTAACTGGAACATGATGTACGCGGCATTTTGGATGGGTGCGGCAGAAGATGTGGACGGCGCAAAACTGCCAACAGGCTGGGAAAGTAACCCTACCACCCCTGGGTTTGCGCCTGTGCTGGAAAAATGGCACAACGGCATAGCCTATGGCGAACGCCCGCCGCTGCTATTGCACGAGCGGCCTATCGACCATCTGCTAAGGATTGAAAAATCTCTGGACTGCAACGAAACTATTGCGCCAAACAGCAAACACGAGTTTGTGCTGGATACAAAAGAGCTTACAACCGCATTCATATATCTGCGGGTTAAAGGCGGCAAGGGCAGCAAAATTACCATGACATATGCAGAGTCTTATATAAAGTCGGACGGCAGCCCCCGCGGATACAAGGATGTTCGCAGTGATGCAAGCGGTACAATTTCTGGTATACATGATACCTATCGCCCGGCAGGTAGCGGGGTGGAAGTTTATTCTCCATCCTGGTTTCGCACATTCCGCTTCGTAAAAGTGGAGGTGGAAACGGGGGAAGAAACACTTGAGATTTTGCCATTCAAATATGTAGAAACTCGCTACCCGCTGGACGACAAAGTGCAGTTTAACGCGCCACAAGACTGGGTTTCCAAGGTATGGGGCATTAGCCGCCGCACATTGGAGCTTTGTATGCATGAAACATACGAAGACTGCCCATATTTCGAGCAATTGCAGTACACACTGGACACTCGCCTGCAAATTTTGTTCACCTACGCAATAAGCGGCTCTACCACAATGGCGAAGAAAACCCTGCACGACTATCATACTTCAATTTTGCCGGAAGGTATTTTGCAGTCACGCTTCCCTTCTAAATATCATCAAATAATCCCGCAGTTTTCGTTGCACTGGATACTTATGTTGCGCGATTTTTATGTGCAAACAGGCGACCTAGAAACATTGGAGCGTTATCGCCCTACAGTGGAAAATATTTTCGGCTGGTATCGCCGCCATACAGGCGCAGAAGGCCTTGTTGAGTTTTTGCATTATTGGGATTTTGCCGACTGGGTATCTGATTGGGACGATATAGCGGGCAGTGCACGGGCTAGCAAATTTGGTCCATCCACCATACAAAACTTAGTGTATGCCTACGTGCTGGAAACAGGCGCGCAAATTATGGAAGACCTTAGCCTTAACGACCTGGCGAAAAAATACCGCGCGGAACGTGCTACAATTTTGGCGAAAGTGGAAGAACTCTGCTGGGATGCCGACCGTAATCTGTATCGGGAAGGGCCAAATTTTTCAGCAGAGTACACCCAGCATTCGCAAATGTGGGCGGTGTTAAACGGCATTGCAACAGGCAGCCGCGCAAAGGACATTATGACAGCCGCGCTAACGGACAATACGCTTCTGCCATGCTCCTTTGTAATGCAGTATTTCTTATTCCGCGCGTTGGAAGAAGCGGATATGTACGCCGAGACGGAAACCCTATGGCCAAAATGGCAAGAGCTTCTTGCCCTTGACCTTACAACTGTGCCAGAGATACCCGGCAAGTATACCCGTAGCGACTGCCACGCCTGGGGCGCGTTGCTGCTATACGAATTGCCACGTAAATTTGCGGGCGTTATGCCACTCGAGCCAGGGTACACGAAAATTCGCATACAGCCAAAAGCACTTTTCTTGGGCGAATTTGAAGGCACAGTGCCCACCCCGGTTGGGGATGTGTATGTGAAGTGGCAACTAAACGACGGCAAGTTTAATATTTGGGTTAAAACCCCCGTGGAAGCAGAAATCGTATTGCAGAATGGGGATATCTGTGCGGTAAAAGGCGAAGTAACATTGAATTGCGATGTGAAGTAATGAGCCGCAGCAAAGTTCCGTTTTTTGTTGTAATTGCAATATTTTTGCTGGCTTTTATTTTTGCGCTCACCCCCATGGGGATGTGGATTTTGTCTGCGACCGTTTCAGTAGGCAACGAAATCATTCTTAGAGTTGTTGCATATGTGTTTATTATTGCGCTAATCGCCACATTCCCATGGGAAGGCAGATTAAAAAGAACTGCATTCTACTTATGCATGGCGATTGCGTGTTTGGCTGCATTTCAGATATTGAACACAATAGATTTTGGTGGAAATTTTTACGGACTTTGGGGCGTTGCGCGCCACGCTAGGATAGATGGCTTTAATATTACAGACCCGCAAGACTCGCAAAATACTGCTTTCTACTTTGCAGAAGACGGAACACTAACAATAGTTGTTAGAAATGACAATACAGTTACCTCCTCCACGCATACTTGGCATATTATAGAAGGCCGACGCGAACAAGCTGTCAATATCATGGGTGTACCATATGAATTTAGATTTAGCCACTTTGGGCGCAGGGTGACGCTGGAACGAATACGCATTGCAGATAGCGGGCCAAATATACCGCATATGACACGCCCCAGGGATATGCAAGTTGTCCTTAGGCGGCCATAAATTTGCAAAAAAAAATCAACTGGTAACCAAATCCAACCAGTTGATTTTTTTGTTTTTGAATTAGCATTGTATGTTGGATTACTCCACAACACATGCATCTACAGGACAAGCACCTGCGCAAGCGCCGCAATCAATGCAATCTTCGGCCTTTACAACATAAATGTCACCTGGTGAAATGCAGTTTGTTGGGCATTCGCCCTCGCAAGCACCGCAAGCGATGCATGCATCAGTAATTTTGTAAGCCATTGGACTCACCTCCATACCAAAATTCTATCAAATCTGTCGCCCTTTTGCAACAAAATTCGGAAAAATTCCAATGCGGTTTTCTCTTGTGTTGCCGTGGTAATCACTTCCACCAGTGGCAAACAGCCCACGTTCTTCACATAACTCCAATAATCTGCTTGTTTGCGCACTGGTAAAACCGGGATAATAGCATTCGATCCCATCCAAAAATGGCAACAAACCTTGAAGCATCATTTCGGCATTTTCTTCGTATTGAAAAACGTGTGGTAGTACTACCTTACCCCCAGTTTGGCGAATAATATCCATAACTTTATCCGCGCTGGGGGTTATGTCGCTTTCATCAATATAAAATGGGCTGGCAGGGTTGGACATATGTCGGCGATAGAATATATGGTAACTCTGCCAACTTTCTTCGTCGGGGATTTTTTTACGGTTCTCAGGGATTTTTCTCATTTCATCATGCAAAAAATGCGTGGAATAATGCCGCTGGTTTGTGTAATTTGTATCGCCTAGCTGTATGCCTATAGCTTCGAAAATTGTCACAAGTCGTGTAAACCAATGACGGTTTATCTCGGAAAAGGGAAGGTACAGCCCTTGTATCGCGTCACGCATTTTGTGGGGATCAAATTCGTAACCTAGCATTTCAATTGAAAAACCGCGGTAGTATGCTTGCATTTCAATACCAGTAATAATTTCGCCGGAAAAATATTTTTGCGGGTCGGTGATATGAAAATATACGTCGCAATTGTCGTGGTCTGTTATTGAAATTTTTTGTAGGCCAGCGGCTTCCGCCTGACGCAAGATATCTTGCCACGTGCTAGTCCCGTCCGAAAAATTTGAGTGAATGTGTAAGTCCATCAAATTACTTTCCATGACGGCCTGCCAGACATTCTAGTACATCATTTAACTCCACACCTTGCTCGTGCATTAGCACCATCAAATGATACATAAGGTCGCTGGCTTCACCCACAAACTCGGATTTATCTCGGTTTTTTGCGGCGATAATTGTCTCCGCCGCCTCTTCGCCAATTTTCTTGCAAATTTTATCCACACCAGCACCAAGCAAATAATTCGTGTAGGAATTTTCCGCTGGGTCGTCGGAACGCTGGGCAATTAACACACCCAGTTTGTCCAGCATATTAAACTGGCCGTTTTCATCGCCAAAGCAACTATAACTGCCCGTGTGGCACGCGCCGCTACCCACTTGCTCTACTTGAATAAGCAGCGTATCTTTATCACAATCTAGGCTCATGCTCTTAATTTTTTGCACATTGCCGCTGGTTGCGCCCTTGTGCCATATCTCCTGCCGCGAGCGCGACCAGAAACATGCTTCGCCCATTTGTATCATTTGGCGGTAACTTTCCTGGTTCACATGGGCATGCATTAGCACACGACCAGTGTAGTAGTCTTGCACAATCGCGGGCATTAGCCCGTTAATTACAATGCCCTCGATATGCTCGGGAGAAATGGCTGCACGTACACTAGCAACAGTGGCCTTACCGTAGTGGAAAATGCTTGCCGCCAAAGCTGCTGAACAGTTTGTCTCTTCAAATACTTCAACTATGTCGGCCACGCTGCCGCAGCCGCCACTGGCAATTACAGGTATGCTAACCGCCCTTACTACCGCAGTAGTCATGGCCAAATCGTAGCCGTTGCCTGTGCCGTCTCCGTCCATGGAAGTTAGCAGAATCTCGCCTGCGCCCAGGTCTTGGCACTTTTTCGCCCATTCTACCAGGTCAAGCCCTGTGTCCTGCCGCCCACCTTTTATATACACATGATAGCGGCCCGGCTCGTACATTTTTGCGTCAATAGCCGCTACAATTCTATGGCTGCCAAACTCGCGGCTGGCCTCTAAAATAAGTTCTGGCCTAAGAACCGCCGCCGTACTAACGGATACCTTTGACGCGCCGCAAGCAAACAACTCGCGAAAATCTTCAATAGTGCGCACGCCGCCACCAACAGTAATTGGCACGATAAGTTCCCGGGCAGCACGGCGGATTATATCGTAAAAATTATTGCGGCTTTCGGCGTTTATGTTCAAAAAAACAACTTCGTCCGCGCCTTGCAACTGGTACAGTCGCGCCATTTCCAACGGGTCTCCAACTTCGGCTATATTCACAAAATTAGTGCCCTTTACAACTTTGCCATCACGTATATCTAGGCATGGGATAATTCTTTTATGCATTTTTGTAAATCCACCCTTCCTTCATAATATGCCTTGCCTACAATTGTTGCGTAGTAGCCCTGTGCCGCCGCGTGTATGAGGTGCTCCTCGTTTGCAACGCCGCCGGATACCACGAAATTTATGCCGCTTTGCGAAAAAATTTGCTCATACATTTCCCAGTTAGGGGAAGTAAGCGAGCCATCTTTTGAAATATCTGTGACCACAATGTACTGCACGCCCATATTTTTTAGGCTGTCGATGAAATCCAGATAATCCAGTGTGCTGTCCGCCAGCCAGCCGCCTGTGGAAACCTTGCCGCCGCGAGCGTCCACGCCAACCACGATTTTTTCCGCGCCGTGCAAGGCAATCATTTCCGCCACAAAATCTGGATTGACTACTGCGATAGTACCCAATATTACTCGGTTAATGCCCATTTCCAGATACATGGCCACAGTTTCTGCCGTGCGCACCCCACCGCCTAATTGCATGGGAATATCAATAGCCGCGCGAATTTTTCGTATTGTCTCAATATTGGCGGTGTTGCCGCCCTTCGCGCCGTCCAGGTCTACCACGTGTAAATACTTCGCACCCATTTGCTGGAAGCCCAGGGCAATTTCCACAGGATTGTTGCTGTATATCGTTTTTTGGTTGTAATCGCCTTGATAGAGGCGCACAGCGTCGCCATTTTGCAGGTCAATTGCAGGAATTATTAGCATTACAAAACCCTCCGCTTCGCGTTACTATATTCTTCATTATAATATCCCCTTTGTGGATGGCACGCCTGTGGCTACGACTTCCAACGCTTGTTTCAAAGCCACGCCAAATGCCTTGAACATGGCCTCTATCATATGATGGGCGTTTTTGCCGTATTCAACGGAAATGTGCAAGGTAATACGTGCCTCTTGTGCAAACGCGCGGAAAAATTCTTCCACCATTTCTGTTTCAAAATCCCCCACCCTTTCGCATGGGAATTTTTCACCAGGCACAGTTATATGAAGAAACGGCCGCCCGCTAATATCCAAAATACAACGTGCCAGGCTTTCGTCCATGGGAATGGCAGCCTCGCCATATCGGTGGAAGCCGTCGAGTTTGCTCCATATTTGCAACAGTGCCTTACCCAGCACAAGTCCTACGTCCTCTACCGTGTGGTGGTTGTCTATGTGCAGGTCGCCCTCGCATTTAAGTTGCAAATTCATACCAAAACGGAAGGCGAACAGGTGCAGCATATGGTCGAAAAAACCGATACCCGTATTTATGTCCATTTTCACATTCGATCCCATAGCTAGGGTTATGTTTGTCTCGCCAGTTTGGCGGGTGACTACGGTTTCATACATTGCAAAAACGCCTCCATTTCTTGGTCTGTGCCTATTGACACCCGCAGATAGTCGCCAATGCGCGGCTTGTCCCAGTAGCGCACAAGTATTTTATTTTCCAGCAAATGTTCGTACCATTCACGCGCTGTTTTCGGCTCTTTGGGTTTGAAGAATATGAAGTTTGTGTGGCTTTCGGGTACTTTGTGGCCTTGATCTTGTAGTGCTTTTCTAACGTTTTCGCGGGTTGTCATTACTTTTTTGCGCGTTTCATCCCAGTATGGTGCGTCGGAAATAGCCGCAGAAGCGGCGCGTTGGGCAATAGCGTCCAGCGGGTAGGAGTTAAACGCGTCCTTCATGCGCCCGAGGCCGTCGATGAGAGCCAGGCTGCCAATGGCAAAACCGACGCGCATACCTGCAAGGGCGTAGGATTTTGAAAATGTTTGTACAACCAGTAAGTTTTCATATTTTTCGGTTAGAGGCACTGCGCTTTTTTCTGTAGAGAAGTCGATATATGCTTCGTCAATAAGCACTACTGCTTGCGGGTTATTTTTGACGATTTCTTCCACTTCCGCCAGAGTAAGTGCTTGCGCTGTTGGTGCGTTTGGGTTTGCGATTATTACACCCTCTGCACCTTTATATGAAGTTGTATCTATCGTAAAATTTTCGTCTACTGGAATTTCTTGTGTCGTCACATCGTACATATTTGCCCAAACGGGGTAAAAGCCATAGGAAATATCGGGGGTCTGCACTGTTTTTCCGCTAAAGAATGCTTGATATGCCAGGGCTAGAACCTCGTCTGAACCGTTACCGCAGAAAACATTCCGGGGGTTAACACCATACCGCACAGCAATTGCGTTTTTTAGCTGCGTGCTGTCTCCGCTAGGATACAGGCGCAGGTTGTCTAATGAGAAGTTAGCGATAGTCTCTGCCACTTTTGGAGATGGCGGGTATGGGTTTTCATTGGTATTTAGTTTTATCCAGCCGGGTTCTTGCGGCTGAATACCCGCGACATATGGGGTTAAGGTCTGGGTTTTTTTTGTTAGGAATTTCATATAGTTTCACGCACCTTTACAGAATTTGCATGGGCGTCCAGCCCTTCCAGCGTAGCAAACTTGGCCACATCTGCCACCAGTTCATCAAACGCGGGTTTTGTGTAGTAGCTGTATGCACTGTATTTCACAAAATCGTAAACACCAAGTGGCGATGAAAACTTGGCCGTGCCGCCAGTGGGCAGCACATGATTTGTACCGCTCATGTAATCACCAAGGGGTTCGGGGGTGTACTCCCCCAGAAAGATTGACCCGGCATTTTGCACTTTTGGCAAATGCTCCAGCGGGTTTACTGTCAAAATCTCCAAATGCTCGGGTGCTATGCCGTTTGAAATTTCAAATGCATGGTTCAAGTCGCGGGCAAGAACAGCCGCACCGTAGTTTTGCAACGACACCTCGGCAATTTCTTTGCGCGGCAACGCATTCAACTGCTTCGCAAGCTCAATTTCCGTAGCGTCAATCACACTTTGGCTGGTGGACACCAAAATACTGCTGGCCATCTCGTCATGTTCTGCCTGGCTAAGCATATCCGCCGCAATGTAGCGGGGGGTTGCGGTTTCATCAGCAATAATCAGTATCTCCGACGGGCCGGCTATCATATCAATATCCACAACGCCGTACACAAGCTGCTTTGCCGTTGCCACGTACGCATTGCCAGGGCCTACAATTTTGTCCACTTTTCCAACAGTTTCCGTGCCGTACGCGGCGGCGGCAATAGCCTGTGCGCCGCCAATTTTGTATATTTTAGAAATGCCGCATACAAAAGCGGCGGCTAATATCACATCAGGCACACGGCCATCAGATTTAACGGGAGTGAAAATTGCTATGTCTTTTACACCCGCAATTTGCGCAGGTACGGCGTTCATTAGCACTGTGGAAGGATACGCCGCAGTGCCACCAGGCACATACAATGCAACCCTGGCAATGGGTCGCACAATTTGCCCTAATATTGCGCCATTTTCCTTATACATACTCCAAGATTTTTCTTGCTGATGTGTATGAAAATCTTCCAATTGTTGCTTTGCGCGTTTTAATATACGGCAAAAATCGACCCCAGCGTTTTGCACACCATCGGCAATTTCCTCCTGTGTAACAAGAAGATTAGTGCCCGTGTATCCGTCCAATTCCGCGATATATTTGCGAAGCGCAGTATCTCCGGTTTCCTTTATATCTGCCAAAATTTTGCTAACAGTTTGTACAATGTTTTCTGCAACTGCTGTTTGCCTGTTTGTTATCTTAGAAATATCGTTGTTTAATTTGAATGCCATTTTTACCTCCTCGATGCTTTTTCAGTTGGTAAGAACTTCTTACCAACTGAATTTCTCCAAAAGTGCGCCAACATTCGGGTCATACTTCAATGCGGCGCGGCTAACCAATACTTTTGTTTGTATCGGTAGTGCCTCTTCATATATAACAAGGCCGCTTTCTGCAAGGGCGCGGCCAGACTCTACAATGTCAAAAATCGCGTCCACCCCGCCATGCTTTGGCATCAGTTCCGACGAACCTGAAATAGTTATAACGTCTGCCAAAATACGCTTTTGCGCAAAATAATTGGCGGCGATATTAGGGTGCTGGGCAGCCACGGTTAATATTTTATTAGCGTCTTGTTTGCATTTTTCGTAAAAATTTTTCGCCTCAGGGAAACCCGCTACACAAAAACGTGAATTTTTGCACAGCCCCAGGTCGGGGAAAATGTCGGACAGAAAGTTATCGCCACGCATGGAGTTGTTTGCCGCAAGGCTCGACAGCTCATATTCGCGATAGCAGTCGAATGCGGAAATTCCTATATCCGCCCAGTTGCGGTCTACATATTGGGGGATATCCGCTATGCGCACCAGCAAAAACTCCACTCGGCCGCAGTCCGACGAAAACTCCAGTTGCTTCCAGTCAGACTTTTGCATTTCTTCTTCCAATTGACGAGAGGTAAAGCCCGCTTTTTGAAAGAAATCGTAAGATTGAGGCAGCAAGCGGCTGCCCTTTGGTAATGCTATTTCTATCTTTCTCATGTTTACTCCTTCTTTGCCAAGTACAAGTCCATTGTATCTTCTATTTCAATCGTACCGCCGTATTGGTTTATCAAATCTGTTAACCCGGCTTCCAGTGCTTTGCGTGGCTCGGTTTCCATCGCCCTATGGTCGGAATATGTGTTAAGTAGTGCCATATATTCCTGCGCCGTTAAAATTCTCGTACTGTGGTATAGTTTGTATTCTATGTCCGAAAATCCGTATTTGCCTATTGTTTCAACTATGCTTAGACAGCTATCTTCGCTAAATCTGTGAATTGTTGACTTGATACCTGTTTGATATTTGGCATACACTTCTTGGCTCGTTTTATCGAAGCCGCCTTTTCCCGGGTGGGGATGATTCCAAAACAAAGCTAGCGTTCCCCCGCTTTTTAGCAAATCAAATACCTTCGGATACCCGACTTCTTGGGGAATCCAGTGGAATGCAGTGGCAGAATATATCAGGTCATAACTACCACTGTTAAGGTTCACATCCGCAAAATCCCCATTGGTGACTCGGAAATTTTTGTGCCCCGCGAACTTATGCTTTACAAAGTCGGCCATGCTTTCCCCAAGTTCAATAGCTTCAAGAGTACAGCCTGTTTGTAAAAATGGCGTTGTGGCCTGCCCTGTCCCAATACCTATTTCCAGGGCGGTTTTGCTGTTGTCTAAATTAGAGAAATTTATAACATGGTTGAATAGTTCTTTTGCATATGTTGGGCGCATTTTATCGTAATTGACAACATCTTCGTCAAATTTTAGTCTCAAGTCCATTATTTTCGTCCTCCCTACACGAGCGTAGCACATACACCAGCTCGTTGCCAATTTCCTCACTTGCGATTAGTGCGAAGTTTGATAATGCACCACTGTTTATCGCTGTTTCAAACTGAGCGGCATAATTTTTACCCATGCCCTTGTTGCGTCCACCCAGGCTTTGCAGGGGATATGTTATCGCCAAAAATTTCGTATCCAGCGCGTTTGCAAGCTGAAAACCGCGGCCTTTCGCTTGCGCTTCCAGCACTGGCACAAGTTTGCACATTAGAGCAAGGTCGGTTTGTACTGTTGGGGTTTCCACCGCCAAATCCATACAATCCGCCGTTTGGTGCAGGTTTTGCTTGGCAAAAAATCGGTTAAGCAAATCCCGTGTACGTGTGTCGATATCGTAGGCATGATAGGCCGTAAGAGGCATGTTCCAGCGGTGCAGGGCAAAGGGGTTGAAGCCACAGCCCAGGTCTTGTATCGCCTGCACCTGCCCGGCGTGGCGGACGACAAATTCGCAAAATTGCGGATAAAATGGCAACCGCTCTTTTGTAGACGCGTGCAATGCCAATATTTCATCAATATCGCTGGTGGCAAGCAAAGCCTCGGCTTTTTTGTGCATATTCCCCTGTACATATGCGCCAAACATCTGGTGCAGACGGGTTTTTGCGGCCTTGTCCTGCCCCTTACCGCGGTGTGTTTCTTCATTATATATCCGCTCCAAAAGCGGCGGGTGAAGCATTGTGTACTTACTCATTGTTGCAACCGCTCCATCAGCATTGTGTAAAATCGCAAGTTGTGAATTGTCGCCAAACGGTGTCCAAGGCTGTCGCCAATACTAATAAGATGGCGGATATACCCGCGACTATACCCGGTACAAGCGTGGCAGTCGCAAATGGCAGAAATCGGACGCGGGTCGCGGCGGTAATCGTCGTCCAAAATGTACATATAGTTGTAAAATTTGCGCCCCACATCAATGTCCGATGGGCTTTCATATTCTTGGTCAAACACATACAGGCGGTTGTGACGCGCCTCCCGGGTAGGGATTACACAGTCGAACAGGTTATATCCCATTTTCACACAGGCCACGATATTTTCTGGCCGCCCAACGCCCATAGCGTATTTTACCATTCCGTCAGGCACTAGCTCGGCCACGTATGCTAAAATTTCTTCGGTTAATTTGCCGTCTTCATCCAGTGGCCAGCCGCCAAAACCGAAGCCTTTGTAACCCATTTCCAATAGTGCGGTGGCACATTCACGGCGCAGTGCCTTCTCGTTACCGCCTTGGATAATGCCAAAAAGTTGCGATTCGCCCTTAGACAGTGCGCGGAACGTATCCATACACTTTTTCCCCCAGCGGATTGTCACGTCAACCGCTTGCGCTTGGCGTTCGTGGGGGTCGTTTGGGTGGGTGCAGTAGTCCAGTGCCATAAGCACGTCTGCGCCGTATGCCAACTGTGACTGTATGCACTTTTCGGGAGAAAGTGTAGTCTTTTTGCCATCTTTGCGAAAAATAATCTCGTTTGGCCTTATTTCGCCGAAGGACGCGTTTTCGCGCAGCAGTGAAAACACCTGAAACCCGCCAGAGTCTGTGATGATGGGGCGTTTCCAATTGGTGAATTTATTCAAGCCGCCCATGGCCTTTATGGTGCTTGCGCCGGGCTTGCTCATTAAGTGGTATGTGTTCATTACAATACCCGGAACGCGGCAGTTTTCCAGGTCGGTGGAATCGACACAGCGAACCACGCCACGTGTGCCGTCTGGGAAAAAGGCTGGAAGTTTTACGCTGCCGTGGGGCAGGGTTAAAGTGTTGCTTATCATTTGAACCTCCTAGTTTCATTGTCATACTAATTCCATTCTCAAATATCGCCAAGCACATTTGTTTTCCGCCCTAAAGCCGGCGGAAAAAAATATCCTTGTCGATGTTTCGAATTGGAATTAGTATTAGGTGTTTCAGTGCGTCGGTAGCAGTTCCTTCAAATTTAACATTGCGGCGTAGATTTCTTTTTTACGGTAAGTGTTACTCAGTCGCGCGGCAGCGTCTTTTAGTGTGCCGCCCTCTTTTATTAAAACATCCACTAATTGTGCTTCTATGCTAAAAGCAACTTCCTCTTCTATTTCTTCAACTCCGGCCATTTGCAGAACACAGGTGTATTCTCCTTTTTCAGCATCGGGGTTTTCTTCTAACGCCTGCAAAACATCCACAACGCCACCATGGTACACCCGCTCAAATTTTTTACTAATATCATTACACAAACAAACCTGCGAGGTAGGGAAAACCCTGCAAATTTGCGCTAGCGTGGCGGTTATTCGCTTAGGCGACTCGTAAAAAACGGCCACACCCGGCAAAACCGCTTCCAGTGCTGCAATAATGTCATTCTTACCTCGGGGCAAAAAACCTACAAAACTAAACCGCGTAACATCAAAACCCGCAACCGACAATGCGGCAACCACGGCACTTGCGCCGCACACAGGCACGACGGGGAAACCTTCTCCCGCCGCAAGTTTAACAAGCCTATGCCCAGGGTCAGAGATACAAGGCGTGCCCGCGTCGGAAATTAACGCTACATTTTTCCCATCCCGTAACGCGGAAATAAAAAAATCCCCGCGTTTTTCCTCATTAAATTTATGGCAGGAATACATGGGGGTTTTGATATTAAAATGAGAAAGAAGACCCCTGCTGTGGCGGGTGTCTTCTGCGGCTATCATATCAACTTCTGCCAAAATGCGAAGGGCGCGAGGGGTAATGTCTTCCAGGTTGCCGATGGGGGTGGCGACCACGTACAGGCTAGACATTTGCCCTTTTCTCCCTACTGAAAAAGAAACCGATAATAGCTAAAAAAATAAATGTTGCGGTGTAAACAACCGCGTGCAACCAACTGCCCATCCAGTAGGTTGCAAACATAAAGCTCGCGCCAGCTATTGCTATAATTGGCGCAACAAACCGCTTTAATACCGTCCCTTTCTCCCGTAGCATAAAGTAGAAGAACAGCGGTACAAGCATAGCGAAAAATGCGAAATTATAGAAATCCGGCAACCAAAAACGGAAGCCAGTAAGCCAGGCAGTGTTAACCAGGATTACAGCGTACCAAACCACGCTAATACAAACGGCCATGACCATACTATTTTTAGGTATGTTCGTGGCGGGGTCAAGCTGCACCATACGCTGTGGCATAGGCCCTGTGCCACGCCGCCCAAGGGCGTACATTGCGCGGCTCATTCCCAAGCAACAGGCGTTCAAAATTCCCAGGCCGGAAATTATCATAAACCCAACAAGCACATGGCTTGCCCAGCCACCAAACACATTGGCAAAAGACTGGCGCGTGCCTTCGGCAAAGTTTGCGCCGCCGCCCTGCATAATAAGCGCGCCGCCGTCTGGTGAAGCCCAAACCACACCCACAAAATACAGCACATACACGATAATTATTGCGGCAAAACCACCCATTAACGCAATGGGAAAGTTGCGCTTAGAGTCCTTCACCTCGCTGTTAAAGGCCACGGCCGCTTGCCAGCCGTTGAAAGCAAATGCTATAGCAGATATGGCGGCAAAAAGGTTGGCTTCACGAAATGTGACTACCGCAGTGGTCGCGTCTTCGCCTGTATTTATAAAAAATCCGGCAATTACGCCAACTGTGCCCATTAAAACAAGGGGAAGCATACGCGCCACGGTAGTGCCAACGTTCAACTGAACGGGTAGCTTTGGCGAAAAATAGTTAAGTATAAATGTAGCCACCATAAAAAACGCCATTATGGAAAAGCGGAAGAGTAAATAGTGCTCGCTTGTATTTGTTATGCCCACCAAAGTTGCGGTAAAGCCAGAGGTTATCCAAGCAATTATTGCGTAACCCGCAGGCTGATACATAACGGCAAAAAACCAACCGGCCAGGTAGCCATATTTTTTGCCCACGATTGCTTCGCAATAGTCTACAAAGCCGTGGATATGCTCGTACTTTGCGGCCAAAACACTGAACATGTACACGCATGTGGCAATTGTAAGACCACCTATTATCCATGCTAAAACACCAATGCGCACGTTGCCGCCTACATAGTACAGAATGCGACCCGGTAAGAAAAATATTCCTGTGCCAACAATAAAGCCGACAACAAAGCATATAGAAACAAAAAGGCCATACTGGCGTTTTAGAATATTTTTTTCATGAGTGTTATCATTCACTGGGTATCCTCTTTTCAAATTTCGATATTTTCATCCACTATATTATACGATTTGTGGGGTTTTAACAAGATGCGAAGCAACTACTGGCATCCAAATTTCCCATTTCTTCATATTTTTTTCCGTATCCTCCAGTGTGAAACGCTCCAAATGGGGCATATCTTCGCGGCGGCGGTATCCACTGCTTGCAAACCATTCGGTTAGGATACGTGCATAGGCGCGAGATACGTTTTCCGTTTTGCGCTCGTCTTCAAATGAAAATACGGCCCAGTCTGCTGCTTGTACTTCATAATACATTGCTTCGCCATTGGTATTGTCGGTATCAGTATCAAGGAGGGGAGATGATTTTTTAGAAGTCAAAATACGAAACTCTTGCATCTCGTCCGGCACAAGTCCAAGTGCCGCCCTTACCCTGCCGTCTTCAGACATATAGTCGATTGCGGCTGTCATGTAATAAGTATGCTTATTTGCGCCATGGGAAATGCTAACTCCTATTTTCGTTTTGATATCGTCTATTGTTGTAGGTTTGAATTCGCCATACTCTTGGGTGATTTCCTCTGGGATTTTGAAATCATCGGCAGAGGTTGCTTTGTCTTTTGAATGTCCGTCGAACTCAATCTCTGCATTCCATAGTGAGCCGGGTTCGCCTTGATTATTTTCTACGGACATATATCCAGTCATACCCACTATATTAAATGCAGCCCGCCGTTCTATCCTAAAATTAAGCGGCTTTGCACCTTTTATTTCCAATACGAATGACATTGGTGGATAGTTAACAAGTGTCACACCGGATTTGCGTGCGGACAGTGGCGTTGTGCCGTGCATTTCTTTGAATGCACGGGTGAAGGTTGTTGGGGACTCGTACTGATATTTTAGTGCTATGTCTATTATTTTGTCATTACTGTTTTGGATATCGAAAACTGCCTGGGACAAACGGCGGCGGCGTATGTATTCCGAAACCGTCATACCTGCCATATATGAAAATAGCCGCGAAAATTCGTATGCGGAACAGCACACGAGCTTGGCAAGCTCTTCGTGGCGAATTTCTTCGGTTAAATTGTCTTCTATATGCCACAAAACAGCGTTCATTCCAGTTAACCAGTCCATGGTTTATCACCCTAGTTAAACGTAACAAAACTATCCGAACTTTGCAAGGGCTGTAAAGAAATTTGCTGCCATTGGCATTAAAATATGTACGGAACATGAAGCGCGCTTGCGCGCGCGTTTCGTGCAGACCAATTCCCTAGAGGATAAACCGAGAGGAGATTTACAATGGAAAAACCAAAAATGGTAATGAGAATGGCAGCACCCGCACCAGGGCAAAGCATGGAGGATTTCAAAAAGGAAATTGCAGCAACACACGGCGTGGACGATGCAACAGTGATTGACGGGTCTAATATGAACCCGGAGGATTTGAAGGCCATGCTGGCTAGCATGGGAGTTGACGCAGATGAAATTGATAATATGCTGGCCGGCAGAGAGCAAAAGAAAAAGCCTGGGCTATTCCAGCGGATACAGGACGCGCTGCTTGACTAAGACAAAGGGAGGCTTAACATGAAAAAATATGTATTGGCACACCCGTGGCTAATTGCCTTTGCGGCAATATCGGGCGGCTTGCTACAGGGGCTAATTGCTTACACCAGCCTTATTATTGGCGATATTATTGATGCGGTGTCTACCGGCGACCAGGAGAGATTTTTCTCCTATGTGATTTTGTCCGCTATCTTAGTGCCGGTTATATGGCTACTTGGGTGTTTGAGTATTCGCATGATTTTTGCGTATGGCGAAAAATCGAAACGCACTTTGCAAAAGGATTTTTTTGACAGCGTACTGGATACTTCTATATCCGATTTCAACCAAGAGAGCAGCGCGAAGTACATCGCTATGCTGAATAACGACATAGACACTATTTCTGGTAAATTATTTTCTGCCGTACCGCAGTTTACCAAGGACGGCTTGACCGCTGTATTTTCAGTTGTAGCAATGGTTATTATCAGCCCTGTAAATGCGGCATTGGCTATTGCTACAGCCGCATTGCCTTTGGTCGCGCCTATGCTGTATTCAAAGCGACTGGCGCAGACCCAGCTTGAGGTAAGTGCGCGAAATATTACATTCATTCAAAAGATAAAGGATTATTTTTCCGGCTTCGAAGTTATTAAAACCTTTGGGGTGGAAAGTAATATCCGCCCAAAATTTTTTGCTGCCGCAAATAATCTTATGCGAGCCAGATACAAAGCAGGGACAGCTATAGCTGATGTTGGTGCTTTGACCATAGCCATCGTAATGGGCATTAGGTTTCTTAACTATTTTGTTGCCGGGTATTTTGTTTTGCGTGGGGATATAACAATAGGCGGTGTAATTGCGCTGGTTTCACTTAGTAGCTCTTTGTTACAACCAATGACTTTAGTGTCTGACCATATAACGGGCATGAAATCTATCAAGGATATAAGCAAGCGCGTGCTGGATGTTATTAACCGTAAAGACAGTACCCTGCGCGAGGTGAAAATAAATGCCCTGGATGGCGGCATAGAGTTCAAAAGTGTAAGTTTTTCATACGAAGGGGCGGCCGAAGGCGAAGCAGCACTTATAAATATAAGCTATAGCTTCAAGAAGGGCGGCAAGTACGCTATTGTGGGGGCTTCCGGCTCTGGCAAATCCACTTTTGCGAAGTTGATTATGGGGTATTACGACAATTATAGCGGCGATGTGCTGATAAACGGGCATAACGTCCGTGAGATTGACAGAGAGGGGTTATACAGCGTGGTATCCGCACAGCAACAAAACGTGTTTCTGTTGGATGATACCCTGCGCAATAATGTGACGCTGTATAACAACTACAGTGATGCGGAGTACCGCGCGGCTTTAGAGAAGGCCAATTTGCTGGATGTGGAAGCTCGGCTTGCAAATGGCTCTGACACTGTGCTGGGTGAAGGCGGCAATACAATTTCTGGCGGAGAGCGGCAGCGCATTTCCATAGCGCGGGCAATTTTGAAGGGCAGCGACGTTATGGTTTTGGATGAGGCCACTGCAAGTTTGGATAATATTGTCGCACATGAAATTGAGAAGTCTATTGTAGGTATGGCGGGTATCACTTGTATTTTTGTTACCCACAGGTATACGAAGGATATTCTGCAAAGTTGCGACGGGATATTGGTTATGGAAAATGGAGCGTTGGTTGAGGCCGGGACGTTTGATGAACTGGTTGATTGCAAAGGGTGTTTCTTTAATTTGTTGGGGAATGTTTAATGAATCACATAAAACGGAGGGATACTGCATTGATTTCGGAAGCCATAACACACTCCTCACCAAGATAACGCATTGCCTGATAAAAGCCAGGGGCGACTCCCCTGGCTTTTGTTGACATTGACGCAGCGTAAAGTTGTATAATACGGGTGCGAGGAGGTTTTCATGGATTTAATAAGAATAAACGAAGTGGTAGAAAAATTCGGCGTGTCCAGCAGAACACTACGATATTACCAAGAGGTTGGGCTTTTATGGAGCAGCCACCCGGATAACAAAACTCAACGATATTATGATGCCGCTGCCCTTGAACGATTGAAGCAAATCATAGTCCTGCGCAAATTGCAAATTCCAGTGAAGGATATTGTAAAAATATTCGAGAGCGAAAGCACGGCGGCACTAATTCAAGCCTTTGTGGACAAGCTGGAAACGCTGGACACGGAAATTGCGGCATTATCAAAGCTGAGGTTGCTGGTGGATGATTTCCTTCACAAAATGCTGATAAATGGGGTTAAGAAAATTTCGGCCATCACCCTATTATATGAAGAAACAGAGAAGCGGCTTGCATTGGCGGAAGTGAATAGTCCAATTTCATATGATGAATTGTCGAACACAAGCCGCGAGGCGTTGCGATTGAACGACATTAGCATTATCCGATTGCCGCCCATGCGCGTGATAACCTCGCGCCACAAAACAGGGGCGGCGGAAGTCCTGGATATAGACAAAATGCAAAACCTGTTTGCGCCGTATGGTTTTGTGCCTACGCCAGGCCTGCGCGACTGCTTTATGCGCAAGGAAGACGGCGATGAGTGGATAATGCTAATGAAAATTCCTGATGAATATGAAAACAAGACCGTATACATGGACGAAAATTTGCCCGGCGGTTTGTATGCGGTTGCATCTACTTTTTTTGAAAACTTGGATGATACCTTTGCACTTCTTAGGGAATGGGTGAACGACAGCGACGATTTTGCAACCGACACGCAACGCCCGGAAATGCTGGAAGAAATTCTACCATGGGATATGGTGGAGAGGCTGGGCAAATGGCAGCAAGATGTTTTTATTCCAATAAAAATCGGAGGAAATTAAATGACTAATCTCGAAAAAGTAAGTGCGGAAACCATCCGCTTTATGCGCGGCAAGTACAAGCTGGACGAAGTGCCATGCAACTATGACAGCAATTGTCTAAAATTTAAGCAGGGGAAAAAGACAATTCTGGCCATTTACATCCACGAAGACAGATACAACGTATGCTGTGAAGGGTGTAAATAACGCACAAACTGGCTGAAAAACGGCTATGATATTCAAAGCTTAAATGCGCACTTATGTGTCACTAGCATGGTACGTGCGTAAAATATATGTTATAAATAAAGGAGTATTGTAATGAATAGACAAACCAAACCTTACAGCGAAGTTAAAGCAATGTTGGGAGTAGCGAGTAATGCTTGGGAAAAATTAGTTGGTCACATTCGCTTTTATTACGAAATAGATGAAATATGGGCAGAAGGCAAACCCACTCACAAACATTATAATATTTTGTGCTTCAAGCGAGGCGGCAAATCGCTTATCACGTTGTGTTTGCGTGATGATTTCTTTATTGTCAGTATTACGTTGGGCAAAAATGAGCGGGATAAGTTCGATGAACAACGGGAATGTTTTAGCGAATCAATGCGAAAACACTATGATGAAACGGACATTTTACACGATGGTATGTGGCTTGGATTTGACGTGCGTGACGATTCATTAAATGACGACTTTATTCGTCTAATGCGAATCAAACGCAAGCCTAACCGCAAAATATTACCCGAAAATATGGTAAACTGCGGTTGCTTAGACATCGGGATGCCACATGAAGATATAACGAAGATTATACTAAACGAAGGAGCGGCACAAAATGATTAAATTTAGCGGTATACACATTACATCAAAAGACCCAAAACGCTTAGGGCTTTTTTATAGAGATGTACTGGGGTGGAAAACCCTTGATGACAATCCCGATTTTGACGGAGTACGATTTGAAGGCCGTGGCGATGACCCTGTTCTTTGGCTGTGGGATGAAAACAAGCATGGTAAGCTGAATGAAGGTACTGTTTATTTAGCTTTTGATTGCCCAAACCCCGACGTAATGTATCAAATGTTAGTGCAAAAAGGTATTGTTCTTAATCCGCCAAAAATTTGTAGCTGGGGCGGCAAAGAACTTATGGTGACAGACCCGGATGGAAACAAAATTTTGTTGATAGAATAATGCGAATTAAACCATTAGTAGCGTTATTTCCACCCTTGGCAGTGTACATCGTATGACTTCTTGGTTATCTTCGGTAAGGCCGAGCGGGAAAACAATGTTATTAAGTTAAGGAAATTTGCGAACGGGAATGTTCGTGTCAACTCTTAATTTAATGACATTGGGCGACTCCCCTGGCTTTTCTTGTTACGCAATAGGACTTTCTACAACTCTGCAACCATCAAACTCTCTACTGTAATAGTAGACCCGCGGCCTGCCGCGGGGTGTACAGGCCCTGTTACGCTAAAGCCCTGCTTAAATGCTTCAATATACTCAGTTTCCTGTGTACATACACGCAATTTACCATTTATACGCACAGCCATTACGGTTCTGGCCAGTATCCACTCCACGTCCACAAATTCATTTGCTGGAATACGTGTGGCACCAGGATAGTAATGTTCGTTCGCTACCGCCAAGTCGCTTATCCATAACGCTTCCTCGCCGCCTGTATATTCGTCGCCGTAAAAATCGCCGTTATTGCCTGCGCCGTTTAGGTGCATCCACGCACCCCAATAATGTTCTTCCCGTAGGCCGTAGTACAGGCGAAGGTTGGTGCTGTCGGTTTTGGCGCGCATTTGTATTTTTATTGGCGCGGTAAATGATTCTGCTGTAGCAACAAGCCCGTTGCCGCTGGTTGGGCAATGGGCAACCAGCTTGCCGTCGGCAGTGTAAGATACGTTTAAGCCTTCGCTTACGGCATCTTCCCGCGGAATCATGGTTTTAAGGTCTATGATAACGGGCTCTTTGTGTGCGGTTTCTTTTTCTACTCGCGCCAGTTCGGCTTCCGCTTCGGCGAATTTGCGTTTTACATCGGCCTCGCTGTCTACGGGCAGCCATAGCTGTGCAAAATTTTTGCCGTCTAGGTTTTGCTGTGTATAACATTCCATGGTCGGGAAAGATGTTTGCGCGCGCCTGTAGCCGCTTTCGGGCATCCATTCGGTATGTGCGCGCTCGTGTAAGTTGCTTTCGCCTGCGCTGTTTTCCATTACCAGCCAGCGATTTTCTTTTACACTGTGCTGTACAAAACCTTCGGGCGGCTTTGCGTCAGATTTTACAGCTATAAGGTATTCAGCTTCTCCTAAATAATCACGGACAAAAACTCCGAATACTTCTTCTGTTTTTGCCATGCTCTTTAACTGCGCCAGTTGCTCGGCTGTGGTTTTTTCCCATAGCTTTGGCACTTCCATTGCGCCGTCCCAGTCGTTTTCCTCGTTTAGGCGAAATACATGGCTAATTCCGACCAGGTTAAAGGCAGGTTGCTCTACAATTTTGAAGTTCATTTCACTTACTCCTTTTATCGAAAGGACAAATTTAAGCGGCGAAAAATGCTTTAACGCAACATCCGCTTTGCGTGCCGCCATGGGTGCGCACCCATGTAACGCCACAAACGCGCGTGTGAACGCAGCTGGCGAGTCGTAACAATACTTTTGGGCTATGTCTATAATTTTTGCATTGCCCCGCTGTATGTCAAAAACCGCACAGGATAAACGCCTGCGCCGTACATATTCCGAAAGTGAAATTCCCGTCATAAACGAAAATATCCGTGAAAACTCATGTACCGAACAGCCCACCATACGCGCTAGCGTTTCGTAATGCATAGGCTCGGTTAGGTTCTCCTCGATATAATGTACAACGCGATTCATGCTGCTAAGCCAGTTCATGCCGCTCCTCCTTTCGTGTGAAGTAAGTATAATGGAAATGAGTGGTTGCTTCTTTGCATTTGGTGTTATGTTTGAGCAAGTTATTTTTTCAGTTGGTACCAATCTGTTACCAACTGAATTTTGTGTATAGTGAATTAACCTCTTACGCGTCCACCTTCTCAACCCCGCCGAGTTTGGCCATAAACTTCTTTTTCCCGGACTCAAACTCAATCGTAACTTCATAATCCGCCCCTGCGGGTCTTATCTCCAACACTTTGCCAACTCCAAACCGCGCCATAGCTTTTGCAGGACGCACCATGTCGCCAACCTCAAAATCTAAAGCAATTTTTTTAGGCGCGGGCAGTGGAATAGACGGCTTTACCCGCCGTTCCATTTGCGTGGCGGCTTTTGACTGTCTAAACTCCTTCGGCCTCCCATAAGTATTAACGGGTGTAAGCCTGTCCAGCCGAACTTCACCTAAAAATCGGCTAGGCGCATTGCGGGCGGGGAAGTCATACTGCGTCCGCAATTCCGCATGGGTTACATACAATTGCTGTCGCGCGCGGGTGAAGCCTACGTAGCACAGGCGGCGTTCTTCTTCTATCGCCGTAATATCGCCGCTCTCCAAACTACGGTAGGATGGGAAAATATTTTCCTCCATACCAACCACAAAAACGGCGTTAAATTCCAGCCCTTTCGCGCTGTGCATGGTCATTAGCGAAACGGAATTGGCGGCGGTGTCGTAGTTATCCACGTCTGTAACTAACGCTACGTCTTCCAAATATTTGCCCAGCGACTTGTCGTCGCTTTCCAGCTCAAACGCGTTTGCGTTGGCGATAAGCTCCAGCAAGTTTGCCACGCGCTCCTGGTTTTCTGGGATTTCGTCGTCTGCAAATTGGTCCATGTATCTTGTGTCGGCAAGGATTTTTTTTATGGTTGCGGCAACGGTATGGCTGTCCGCAAAGCGGCTTAGTTCCAGCATATATCGCGCAAAGTCCGCCACGGCAGAAGCCTTGCGCCCCAGGCCAGGCACGTCTGCGGCGCGCTCTATCGCTAGGCTAAATGTCATGTTGTTTTCCAATGCGTATTTTTGCACTTTTTCTATGCTGGCGTTGCCAATACCCCGCTTTGGTACGTTTATAATGCGCAAATGCGCCACGTCATCGGCGGGGTTATTGATGGCCTTTAGATAGGCGAGAATGTCTTTAACCTCCATGCGTTCGTAAAATCGAACGCCGCCAAAAATCCTGTACGGTATTTTCGCAGGGGAAAACGCCGTCTCTATAGCGCGCGACTGGGCGTTGGTGCGGTACAGGATGGCGAAGTCCTTGTATTCGGCCTCACCGTTTGCCACCTGCTCTTTTATTGTGCGGGCTATGAATGAGCCTTCGTCTTTTTCGTCACGTGCCGTGTACACGCGAATTCGGCTGCCCACGCCGTTTTCTGTCCATAGTCGCTTGTCTGCGCGGTTTTCGTTATTGCAAATAACATCGTTTGCCGCGTCCAAAATCGTTTGGGTACTACGGTAGTTTTCTTCTAGTTTAACAATTTTCGCACCTGCGTAGTCTCGCTCGAATTGCAGAATATTTTCCACGTTTGCGCCGCGCCAGCCGTATATGCTCTGGTCGTCGTCGCCCACTACACACAGGTTGCTTGCGTATCCCGCCAGCAAATTTACCAGCTTGTACTGGGCGTGGTTTGTGTCCTGGTATTCGTCCACCATTACATATCGGAAGCGGTTTTGGTACTTTTCGCGAATTTTTTCATTATTTTGCAGCAGTTCCACTGTCTTCATTATAATGTCGTCAAAATCCATGGCGTTCATAAGTTGCAGCCGCTCCTGATATGTAGCGTACACATCGGCAACATTGCTTTCGCGGAACAGGCCTGACACGAGCTGTTCGTATTCCAGTGGCGTGCGCAACTCGTTTTTTTGTGTGCTTATAATATGCGCCACGTAGTTAGGCTTGTAATACTCGCTGTCCAGCCGTTTTTCCTTGAGAATATCCTTGAGAAGGCGGGTGCTGTCCTGCTGGTCGTAAATAGAAAAACCGCGCCCAAAACCCAGGGCGTGTATTTCGCGCCGCAAAATTTGGGTGCAGGCTGAATGGAATGTGCTAACCCAAACCTGCTCGCCAATGGGGGTGATGGCGTTTATGCGTTCACGCATTTCCTTTGCGGCTTTGTTGGTGAATGTTATGGCTATAACATGGTATGGGTCTATGCCTTGTTGCAGTAGATGCGCAACGCGGTAGGTTAATACGCGGGTTTTGCCACTGCCTGCGCCGGCAAAAATAAGAAGCGGGCCGTCTATATGCAGCACCGCTTCTGTTTGGGCCGGGTTAAGGCCGGATAAATATTCGTTCATTTCTATCAATTCCTTTCATTTGAGTAGGGGCTCTGCCCCTACACCCCGCCGCTTCGCCAGGCAAAGCCCAGCTGCGCTTCCTCACTCAAAGCCTACGGCTTTTCGCTCCGGGACGCCGCTGTGCGACTGAATTTAGTAAAAACACAGCCCTTTCGCAAGCTCTGCTTGCTGGGCATGCGACCTGCGCTTTTGCGCAGTGGCTTTATCGGTGCGAGGTTATATTTTTTATTTTCTTGGCTTCGACAAACCAATTCATGTCTCCGTCTTGCCATGCTTCTTTTTCTCTATTTTTGTGTTCGCCTACAACTTCAAAACCGCTTTGCTTAAATGCTTCAA
>Ga0123355_10001099_pt1 | contig 37383 bp, 25 predicted proteins | sample TergutEmb28metaG_3_FD_89872 | JGI IMG/M metagenome (GOLD analysis project Ga0123355, IMG submission 89872) | Embiratermes neotenicus P1 segment gut microbial communities from Petit-Saut dam, French Guiana - Emb289 P1 | ecosystem: Host-associated > Arthropoda: Insects > Digestive system > Gut ...
ACACTATCCGTATCCACATTTGTGTGCAATGGAATACTCCGTGCTATACGTGAAAAAATAACCAACTAAAGTTAAATCTTCAATCTAAAATATCAAACTCTAAAAACTAAACCCGTTTCAAAATCGGACTGCAAAATTACAAAAAAAAAATGATATAAACAAATTTTTTTGCGATTTTTTTCAAAAAAAATTGTAACGACTACTTTTTCAGCATAATCTATCTCACCAATTCGTACAGCCGCCGTCTATCCTCTTCTCTTCTCACATCCAAAAACTCCCAATTCATGGTATTTGGATGCACCAATTTTGCACGAGGGATAGGTCCGCTGTATATTTCCGGATGTCTGCCCCATGCCATAAGACTCCGCCAAGGAATTTCGTTCGTGCGCATCTTTGTCCGCCAAGCTTCAGCTGTTCTTTCTTCATCTACCGACACGTAAGTCATGATCAATCTATCCCCGATGTCTCCGTAGATTTCTTTCAAAAGCGGCACTATTCTAATACAAGGCGGGCACCACGACGCTGAAAAAAGAATCAAATTATATCTTGACGAATCTTGTACGATCAGCTCGGGTACGTTCGTATCCCAAGCAGCAAGCATGCGGTTTTCAAACACGTTCATGTTTTCTTGTCGCGGCTGTGCACTAAACAGCAATCCGGCAAGCAAGAGTAAGAATAAGAATTGTTTCATAATGTAGTTGGTTTTGATTTTTTGCTTCTGCAAAGATAGGAAAAAAAACAAAATTCTGCAAATTTATCAATAGTTTTTCGAAAATTTACACGGATATTACCCGCTAGCGCGGACACAATGTCATTAAGTTAGGGCTGAAAGCCTTGCTATCATTAGCATACGATGGTTTCACAACCCTACCAAAAGCATCGTAACCGACAGCCATTATTGTTAATGCAAAAAATAATATCTTGAAATGGTTATTCATTTTTACTCTTTTCTTTGTGTCGGGAATTAGTTGGCAAGTCCAGATTGGCAAGTCCATTTTCTATTCCTTTGAAAAAATGCTACAAATGGGACACTGCCCCACAAATGGCACACCGGTCCTCTATGGTATCAGCAACTTTAAAATGCCTTTCTGCCCAATTGAGAATTGCAGATATATCCCTGTAGTTTTTAGTTTTGAACGTCCTGGTTTTGCAAAGTGACATGTCTTCTTTATGAAGAGAAACGCTCCAAACATTTGGACGGATGAGGTAAAAAGGATCATCTTTTCGGTGTCTTCGCTTTCTGATTTTATCTTTTACGGAATAAAAAATAGGGTTTTCGTCGCCAAATACTCTAATTCGATAACCCAAATAAAAAGTCTGTCCTACAAACAACTCTTCACAATAGTAAGATGATCGTGATCTCAAATCTTGGAAATGTATAGAAAGGCTATAATACAGTGTATCTGTAGAGGACATAATTAATATTTCGTTCCTTCTGTTTTTTGCGAAGAAATTATCAGGGTGGTTAATGTACAAAGAAATAAACCCCCTTGTAAAATCTGTTAACTCAATGTTGCTCCTTCTTGTTTGACAAGACATCAAACTGCAACCAATCAACGCAATGCTTAATATTTTACTTGCTGTTTTCATATCAATTATTTAGGGAGGAGATAAGCCTACTCCGGGATGACGAGGTATTTCAGGTAGGATTCTCAAACCAGACGGTGAAAAAACTTCCCCCCAAGGTCTAACCACGTCTAAATTATTCCCGTCAAACTCCCTTAAACTATTTCTTCCGATTTGGTAAATAAAGTGTCTTGCGTTAGGCAACCGTCTTGCCATATTTCTATCGCTACGAGAAGGAGTAGTAGACCAGTCTGCTACGCCGTGGTCATGTACTGTGGAGGTAATAGTTTTGCCCTCTGCTCTCAGACTCCTCATACGACCCATATCCACACTGCCTTCTATATGACTTGTCGTTACTACCGAAATATTGTCTCGTGTATTTATCAACCCAAATTCTACGTTTGTATTATCCGCAAAAAATTTAAATAAGTCTGCACCTGCCGATTCATTTATGACATCGAAACTTGTGTTTCTTCTGAAAAGATTTGCCCTTTGTGAGCCTGTGACTGTCCCATGTTCAAAACTAATACTCTGCCCCGTACGAACGTAGTTCCCTGCTTCATTTCTTGCAACCATGTGAAATGCATCTCGAGTATCACTCGGAATCTCTCTAACTACTCTTCCCTCTCGGTTTATTTCCCTCTCCGCATCATCAAACAAATCCAGCGCCTTCCTCCCGTCAGGGTCGATAAACCTTACAGGGTTGTTACCCAGGAATGTATAAGGACTCATAGAGTAAAACAACTCCATCAGCGGATCCATCCCAAGCCATCTGCCGAGTGCATTAAAAGCCCACCGCGCACCATGATTGTGCACATTCATGTTGCCGAAGTTTAGGCGTTCCATATCCTGATGCTTGACATTCTGCATGCCGAATGGATTTTGCGAGCGACCAAACTCCACGCCCCAAGGATCAAAATTGTTCACCTCAACAATATTCTCCGGATTGAAAACATTCTCTGAAGAATTAGTACTGGCTCTCACAACAACCCGCACCGAACCTTGATAATCGGCAAAACGAATAAAATAATCACCGTTTTGATTAAAAATACCTCCGCCGATTTCGATATGGATTGAATAGGTCGGGGGATTTGCCCCTGAACTGCGACTGGTCTGAATAACCGGCCCCGCATAATAACGCCTTGTTTCGATAGTACCAAAATCTGAAAAAACAGTTTCAACCTTCGAAATCTTATTACCCAGAGCATCGTAGGCAATCCGCGTCTCTCCATCAGGAAACAAAACCTTGACAGGTTTGTTCAAAGCAGGGTCAAAGGTCAGCGTTATGCCTAAATCCGGGAAAAAAATTAAATTTCCGTTTGCTTCGTAAGCTATTGAATTTTCACTCGAAAATATCGGAAAATAAGTCTGATTGCCAAAGTAAGGCATGAGCTCATCTGCCAAATCAATGACTCCCGTCATCCGGTTTCCATAATAAAAGAACTGAAGATGGTCAACCAGACCGGTTTGAGAATTGTTGTCCCAGTCTTTTTGTGTGATTCCGAAACGTTGCAAACCAAGAATATTGCCGTGAAGATCATAGCTCGTATTTCTAATCGAAAAATCATCCGAATCCCGAATCATAGCTGAACTTGAGCGCAGACGCACCTCTGAAAAATAATCGGCATCGGTCAAACGATTCAGAGCATCATACCTAAAATTGTATTGACTGATTTCAAATTCCTGAGGATCGGAAGTTAAGAAAGTTCTGCTCACTATCGCTGAAATATTGCCGTTGAAAACCGGCGTATACGATGGTACCACAGCCCTACCAAAAGCATCGTAACCAACAGCCATTATTGTTAATGCAAAAAATAATATCTTGAAATGGCTATTCATTTATACTCTTTTCTTTGTATGTGGAATTAGCTATAAAGACCCGTTATTTCCCAATCCTCCAATTCCTCGAGTGGAGGCGGTGGTGGGGGCCGAAATTCTTTCATTTTTACTGGGTCTATTATTGCATCCTCTACGCTTATTCTTACCCTTCGGGGATTTATTCTCCTTCTGCAATCGCAGGTGAAATCGTTTATCTGCACAATTAGTTCAGGGGGAACCCAACCTATATTGTTTATTACTATGAAATTATTACAGTTTTCACACATCAAGACAACCCATTCAACTCCTCCTAAAAAGCCTCCAAAATCAGAGAACAAATCAAGTGGAACATCTTTTCTGTTTATTGCTGGTCTACCGTTCAAGTATAGTGCAATATATCTACTCTCCACTTTAATTAACCTTGAGGGCATTATCTCTTCCACAAAGAGAAGTTTTTCTGATTCAAAGGAGTCCGACATTTCTACTTTAGAGGGAGAATAAATTAATCCTACACTAGTCCACAAAGCAAATTTTATATAGCCATTATAGTTTTCTCCTTGGGCCACCCTAACAACCGTAGGAACTCCTACAGAAATGTCTTCTTTTACGATGGATTCTCGATTCTTAATCTCCTTTTTGTTTGCATTAATGTACGCTAATGCTATTCTTCTCAATATCTCTTCTTTTGTATTTTTATTTTCCGCACAGCTGAAGAAGAGAGCAAGTAGGGTAATTACGCAAAGTCTTAATTTCATTCTCATGGTCTTGTAGATCTTATGGGTCTTATGTATTTTCGTAGAGAGGCAGGAACTGTATTTGCTCTTGGGGCAAACCAATTATTTGTCGTTCGACCAGGTAAATATTGAGTCAATCCATCATGTTTTGATATGATAAAAAATTGTGCCGACAAACGTTGATGTCGAGGATAGGCTAGGTCTTCTGGGGACGGTCTCCCATAACCCAATGATCCATCTCTTGCGATAGGATGAGTATGAACATGAAATCTTCTTTCACCTATTCCTCTAAACGCATCAGATCTACTATATCTACCAGGTCTTGCTGTTGAAACTGTATTTCTATCCCAAGGTGCAATTCTCAATCCTGGCCTTCCTTGATTGTCGTTATAACCCCAAGCACTAACTTCTCTATGGACATTAGACGAAATAAACCATACCATATCTACGCCTTCTCCCTGCATTCCTCCTGGAACAGAAATACCTGTTCTAGATAAGTCGGTGCTCATGTCCGGTGCATTCAGAATTCCTTTTGGCACATTAAGTGTAGCACGGCCCTCTGTTTGCGTAAAATCTCCTCTTGCATCGAAAGTGCCCACCTGAATTTGGTCAAAATTATTATTCGTTATTTCTGTCAATGACAATCGACCTGTGAATTCGTCAAGACCATAAATATTATCCAAATCCAACGCCTTCCGTCCGTCAGGGTCGATAAACCTTACAGGATTGTTCATATGCAGTACATACGGCGAAACCGAATAAAACAATTCCATCAACGGATCCATAGCATTCCACCTACTTATTGCATTAAATGCAAACCTCGCACCATGATCATGAAAATTCAGACCCCCGAAGCTGATCCGCTCCATGCCCTGATGTCTGAAAGGTTGCGACCCAAAGCCGTAATCCGTAGTTAAAGTGTGTTCAACACCAAAAGGATCCGGATGAAAAATATCTTCAACTCCAAGCACTGATGTGCCACGTTCGCCCGTGCGGAGAACGATGCGGGTAGAACCTAAATAATCATTAATCGTTGCAAAATATTCTCCGTCCCGCCAAAAGCCGTGAACAAGCCCTAAGTAAGTCAGTTCTCCATTGGTAAAAATCGCACTACCTACATAATTTGTTTCTGTTTTGACAACCTCCTGCATCAAATTGCAAAACACTTTTGCTGTCTGCCTTACCTTTCTGCCCAAAGCATCATAAACAAATACCATTATATCGCTACCGCTCCAAATCGTGTCGGGCAAGTTGAATATATTATTTCTAATCCAAACATCGTGGCTTGCATCAAAAATCAACGCTCCGTTGCGATCGTAAAGATTTATATCTACAGGATTGCTGTAAATCGGAGCAAAAGTCTGATTGCCGAAATAAGGCCATGTTTCGCCTGCTTCAACAATTCGTATTAATTGATTGCCGTTGTATTGAAAAGTCAGCAAATCGGTATTGACAATTCCCAAAGCATTATTGAATGTACGATCCTTTCGTAAAATATTCCCCATCTTGTCGAAAGAAAGATTAGCAACGGAATAGTCTGCCGTACCAAGTGTTGGGAAAAACTGTGCCTGTTTGAGGCGGTCCAACTGGTCGTATCGGAAAGCATAAGTCCAACTAGCATTAGTGTTGTCTGTCGTTGATGTTCTCGAAGTGGTAGAAATTCCTGCGATATTTCCGTTGAACACCGGCGTAAAAGTATGCCCGTTGTTTTCGCTTCCGTAAAATAATGTTTCCGAGAAAAAAATATTGTGTTGACTTCTCAATCCTCCACGAACATGATACAAATAAGCACTTTGGGAAGCAATGCCTCCAACACGTACTTTGGCTGAAAGTCTACCTAAACCATCAAAAGTGTTATCGGCAATAGTTACAGCCTGTCCTTCATTCATTTGGTGGGTTACCCGTGTGTTTCTTCCTTGGTAGTCATAAAAATATGCATAGCGTTCTGTAAAATTACCAAAAGTTGATGTATGTTCGTGCAGCATCGCCGCTACCTCACCTACAAAATTGAGTTGAAAATATCTGTGGTTGAAGCCTCCGATACGGTTTTGCGAACGTTCCTGAATCAAACGATTGAACTCATCATAATAAAACGCCGTAAAAACGCCGTCCGTTCCATCGGTTAAGGCAACCCATGCGGCGGTGAGTTGTCCTCTGGGCATGGGATTGCCTCTTGCACCAAAGTCTGAATTTTCTACATAAGCCAACTCACTCGGAAAATCCGCAGGAATGTATCCGTCGTAATAATTTCTTACCAAAACCGTGAGGTTTTCGGTCGGATAAATCCGATTTTCTATTGCGGTCATTAGTGAGGCATGGCTTGCCGTTGTGGTGTGCAGACCCGAAACCGTGGGACGCCCAAAAGCATCGTATTTCTGAAACTTCCATTGATTGTTCCTTCTCAGCTCTCCATTCTGCGTCAAAACAGGGCGGTTCATCAAATCAAAAACAACCAGAAGAGGATAGTCGTGGATGCCCGGAAACCTGCTTTCGATGCGGTTGCCGCGCACATCGTAAAAATAAATAAACGCAAAATGCCTCAGGGTCTGATTGTCCAGAGCAATGGCAGTGTTCGGCGGTTCTGCCTCTGCATAGTCCGCTATCAGCGGTGGAAGAACAGCCCGCAGGCGTCCAAACAAATCGTAGATATAATATGTGGTCACATTTTGTCCGTCCAATATTCTGCGCTCTGCCATCAAACGGCCGTCCATGTTGTGGAAAGTCATGCTTATGTTTCCGTCCGGATCGGTTATGCGGTTTAAAATAAGTCGTCCGGTTGGGAAATCTCCTCTGTGGATTATGCCTGTTTCAGCCCACTCAAAACGAACGATGTTTTCCGAAGCGGTATTTGTTCCTTCGTGAAAATGGGTTTCATTGCCCTGACCCAGCTGCCACTCCGCGCCGAAACCGCCCTGCCTCAAAACCCGGTGCAGAGGCGAAAGCTCAAGCTCAATATCATAAAATCCGAAATTGTCGCCGTAAGTCTGTCCATAAAATGCTGTTGCCAAACTGTGTACATCGCCGAAAGCAACGCGGTGTCCGGTGTTTTGAGAAGGATGTTCAAACGGCTGATAAAACCGGGTTTGTCTGCCGTGGTTGTTGTAAAAAATCGGAAAAACAATATCTCTGCCGTTGGGAGAAGCGCCTTTGGCAACCGTTTGGACAGGACGCCCTAAACCATCGAAATATTCAATGGTTTGAACAGAGTTCAAAATAGTCAGACCCGAAACGTTGTCAACTCCAACACGGGGAACAATCCGGTGGATGAAGTTCTCGCTGGGCTGGCAGAACGAAAAAAGCGGCAGCAGGAGAAGTCCGAATAAAATATAAAATTTTGGTTTCATAGCGTTCGGAGTTAGAGTTTTTGAATTCTGTGAGCTTTTATTATGCCGTCGATACGGAAGGTAATCAGGTACATACCGGACGGCAGATTATACTCGCCCAGATACAGATTTCGACGATGAACACCGCCTGTAGGGAATTCCCATCTGCCGGCTCCTACCTGTATGCCCTGCAAAGTATGTATTTCCCAAAAAACGGTTGTGGGGGTGGGCAGCTCCAAAGTTACGACAGCTTTGTCCGTAGTTGGGTTTGGCGCTATGCTTGTAGAAAGCGTTAGCTCTGTATCTTCCGGCACCGAAGGCGGCATTTCATCAGGATCATAATCAGGGTCATAATCAGGATCAAGGTCAGGATCAAAAGGCGTTTGTATCCGCTCAAAGTCGTAATAATAGGCTTGATGTGTTTGATGAAAAATTTCGATAATCGGCACAACCGAATTTGAGATATAAAATGCATAGATCGTTTGAAAATCTTCCAAAATTTCCTGCTCTGTTTGTCCGTGCCCAACTTGAGTGCGGACCAAAAATACATTGCTCACAGTATCTTCATTGGGTAAGATCAAGCTGCCATGACCTATCAGCTTCACACTGCTTTGGCTTTTTATCAGCAGTCTTGGGCTTAACGCACGGTAAAGCGCCCCATCAAAACGGCTGTTGAAGCTCTGCTGAAAATGCAGCGGATATTCCAGTAAAATTCGAGGTGAGGCGTGAGAAATCCGCATGTGGTTTTTCTCGTACCTGATTTGCAGAAGTTGATTGTCGTATAGAAAATTGTAGTAAACTGTTTGTCCATCGGTATGGGTGATAAAGATGGTATCTTCCGAGGTGTGTGCTACTAAACGGATAAGACTTGGATTTTCACCAAGCAAAATATTCTGAAAGTCCCAAATTTGGTTCTGACCCGATGTAGGCATCGAAAAATTAGACATAGTATAACGTAAAAAAGTCTGACTCTCCACGCTGTCCGGACGATGCAATGCTGCCTGGCTGAATCCGAAAAACGGAATCAGCAGCAAAAAAATTATGATTATCGGCTTCATGGCTTACGGGGTTCTGTAATTGTAAATAATTTGTTCCAAAATCTGCCGGTTGCGGTCGAGGATTGTTGTCAAACGTCCGAAATCGTCGTACTCATAAAATGTTGTCATTCCCGAAGGATCGGTTATAGAGCTGATTCCAAAAGGAAGATGCCAGGTGTAGGAATGCACATGGGCATCCTCCATTGAGGGATGGCTGCGTAAATTCGACAAGGTGCTGCGGATGAATGCCGCATCGGTGGAGTAAATCAATGGTGTGAGGCTGCCGCCCAAAGCATTGCTGACCTGCGTCCATGCAGCGTTTTCGATGCGGGCTATCGGTCTTGTTCGTCCGTAGCCCCAAATCAAACTGTGTGGAACACCGTTTCTGTCGGTAAATGACTGAAGGTTGCCACGAATATCATAGCTTGTGTAGGTGCGGATCTGCCTATAGTTTAGAGAGTTTGAGGGATAAAAAGTTGGACCGAAAGGATTTGAAACAGGCGTGTTCAATTCCAAAGCAAAATCGGCTTGCGGTAGAATAAGACCCGAAAACAAACCGTATGTTCGGACAGCTCCCGAAACAACTCTACCGTCAACTGATGTGCGGACTTCGATTGGCTGGCTGATCATATTCCTTCTTACCATTTCGCGGATAGGATGATCGCTGCCTACTACATTGTAAAAATCCGAAGGATAGAAGAACTCTGTCCGGATGGTTTGTCCTTCGCTGTTGGTTGTGGTTTGGGAGGATATCAGGCGTTGCGCGTTGTATGTATAGGATACATGGGTAATTAGCGGATTGAGTGCGTCTGTACCGAAATAGCGTGTTGTTTGTGAGATTGGACGGTAAATAGCTCTGGAAACAACCATTTCTTGATAATCTATTTCATAACCTCGAAGATTGCAGACGGGGATGAAAAAGAACAGCGGAAACCAACTCCGAGCTTGCCGGTTTGTTACATATACCTGATATCGTGTTTCTGTTTCGCGAACCAAAGCGCCATCGGAACGAAAGTTGCGAACCCTAACCGGCCACCCACGACTAAAGCTACGGTCGCCTTGTATGAGCTCAGCATTGCTAATATTTGCAAAATACAAATTTATACCACCTGCTGCAATTCTGTCCATATGAGTGTCGCCGTGAATATCCGTGCCGAAATTGGTAAACCAGGTTCGGGTCGAACCAACAATATCTCCCAAATTATCATTCGGTCCCAAGGTTCTTTCTATTTCCAAAACTTCCGAATATCCGATATGGCTTCCTGAAGCTGCTTCTCCGACAGGAAGCAGCATATTCGAATTGAACACGAAAATCGGTCGTCCGGTCGAAAAGCCGAATTCTCTGAAGTAAAATGGTGTGCCTGCCAAAATACCGCTCGACAACCCGTCAGATTCTCTAGTGTAGATAAATTCTCTAACACTGTTATTTTGTTGATTGGGTCTATCCACAGAAACAATAGACCTAATGCGGACACCTCCCGCGAATTGATTTGTGCTGTACGAATGTAAACTTCCACGATCATACACTACCCTTTTCGAATAAGTATGGCGCTCGTAGTTGAACTGTGTAAAACCGCCTGTAGGCCAGATAATGCGTTCCAATATCTCTGCCCGATAAATACTCGGACTTGAGGTGGGAACTTTTCTGTGATGAAAATCGTTTCCGGTTCCGGTATAGGCAGGTGCAGTGCTAAAGTTATTCGCAAAACCCCAGTGATCGCTTCCTCTAGAGCACAAAGGAGGAAGGCGGCTTGAATTATATTGAAACACAAAAGGATTTTTAGACACACTCACAGCGCCGGAAGGCAACAAAGCCTGCTCTGTGACAGATCTCAACTTCAAGCGTTCGTCAGGATTTTCAATGTACGAAAATTCAAATCGTTTGATAGGTTGATCAAGGCTGAAAATCGTTATATCATCCAACTTTTGCCAAACACCGTTGATTATACCGTTCATATGGTTGGAAGAAGAGTGGGTTGGTGCCGGAAAAGTACTTTGGAATACATGGCTATAACGCAAGCCTTGAGAAACACTGCGTGCAAACCGAAGCCTTCCGGTCGAAAACGTAATGCTGTCAAGATAGACCGGCGAAAAAACTTGACCACCAACAGTCCGTAAAACGACAGTCATGCACTGAGTTATAACCTCACCAGGAAAACGACATTCAGGATCCCGCATCGCCCCCAGATATTCAATACGCTCGTAATGTGGATATAGGTTGGCGATAATATCGCCTCTGCTATAGTGTAAATTCACCTCAAATCCGTTCGGCGATGTTATTCTAGTAAGAAACCATGCAGATGTTACAGCTCTGGAAGCGTGTCTATTCTGACGGGGAACAGAAATCTCTGTAGCTGATACATTCGTTGGGCAATCTGCCGAACCTCCGCCAAACTCATACATCATACCATCAGGAGTAATTAAACGAAAACGGACAATATGGCTTCCCCACTCCTCTGTACTGGAAAGAGTTGCAGCTGTGTTTGGCAACGGAGATACATCTGTATCCCAATTAAATTTCACTTTGATATCGTGTTCGGAATTTACAACAAATCTTGAGGAGTATATGTCGTAAAAAAACGATCCCGAATAACCCATAAAGTTAAAAGTAAATTCATCCGGTAAATGATCCAGTATTTGGATTTCCTCGTAAGTGATTTCACAAAACATGTTAATATACCTAGGGTCTAAAACATTGCCCCTAAAATACCGATATTCTGGCGGATGATCAGATGGATCGCCACCAAGTTCATTCCAAATCTGATGGTTAAACATAAAACCTCTTGGGTAAAAGAACGCCCCAACATTCGCAACTGTATTATCTTCATCACGACCACCACCACGCATATTTCGGGTAATAACCCCGCCAACATCCAAAGTCCAGCCCAATCCAACCCACGAAGGCATGCTGTTAACACGTCGGTTAGCAATGTGGTAGCGCAACCCAATGGGCAAGACGATGTCGCCTTCCACAACCTCATGCAAAGGAATGTGAATATCCGGAACACCGGTAAATTTCGATACAGGAATATTTCCAAATATCCGAAATGCTTGAGCGTTTGGCGAAACAATAGGAGCCACGCCCCTTAAAAGAAATAGGTCACGTACGCCACCAACTTGAGAAAAACAAACTAATGGAAAAAAGAAGAAAAAAATCAGTAAGAGTTTTCTCATATGCAATTATTTTAGGCTAGGAAAGCTATAATTTGTTTTTTTAGATTGTTTTAAAGCAACAAAATTACAAAAAAAAGATGAAATAATCAAATTTTCAGATAAAAATTTTTCGTATCTTTGCACTATTCAAACCTAAAAAACGTGCAGCACGTTCAAGTCTATAAAGCTTCTGCCGGCTCGGGAAAAACTTTCCGTTTGGCGCTGGAATATCTGAAACTTCTGCTTTCAAAACCCAATGCTCATCGAAATATTTTGGCGGTTTCGTTTACCAACAAAGCCACCGGAGAGATGAAGCAACGCATCTTGGGCGAACTTTACGGCATGGCACACAATTGTGAAACATCCAATATCTATCTGCAAATTTTGTCGGAAGAAACAGGGCTCTCGGAAGACGTCATTCGTGAAAAATCCGGCAAAGCCTTGAACGAAATTATACATGATTACGGTTTTTTCAATGTTGAAACCATTGATAGTTTTTATCAGCGTGTGCTCAGAAATATGGCGAAAGAATTGGGTTTGGGAGCCTATTTCAATATCGAATTGGATAATCAAAAAGCCTTGAAAGAAGCCGTACGTTCGTTGATTCAAAACCTATCAAACGACACAGAGTCGCTGCAATGGATTTGTAAAATCATTGAGGACGATGCGGCAAATGAAAAATACAGCAAATCTATCGAAAAAGATTTGATTGCAACCGGAAAGCAAATTTTTGAGGAGGTTTTTAAGCGTCATCAAACGGAAATTGAAGCATTTTTTCAGGATAAAAAACAGGTTGATGAATATGTAAGAGCCCTTTATTCTCGCAGGAATTCTGCAATTGCAAAACGACCGTCATTCCGAGCGAAACCGAGGAATCCCCTTGAAGTAGGGGGATGTCTCGACTTCGCTCGACATGACGATGAAAATGAAATCGAAATTAATTCTTGCGATTTAGTGTTGAAACATCTGCGGAATATGGGTTTGTTAAGCGATATTTCTCGGCATTTGGCGATGTTGAATCACGAACAAAACAGATTTTTGCTGGCAGATACGTCTGCCCTACTCGGCAAACTTATTGGAGAAAGCGATGCTTCATTTTTATATGAAAAAATCGGTGCGAATCTGCACCATATTTTGATTGACGAATTTCAAGATACATCAGACTTGCAATGGAAAAATTTCAAACCTCTATTTTTGGAGAATATTTCGAAAGGCTATTCAAATCTAATTGTTGGCGATGTTAAACAAGCGATTTATCGTTGGCGGAACAGCAATTGGGAAACGCTGAATTCTATTGAAAACGAATTTTACGAAGGTGTGGTAGATATGAAAACATTGAACACCAATTATCGCACGGATAGCCGGATTGTAAATTTTAATAATTCGATTTTTCAAAAGGCGATAGCATCTTTGAAACAGCGGTTTGAGGTGGAAATTGGCACAAACACGCTGGCGCGGACTTGTAGTCCGTGCCAAAGCTCCGGTACGGACGTGGACGTCCGCACCAGCGACTTAATCGAAACTTTAAGCAAAGCTTACGCCGATGTTGTTCAAACGCCAAATCGCACAGAAGCAAAGGGATTTGTGGAAGTTCGATTTGTAGAAAAAGACGGTCGAAAATCTCAACAGACACAAGCCGTTGTTGATACGATGTTGAGATTGCAAGATGCAAAAATCAAGCCGGAAGATATTATGATTTTGGTACGGAGTAAAAGCGGTATTACAAAAATTTCCGAAGCATTTGAAACATATCTTTCCGGAAATCCGGATGTAGATGAGGAAACAAGAAATTATTTCAAATTGGTGTCGGACGAAGCGTTTCGCTTGTCGTCATCATCGGCGGTTTGCTTGATTATAGACGCGCTGCGTGCGTTATCAGAAAACAAGAATTCGATTGCTTTTGCTCAGCTAGCCTACACGTATCAAGAACAAGCACAATCGAATTTCAAAGAAAATATTACCAATTTTTTCATGTCTTACAGGCTGGCGCGGACGTCCACGTCCGTGACGAATAATAAGATTCTGCCTTTTGAAGATTATCTGCCCAAACAATTTTGCGAAGATTATACCACACTTCAAAACCTTCCGCTATACGAATTAGCCGAAAAAGTCATTGCAATTTTCAATTTATTTGAGCAAAATAATCAGCATGCCTTTTTGTATGATTTTCTGGATTCTTTAAGTACATTTGTTGCTCAAAACGGCAGTAATATCGAGGAATTTCTCGAATATTGGACAGATGAGTTGCAAAACAAGACCATTACGGTTAATGCGCAAGTTTCGGGTGTTCGGATTTTGACGATTCATAAGTCGAAAGGTTTGGAATTTCATACGGTTGTTGTGCCATTTTGTGAATGGAATATGGATGAAATTTCGGCTGAGCAGTTGGTTTGGCATGAATCATTAGGCACGGACGAGGACGTCCGCGCCAGCGTATTTGAACAGATGCCGTTAATTCCATTAAATTACGGAAAGAAACTCAAAAATTCACACTTTTTCACTGATTTTCAGAACGAAACCCTGAAGCTTTGGGTAGATAATTTAAATTTGCTGTATGTGGCATTGACTCGTCCGAAACATAATTTACTTGTTTTGGCAGACGCATTACCCAAAAAATCCGAAATACTTCGTGTATCGAATTTATTGCATAACTCCGTAAATCCGTTAATTGACGGGATTTTTCAAGAGGGCGAGTTGGTTCCATCTATGGAAGAACATGAAGAGGTCTCCGACGGAAACCTCTTCAAAATTCCATTGAAAACGATCCAAGTTCCGTTTTCAATTGCAGAAAAACAACCCACATTTTATCTCTCGCAAGAAGCGAGAGAATGGTATACTACATAAATTTCGACCAATCTACATTACGCATATCCTTAGTATCGCTGAAAGCGTTGTGGAATGCGAAGCATGCACGAAGGTTGTGCGGAGTGTGTCCGCTGCCTAGCTTGAGATAATCCCGCAGTAGTTGTTTGTATTCGGGATGTACGCAATTTTCGATGATCGTGTGGGCACGCTGTATGGGTGACTTCCCACGCAAGTCGGCAACACCCTGTTCGGTAATTAATATACTCACCGAATGTTCATTGTGGTCCAAATGCGACACCATCGGCACAATTGCACTGATACTCGTGCCTTTTGCCACCGAAGGTGTTACGAAAATAGACAGGTATGCATTTCGCGTGAAGTCGCCCGAACCGCCTATACCGTTCATCATTTTTGTTCCTAACACGTGCGTGGAATTGACATTACCAAAAATGTCCGCTTCAAGCGCTGTGTTAGTTGCGATTAGCCCAAGTCTGCGAATTATTTCAGGATGGTTCGACAATTCTTGCGAACGCAGCAACAGTTTGGGTTTAAAGAAGTCCAAATTACCGTAAAGATCATCCATCACAGGATTACTCACCGTAAAAGAGCATCCGCTGGCAAAACTTACACGATCCGATTTCATCAATGCAATTACCGCATCTTGAATAACTTCGGTGTAAACCTCAAACATCGGAATAGACTTATGTTCGCCCATAGCGGCCAACACGGCATTTGCAATGTTGCCAACACCCGACTGCACCGGAAGAAATTCTTTTGGGATATGTCCGGCTTTCAGTTCACTAACCAAGAAATTAGCCACATTGTCGCCTATTTTTGCTGTAATTTCGTCAACAGGAGCGAAACCGCCAGTTTCATCGGGCAGATCGGTTTCCACAATTGCAACAATTTTAGCAGGATCCACTTTGATATAAGGTAATCCGGCACGATCGGAAGGTTTGTAAACCGGTATCGCTTCGCGTTGAGGCTGATCTTTCGGAATGTAAAAATCATGAACGCCGCGAAGAGCCTTGGGATGTCTCCGGTTAACTTCCACAATGATCTTGTCTGCCAATCTACAAATGGTCGGTGTGATACCAACACTGGACGTAAGCACAATTTCGCCACTATCCGTAACATCAGATGCTTCTATAATGGCTGTGTTTATCTTACCCAAAAAACCGTGACGCAGCATGGGTGTCAAATGTGAAAGATGCATATCGAAATATGGCACCTCTTGTGCATTGATTGCATTACGTAGATCGAGGTTCGATTGATAAGGCGTACGGAATTTGATAGCGTGAGCACGCGCAAGTTCGCCATCAATACTGTCGCCTGTAGATGCACCGGTAAACATCCCAATTTTAAATGGTCTTCCGGCTGTGTGTTCGGCTTTGGCTCGTTCTGCCAATGCTGCAGGAACGGCTTTGGGGCAACCTGCTGCTGTAAAACCGCTAAATCCGACGTTATCGTCGTTGTTGATCAAAACTGCAGCTTCTTCGGCTGTTACAATTTTCTGCGTCATTTATCTGTTTTTTTTGTTTAGCTATTTTTGTAGTTGAGTTTATCTTTGGCGATTATTGTAATCAAAATCTCTCCATGGGTCAACAAAGTTATCGACTTCTTGCAAAAGAACTCTTACAGCTTCTTCGACTTGTTGATCGCGGTTCTGCCAAAGAATGCCGGGTTCGTTTCTAACTTGATAATCCGGATATAATTGCAAATTTTCCAAGAAATTACCGTGTCTGTCGATAAATCCGGCGATTGGAATTCCATAGCGCAATCCCTGTGGATAAGAAAAGTTGGTCCACCAAACAGTTGTCATTGTACCGGGCACAGGCATGCCAACAAGTTTTCCGATACCCATTTCTCTGTAAACCCAAGGCGTTCCGTGTGCATTTGAGTAACTCGCTTCATTTTGAAGCATTACCGAAGGTCTAAGCCAGCGTCTGGTCGGCTGGTTATTGATTTTCTGTCCGCGTGGAACTTGCTCTAAGTATTTCGTACCACTCATCAAAACTTCGAGGCACTCGTGCATACGTCCGCCTCCGTTGAAACGCACGTCAATAATAATGCCTTCTTTTCCATAATTGAGTCCGAACATTTCAGACCAAACTGTACGATAAGCATCATCGTTCATACCTTGAACATGTACAAAGCCAAGTCTACCATTCGACAATTGCGCCACACGGTCGCGTTGGTTTCGTACCCAACGTTGGTAAAGCATACCATTTTCTGCTGCAGGGTTTGTATTTGCTCCGGCGGCAATCGGACGGATTCTTTCGGTATATTCATTTCTTCCATCTCTGAACGTAAATGTAACTTCTCTTCCAATTGTTCCGTTCAGAAGTGCAAAAAAGTCTGTGTTTTCTGTAATTTCTACGCCATTAATTCTTGTTAGATAATGTCCTGCTCTAACTCTGCTTCTTGCATTGTCGAACGGACCGTTTGCAAGTACTTCTTCAACTCTAAGACCCCTTTCGCGTGTTATTAGATCGAACAACAATCCAACTCGTCCTGTTTGTACTTGGTTTCCGGCAGGTGGATTGAAGGTACTACCTGTATGTGATGCATTGAGTTCTCCTAGAAATTCACTCAAAAGTTGTGCAAAATCCCAATAATTATTGATGTGAGGCAAGAATTGAGCGTAATGTTTCATCATTGCATCCCAATCAACGCCATGCAAATCTTCGCGATAAAACATAGCATCAACTGTTCTCCAAACGTGCTTAAAGATCTCTTCACGGCGATCAAACGGGTCTGTATCAACTTGTGCTCTGAATGTAACATTTGTACGATTTTGTGTATTTCTCACATCTAAAGTGAAGATATTTCCTCCTGCAGAAACCAATAGGCGTTCGCCTCTTGGACAAATTTGAAGGCTGGCACCACCTCCTTGCAGATTCAATCTTTGTACTAATCGCGTTTCATTGTTTGTAAAATCACGCATCCAAAGGTCGAACCCTCTTTCAACGCGTGCAAAATAGAACAATCTTTCTCCATCCGGAGTTATCGCAAATCCGCCCAAATCGGTAGAATGGATCGTTAAGCGTTCGATACGATTTTCGATATTTCTTAATTGAATATCGGGCATAACAGTATCTGGTCTTCTCGCACTTCCGGTAGCAAGACGGTGGCGTTCGTTATACAAAGCAACGTCTTCTCTGCTCATTCTAAATCTGTCGAGGGCTTCTTGTGTCAGAAAAACTCCAAACACGTCTCTTTGCGAACCCCACGATGCATGCGAACGCATTCCGAAGCGGTCGCTTGAAAATAAAATCACATTACCGTGCATCGCAAATCTAGGAGCACTTTGCATATATCCGCTATTCGTAAGATTGATGATTGGCCCACCTTGCGCCGAAACCAAACCAATATCGAGGAAAGGATGGCGAGGAACGGTTCCCATAAACGTTAGCACAATCCATTCGCTATTAGGCGACCAGGAAAAGGTTTGGCTGCCATCGCTCGCCGAAAAATTCTGACTTCCATCTGTAACCTGACGAATTCGTCTTGTTTGCAGATCAATAACATGTATTTGTGTGCGATTTCTCAAAAATGCAACCTCTCTTCCGTTTGGAGCAAATGCCGGTTGAAAATCCACAAAGTTATCATCATTAACGAGATGTTCTACAACAATATTGTTGGAACTGAAAAAATATGGTTCGTTTTCTGCCGCATTTCGCGCAATTTTTATAGTCCAATTTCCTTGTTGTTCACTTGCAAACACGAGGCTTCTTCCGTCCGGAGCCCAACTCACCCAGCGTTCTGTTCCCGGTGTATTTGTGATGCGTACCGTAGTTTCAAATTCTACGGAAGTAACGTAAACATCACCACGGACAACTAATGCAACCTCTCTTCCATTCGGAGAAAAAACTGCTTCTGTTGCACCTGTTGTTACGAATTGAGTTCTAACCGTTTCGCTGTCGCGGAAAACATCAATTTGAATTTGTCTTGGTTGTCCGTTTGGAGGCAGAACATGAACAAAGCCATTGAACGTATAGCAAAGTGTTCCGTTGTTGCTTATCGAAACAAAACGAACAGGATGATTCTCATGATTCGTTACTTGAACTGCGGCAGATGGGTTGTTAATCGGAGCTCTCCAAATGTTGAAACTTCCCGCACGTTCGCTCATAAAATAAACTGTTTGCCCGTCTTGGCTTAAAACAGGATTTCTATTATCGAAAGGATAATCGGTAAGTTGAGTAAATTCTCTTGTCGTGAAATTGTACTTCCAAAGATCGCGGGAAACTGCTGATGTTTGGTGTTTTCGCCATTCATTTTCACCTCCAACAATATGCTCATATACCAAGAAATTTCCATCGTTGCTGATGTCCACTCTGTTCATTGCGTTTGGCAAGACCATGAACGGACGTCCGCCTTCGACAGAAACTCTGAATAATTGTACTGCCCAGCCAGCCGGGAAATGTGTGAAAGAAGCCGGGTGCTGAATGTTAGCAGTGAAGTAAACGTATCTACCGTCGGGAGAAAAAGTTTGTAATCTTTCATTTCCGGAGTGCGTTGTTAATCTTCGCGGTGTACCGCCTTCGGCAGGCATTATAAACACATCTTGACTTCCGTAACGATTAGAATTAAATGCAATCCATTGTCCGTCCGGCGACCATCTCGGATTGAAGTTATAAGCCGGATTAGATGTTAGCTGCACGGCACGACCACCGTCAATTCCAACTTTGAAAATATCGCCTTTGTACATAAAAGCGATTTGCGTGCCGTCAGGCGAAATACTCGGATAGCGAACCCAAGACACATTAGTTTGTGCAAATCCCAAATACGAAAGGGATAATAGAGCAAAGAATAGGATTTTTTTCATAGCTATTAGTTTTTATTTTGTTTTACTGCGCAAAGGTACGAAAAAAAAACGAAACATCAAAGTGTTTCGTTTTTTTTTGTTAGCGCCATACGATGATTTGGTGCTTCTCTATTTCGCCTCCATGCTCGATATGTAGGTAATACGTGCCTTCGGGTAGTTGCGACACATCGAATTGGATTGTGCTTGCTTGGGTTCGCTGTTGGCGGACGACTATGCCGTGAGCATTGAGCAAGCGGATATTAAAGGCTGTTTCCGCAGAGATTCGTGTTCTAAACACATCGGCTTCTCGTGGCGTGAGGTCGATGATTAGCACATCGGAAACAGGGTTTGGGTGGGGTGTAAATATGAAATTCCATGGTCGGTCGCAAGTACAATCACCATCTGGCGGGCAATCACAAATAGGAGGCTCGCAAAAATCCATTATAGTTTTAGTCATAACAACGTCTCCAATAACGTTTCTAACTGTTGCCGTGAGTACTCCTTGATGGGCCCAACCCGGGTTTAAGACAGTGACATTTGTCCAATTTCCTGTAGCTGGTGAAACTGAAAATAAGTTTGCTGGGGTTACGCCCCATGTAACATGATGATGATGACCGCCCGGGATGTTTATAGTAAATATCCCAGAGTTGCAAACTGCCATATGGCCACAAACAGTTATCAAATACCTTCTGTTTGCTCGAATAAACATGTTTATTTCAATTCTTGACTGCTGGCAAAACCACAAATTTGTTGAAGGGAAAATGGATAATTGTGGACACATGATAGAACGGTCAAAGAAATCGTCACAGCCACAAGTATTTGTCGAGGGATGCCCAGCATTCAGATTGTGTCCGATTTCATGAGCAACAATTTCATGTAGTCTATTACTGTGATTTACATGTCCACTTAGAGCGTAGGCCCAATTATTGTTTGCATTTCCGTTGATCTGCCCTACAAAAGCATATCCTAGGTAATTCAGATTTTTATTTGTAAATAAATGTGCAATATTTCTTTCGACACTCCTTCTGTTAGCGTTCCAATAATTCCGAAATTCATTTAAAAGCGTTCCCGCATTTGTTGAAGTGTACAGGTGGTTTGGTCTGTTCACGACAGCCTGAAAAGTAATCATAAATCTCATGCCAAAGGCTGATTGATAAACCCCTTCTACCATATTTAAGATTGAACGAATATGATTATTGGTGTTGCTCCCGTGTAGTTGATAAAATTCAAAATCGGCATCGGTTGCTATTCGCAAAATATAAGCACACGGAGGGGGAGTGTCTAGAGCATGTGAAGCAATCTCGTTTCCACCATCGCTGGACACTATTAAGGCGTCATTGATAAAATCAAATTCTCTTTCTGTGGCAATAACATCCCAACTTTTATACACAATAAAACGTCTGTCATCAGCGTTTCGTGTATAATCTCTGGCAGATCTTATCATATAATGATAATTTTCGCCTAGTATTACTCCAAAAAATGTATTTTCGTCAATGGTAAATCGTGCAACTCTGCCGTCTGATGTTTCGCCTTTGAACGTATTTAAGACAAAATTATTACATTCAAATTCGCCCTCATCTGTAACGACTACTTGCCTAAAACTAGGTGCACGCATATCGTTGACCACCATATCAAATGTCCAGCTTAAATTATCATTGATACGAATTTGGAATAAAGCACTTTTGTTTGTATGGAGTTCGTTTAATAGTTCTCTTTTATCCATCGTAAAAACAGTATAGGCGCTCAAATACTGGTCAAAAGCACTAACGCTTCTTCCCGACATTTCTGTCGTTTGTGTTTAGATAGGTACAACAATTTGAGCATTCATTTTTCCTACACATAGTGCAACTATGAATATTATCAAGTATGTAAACTTTATTTTCATTTTTTGTTTTTTAACTAATAAAGTGATGTAATTTAATTTTGATTATGGTCTCGAATTCAAGATCCTTTGCAATATCTCATCAAATTCTTCTCGTGGCATTTCAGTTATATAACGTTTCTCTTCCCAATCAATTAATAGCTGTCTAGCAAATACAGAATTTCCTGATAGTTTAACAACGGAAGGAGTGCAGCTGAGAGTACGAAAATCTCCGGGACCTTCAATCCATTGAGATCGCCTTTCTGCCGGTATGCAACACATATTCATCGTAGCCTCTACTCTTTCTTTGCATACAGGGGCTAAAAGCATAAGTAATGTGTCGCCAACTTTCCAATCTATAGTTAGCCAATCCAACCTATTGTCAGACATGAAAAAATAAGAATACCTTCCTGCTCCCCATACTGTAAGTGTATTGAGGCTTTGCAGAAAATTTCCTTTCAAGTCTTCAATGAATTTGATTTTTAAACCACGTTGTTTGATTGCGTCTAAAACCTCTCCCTTAATCAGAAAAACACCTTCTTCTATTCTGTAAGAGAGCCATGGATGTTCGTCAAGGTCTGGTAATAAAATTTCTGAAAGACCACTAATAAACGAGTTTGGTGCGCACATCCCTGCACTCGCATTCATGAGTTCTTGGCATCTGCATTCGGATTTGCAGGAAACCAATACTCCTGCCAACATCAGCAATACCGCTGAAAGTACTGTGATTTTTAGAATAGTTTTCATGGCTTCTAAATTTTTAAAATTGTTAACCTCCGCAAAGGTATGAAAAAAAAATGAAACACGCAAATTTTCATTAACATATTGTTAATAAAATATTACTTCGGTGCCAACCGAGAACCCCAGCCTACGGGGTAGTTTTAGCTACCGTAACACTTCATGCAAGACCATATGCGATTTTATCGGCAAAAAATTCGGTATGTGTTGTCCGTAGTATTCTAAAATGGAATGAAGATTGTTAAACGGCTGATTTTCAATCGGGCGAACACCCAAATAATCCGTCAGATCATTCAAAAAAATCAAATGAAAATTGTTGCAGGGATCCTTTGTACTGTCAAGTGAAATAAGCGAATTGTAAACAAACTCAAACAGTTCATCATCTGCCTGTGAAAAACACAAAATTTTACTCAAAACTTCCGACAGAAACACAAAAATACTGTGCTTTTCAATCGTATTTGAAATGTTTGAATAATGATACAACGCACGTGCATCTTTGAAATTTAGAAGCTCGGACTTGCTGTGTTCGGGCAACTCTACTTCGATTAAAGACAGCGGTTGAAAGAGCGAAATTTTTCCTTTGTTTTTAGATGAACGAAATCCTTTTATGATGAACGATTGCAAACCGGAATGTTCTGTAAAAACACGAACAATAAGACTTGTTTCGCCGTATTTCAAATGACTTAACACAATGCCGCGTGTTCGAATATACATGATCTATCTGTTAAAGAAAATTCTACCGACAGAACCGACAGAGCCGTCAGCGTTGGTTGCAAATATTAGGTAAACGCCGGGTCTTACACGCTGACCGTTTCTGGTCTTGCCGTTCCAAGTTACCATTCCACCTCTTGCTGTGGTTTCAAACACAAGAACACCGCTCACATCCGTAATGCGGACATGTGCATTTTCAACCAACCCTTGAATGGAGATTTCTCCTGTAAAATCAGCACGAACAGGATTCGGGATAACCACAATGTTTTGTTCGGTTCTACTTCCAACGGTTGCATCTCCACCATACGACATCAGACCTCTGTCGGTTCCGATGTACACGGTTCCAGTTCGTGGATTTATCGCCAAAGCTGTGATTGTATTAGAATTTAGCGGACTATTTTGAGCCGTGAAATGTCGAAGCATCTCTCTTCCGTCGGCAGACATCAGAAACACACCACTTGATGAAGTTCCGATCCATTTTCGATCTGCTCCGTCAACTGCAATTGCGGTTACATTCTCGTTTTCAAGCAGTGGACGTCCTGCATAATTGATCGTTCTAAACTCTACGGTTGATTCCAAACCGACAGGATTATTAAACAATTGTCTTGATGTGAAATTTACCAAAATCCCTCTATCCGTACCGATCCAAACATAACCTCTTCGATCTTCAACTAAGGCATTAATCACTGTGATTTGCTGGTCATTTCCACGATTTAAGTTTGCTCTCAATGCTTCAAAACCAGTACTATTGTTGGCTTCTCTAAAAAATACCAGCCCGCCCCATCGGGTCCGAATCCAAAGTTGATTGTGATAATCGACAATAAATTCCTTTGCATCTGACGTAGGATTTGGTATGATGAGATGCCCCAAATCAAAGGCTGTCCATTCGCCTGCAGCTGTCCGCCTGTGCAAATGTTTTTCACCTCTTGTCATGGTTGCCCAAAGTTGGTTTCTTCTGTCGAAATTTACATCTCCGATGCGAGTTCTATAAGTCCATCCGTCCCAAAAAGGTCTCAAAGTGCTGTTTGTGCTATCAAAAATTGTTGCAGTGCCATCGGCATTGCGTTGAACAAGTCCTGCATCCCATGAAGCTGCAACAAAAACATTCGGATTTCTTGGATCTTCAGCAACCGAAATTGCATCCGCAAACCGTCGAGGGAGGCGGCGGTAGTTGAATAGCCCCCAGTTTCCATCTCGGAAATAATCAACCGCAAAAAGCAACCAGCCCGGCGACCAATCAGTTGCATTTACACTGCCATTTGCGGCATACAATGTTGTCAAACTATGAGTCAGCGAATAAACACTGTTGCTCGCCGGCCCCCGTGGTAAAATCCGACCCGTATGTCCCCAATTTGAAGTAAATCGAAGCAGTCCGTCAAATCCGTTTGAAATCCAAAAAATATTTTCGGAATCTATTTCAAAATCTACCAACCCCCAAAAATCAAATTCTTGAGGACCACTGCCATATCTGCGTAAAACTTGAAAATCGGAGTCAAATTCACGAATTTCAAAAAGAGTATAATAGTACGGCTCCGGTCTTTCAAGATTTCTTCGAAGCTGAAACAGGCGATTGTTTGTGATTTTGATTTTACTCGTGGGAATAGTATCTAAAATATGCCATTGATTTTCGGAATCACGCCGCCAAATTGTATCGCGAACATCGTCATCCACTATTGAACGTTGATGAACAATCAAATTACCGTTCCAAAGAGATACACTTTCAAGCGGGCGGGCTTTCTGTGAACTCACAGGAACTAACTCCCATTCTCGAAAATTACTTAGCCGCCGAGAACGCCGGTATGCCCTTTTCAAACCATTTTCGGTTGCGGCAAAAATCGAATCATTGCTAAACGCAATATCTCTAACTTGCAGATGCGAATTATTTTCGCCGATAAAGTATGTTTCCGAAATCTCTCGTCGAGAAAGATTCACTACAACAATGCCGAAATCGGTACAAAGAAAGACTCTTTGGCTATTTTCAACGATAATTTTATTGATTCTTTTGCTTCCCGGCGTCTGCCAGCGTTGTAAATCGGGGATATTGACAACTCTACCGTTTTGAAGAATCAAATCAATGTTGCCATCTTCATAACCTACGATTTGAATTCGCGTTGAAGGGTCGTAGGCAGAAGCCGTAATTCCAACGCCGCTCAAGCCCTGTACTGTTGTTTTCCGCCGAATGCTGTTTTCTCTCGGATTGAAAAAAAACAACCCATTTTCGGTTACGCCGCTAATTTCATTTTGCAAAACGACAATTGACAAAACATTATTGTAGGAATAATGATCCTGCCATCGCCCTACCCCGCTTCGTTGAGAAAAAACAAGCAGAGGGCAAAACCAAAAAACAAATTGAAAGATATTTTTTAGACCGTTCATTGCAATTTATCCGCAAAGATACGAAAAATTATGAAAATATTGCTATCATTTGCTCTCTCTGCGCTTTCAATTCATTCAGCAACTGAGATTTTTTCGTCAAATATCTGCAATAACGCCATTTTCCAACGGTTCGTTTGTAATGTTCAACATAAAACAGCATGATTCGCTCGGCAAACCAAATCAGCATAAGTGCGAGAAAAAATTGAACGACACTACTGCATACAAAAATTGCAATTACTATCAAAATTAAATTCTGCAAACCGCGTACCATCGTCGATACAACATATTTTGTCGAACTCAAAAACTGCGGATCTTTAATCAATTTTTCGTATTTCCGCATCAAGGCTTGTGGCAGAAATCCCAAAATTGCACCAACTACAGCAATCGGAAATCCAAGAAGTAAAACAGCCCAATCTTTCAAAAATTCATACCAGTGAATTTTCTTTTTTCGCAACAACCACGAGCGAATTTTTAATTTTTTCAAGCCTTCTTTGTATTTAGAAAATGTTTGTCCTAAAATTTCTATTTGCGGTTCGTTTTTTTCAGCAAACTGGTCTAATTTTTTCACTAAATCTTGTTCAGCTTCCAAGCGTTGTTTCGGATTTTTCGGATTGCGATCAGTTGCTTCTGCATACTCATAGCCAAAATCTTCGCGAATGCCTTCAATGGTTTGATAATGCGTTTCACTGTGAATATCAATCATCAGTTTTCGCATTTCTTCGGACAATCTTTCCTGCATTTTCAAGTATGCTTTCGCAGGATTTTCCTGATAAAGCGGGAAGAACTCTGCAACCGAAATCGGCTTGCCGTAAACAATCGTTACATCTCTGAAAAATTCTTTGGGGTCTTGCCAATTCAAGCCAACGGGAACGATTTTCACACCGCCCTCCGCTCCGAAAGCCTCCTGTGCCTTTAAAGCCAATCGGAAAATCCCTTTTTGAAGCGTAGCAAGGCGTTTGTACGGATTAAAAATTCCTTCAGGCATAACGCAATTAACTCTGCCTGCACGAAGCAAATGATCAATAATCTCAAATGTTTCTTGATTATTATCAAGACTGTTTCCGCCGTCACGTTTGCGATAAATCGGTAAAATTCGCAAAAAATGCAAAATTTTTATGATGAACGGCTTATTAAAAATATCGGCACGTGCAACAAAAATAGCCTGATGTTTTTGAGTGGTTACAATTGCCATCGCGTCCATTAGTGCGTTTTGATGATTACCCGCATAAATAAACGGGCCTCTTTTAGGGATATTTTCCTTGCCAATAACGTGGGTGTGCCGATAGTATCGTTTATGATTCGGGATTGTCAAAAACAAATTGGTTAACGTGTATTTCCAATCGTTTTTTAATAATTTTTCGGTTAATGTTTTTGCCATATCGAAAAGTTTACAGATCAATAAAATCAATATCCTCCGTCACAAATTCGCTTGAGGTATTCCAAATAATTTTTGTCGCTGCATTGTGCTTTACTTGGCTCATCACTCAGTTTTGCAACGGGCTTACCGCCATTGGCTGTTTCCATTTTTATGACGCAATGCGTAGGACTGATCGGATTTGTCAAGTAAGAACCTATTCCGGCAACAACGTTTATGGATTTTTTCAGTTTCCCAAAACTATTCGCTGTTTCGGCATTAACACTATCGCTGAAAATTAATGTTCTCAACTCCGGATTTATGCCATAATCCCGATACATATTCAGCATTTTATCTGCCCATTTTTGCGGATCGCCGCTGTCGTGCCGCAAGCCCCTAAACGTGAGAGCATCTAAATACGTGAAATCTTTCAGAAATTTATCTGTTCCCAATGTATCCGTGAGGGCGTAGCCATTATCGCCTTTGAACGTATTCTGCCACACTTCAAAAGCCTTTTTTTGGCTCATTCCCACAGGAACATCATCCAACGCTTGATGAAACATGACCCACGAATGCGCCATCGTTCCCATCGGCTTAGCACCATATTTCATAGCAAGAAAAACGTTGCTTGTCCCCATAAGGTTAACATCACGATTTTCGACCAAATTTTCCAGAAGAATGTCCTGGTAAAGCTTGTTGAATCTACGTCTTGTGCCGAACTCCATAAATGGAATTTGTATACTCTTAATCGTGGGAACTCGCTCTTTTATACTTTTTCGTAGAAAATTTTCGTCAATTTCCGGATGCATTTCTCGACCGTATAGTTCATTGACGATAGCTAATGTAAAAATTTCGAAAAATTGCGTTGTGATTACGCAGTCTTCTTTAATTCTGATGTCGATACACGGTTCTCCGTTGACACATTGATCTATTTTGCACTCTATCAATTCTCTTCGCAATCGAAAATTACGCAAAAATTCTTTGTAGCCCCGCATATTTTTCAAATATCTGAGGTCGAAAATAAAGTGTAATTCTTCTTTTGTAAATTGCAATTCGCACAGGTAGTCTAATTGTTCGTTTATTTTCCGAACAAACTCCTCGGTTGCCGGCAATTGTTTTTTTCTATCTAAAAATCGAAACGATGCAGTTCCATTCGGATAGTTGTGAAACCATGCCGCGCCCATAGTTATGAAATATAGGTCAAGGTCGGCTAAACTTGTGATTATCGGAGAATTTTTCATATAACCTCTACACCTTTTTCTCTGAGTTCTACAATAATGTTGTCGTGTCCTTCTTTCGTCACCCCGGCACAGCAATTTTCGATAATTCGAACTTTGCTGTTTAAATTCAAATCCAAAATATCGTTTGCCGTAAATTTAACGCAAACATCAGTCGCAATACCGCAAATGTCAATAGTACCGGAATTGTCGACATCTAATTCTTTTAAAATTCCGGAAAGCCCGGTTGAACTTCTAACAACCGCTTCATTTTTTGTCATCGCATTATCATAAAGCCCGCTATAGCTATCAATCAGCGGATTTGAGCCTTTACGTACAACTATATTGAATTTGTGAGAATCCAAATCTTTTGGAAATTCCGCACCAAACATGTTTTGTACGCAATGTTTAGGCCACAATGTTTGTTCACATCTGCCTTTTTTATTCTCGACCGATTTTGTTGTGAACAATTCCTTTTCTGATTCGGCAAAACTCATGTGATTATCAGGATGCCAGTCTTGTGTTGCGATAACGTAGTCGTAGTTATCTAAAATAGAATTGATACGAGGGATAATATCTTTACCGCCTTCACAAGCCAATGTGCCGCCTTCGATAAAATCATTCTGCACATCAACCACGATTAAAGTTTTTTTTGACATTTTCAAGTGTTTTTGCTTGCTAAACTTTGCAAAATTACGAAAAAAATTGTATCTTTGCAAAAAAATGTGCTTAAACAAGCAAAAATAAATTAGCTATGAAACCTATGTTGAAAAAATTATCGTTATTGCTGTTTTTGGCAGTATTTATTTCGAGTTGCGATTTCGCAAGAGAATCAACCGTGTGGCAACGTGGCACGCATTATTTTGAATATACCGGCTGGGGGCCTCTTGCCCACAAACCTGTCATTGTGCGTTATCACATTCCTGCGGAAGGAAATATTAGAAATATGCCTGTATTGTTTGTCATTCCGGGGGCACAGCGTTATTCGGGGCTTGCATTAGAAAGTTGGACGGATTTTGCAGAAAGAGACGGTTTTGTGGTTATCGCACCGGAGTTCCCGAGAGACATTTGGGATGTAAACGCCTACCAACTTGGCAATGTTTTTACAGATAACACATTTACGGAACTTAATCCTCGTGAGATGTGGGCATACAATATCATTGAGGCTGTTTTTGACTTTTTTAAGGAAGAAACCGGCAATCGTTCGGAAAAATATTATTTAAACGGTCATTCTGCCGGAGGGCAGTTTGCACATCGCATGGTGCTCGCTATGCCTGATGCCCGTATCCGATTCACTGTGGCGGCAAATCCAAGCAGTTGGACTCATGCTTTTGTTGATGGAGTAAAAGATCAAAACGGTAATGTTTTCGGATGGCCGTTTTCTGTCAAAGGAACACCGTTTGCAGATGAAGAGAACATAATACGATACTTGGCGGCACCGATGGTTATTCATTTGGGCACAAACGACACGTCTACCACTGCTCATGATTTGGACAGGAGTATTGGAGCTCAAGCCACAGGGTCAAATCGCTACTGTCGCGGCATTGCCTTTTTTGATGCGATGCAACAGTTGGCAGAGGAAATGGGTGTTCCTTTCAATTGGCAGCGTGTAGATGTTGAAGGAATAGCACACTCCGGACGAGGTATGATTTACGGCAAAAGAAAAACAGAAGAAGAGGATAGAAACGCCGGCTTCTGCATTGACTATATCACAACGACGGGGGCTTATTATTTGATATTTGGATCCCGTTAAGCGAGTAGAACAACACAAAAACAATCTGAATACGAACGAATGGCCGCAAAACCCTCCATACCCAAAGGAACCCGAGATTTCGCTCCTCAAGAAATGATGAGGCGGAATCATATTTTTGAAACGATACGAGAAATTTTCGAACAATATGCCTACCTGCCAATCGAAACTCCGGCAATGGAAAATTTATCTTCGCTGCTTGGAAAATACGGCGAAGAAGGTGATAAATTGCTGTTCAAAATCCTAAATTCGGGTGATTTTTCGAATGGAATAGACCTAGCTCTAGATTCAAAAAAACTCAGCACAATTATTTGTGAAAAGGGATTGCGTTATGACCTGACTGTACCATTTGCGAGATTTGTCGTTCAACATCAAAATGAATTGACATTTCCGTTCAAACGCTACCAAATACAGCCTGTTTGGCGTGCAGATCGTCCTCAAAAAGGACGTTATCGTGAATTTTTTCAGTGCGATGTAGATGTCATCGGAAGTATATCGCTGTTGAATGAAGCCGAATTACTGAATATTATTGATGATGTTTACAAAGCACTCAATATTCGGGTTGTAACCAAAATCAACAATCGAAAAATTTTAGCCGGAATCGCCGAAATTATCGGCTTCCCTGATAAAATCGTTGACATCACCATTGCAATTGACAAACTTGATAAAGTCGGATTAGAAAAAGTAAACGAAGAGTTAAGCGCAAAAATTTCAACGGAAGCGATTAGCAAATTACAGCCGATTTTACTGATGAAAGGTAGTTTTTCTGAGAAAATCGAAACGTTAAAAACAACGTTGAGCAATTCAGAAATCGGAATGAAAGGAATCGCCGAAATGGTTGAATTATTTGAGTATATCGACGATCTGAAACTGGGTATGCCGTGCGAATTAGACCTGACTTTGGCACGAGGATTGAATTACTACACAGGCTCCATTTTTGAAGTAAAAGCCTTAGATACAGCTATGGGAAGCATTTGCGGAGGCGGTCGTTACGACGATTTGACAGGAATCTTCGGACTAAAAAATATGCCGGGCGTTGGTGTTTCGTTCGGAGCGGATCGAATCTACGATGTGATGAATGAATTAAATTTGTTTCCGAAAAATTCGAGTATCGGGTCGCAAATTTTGTTTGTCAATTTCGGACGTACCGAAGCCCGTATTATTCTTCCTATTTTGAAATACCTAAGAGAAAAAAAAATCGCTTGCGAATTGTACCCCGATACTGCAAAAATGCAGAAGCAGTTCAATTATGCCAACAATAATCACATTCCATACGTTGCAATTATTGGTGGAGACGAAATAAAAAACAACACAATCACCGTAAAAAATATGCAAACCGGACAACAAGAAAAGATGTCCGTGGAGCAATTAGTAAACAGCATGACAACAAAAAAATAACCATGAAAAAATTTGAAATTCTATCAAAACCCCTGACTGTAAAGTTGATTGACGAAATCATTTCCTCGGAAGCCGTCTTGAAGCTATCCCCAAAAGCCATCGAAAATATCGAACGCTGCCGCAATTATTTGGATAAAAAAATGGAGGTGCAAAAAGCACCTATTTATGGAATAAACACGGGGTTCGGCTCACTTTGCAACCATGCGGTTTCATACGAAGAATTATCACAATTGCAACGCAATTTAGTTGTTTCGCACGCTTGTGGAACCGGTGATGAAGTTTCGGTATCGATTGTAAAAATCATGCTTCTTCTAAAAATTCAATCGTTGTCGTACGGGCATTCGGGTGTTCAATTGACAACTGTTCAACGTTTGATCGACATGTTTAACTGCAATGTTTTGCCGGTGGTTTACCAACAGGGATCCTTAGGTGCATCAGGTGATTTGTCGCCTCTGGCACATCTTTGCCTGCCGCTGCTCGGGCTTGGAGAAGTGTATTACAACAATTCACGCGTGAGATCTCCATACGTCTTAGAGGCTTTGAATTGGAAACCGATTGAACTCAAAAGCAAGGAAGGATTGGCGCTTCTGAACGGAACACAGTTCATGAGTGCTTATGGGGTACACTCCTTAATCCAGAGCATGCGGTTATCCGAACAAGCAGACTTTATTTCCGCTATTTCGCTAGACGCTTTCGACGGACATATCAGCCCGTTTCACGAACTTATTCAGAAGATCCGCCACCACAAAGGACAAATTGAAACTGCAGAAAATATCCGAGATATTTTAGAGAAAAGTGAATTGATCAACCGTCCGAAAGAGCACGTTCAAGACCCTTATTCGTTTCGTTGTATCCCGCAAGTACACGGGGCTACAAAGGATACAATCAACTACGTTATAGAGGTAATAACCAATGAAATCAACGCTGTTACAGATAATCCAACGATATTCGTTGAAGAAGATTTGATTATTTCAGCCGGTAATTTTCACGGACAACCCTTAGCTCTAGCTATGGATTTTCTCGCCATAGCGATGGCTGAACTGGGGAATATTTCCGAACGTAGAATTTATCAACTAATCAGCGGAAAGCGAGATCTACCAAGCTTCTTGGTTGCAGAACCCGGGCTAAATAGCGGCTTTATGATTCCACAATATACCGCCGCATCCATCGTCAGTCAAAACAAACAGCTTTGTGCGCCTGCTTCCGTGGACTCCATAGAGTCTTCTCAAGGTCAGGAAGATCACGTAAGTATGGGAGCCAATGCTGCAACCAAATTATACAAAGTTCTCAAAAATACCGAGCGTATTTTAGCCCTTGAGCTTTTCAATGCAGCACAAGCATTGGAGTTCAGACATCCACAAAAATCTTCTCCGAAAATTGAAGCGCTTATCTCAGAATATCGAAAAGTGGTTCCATTCATCGAAACCGATGAATTGATGTATCCGCATATCCGTGAAACCATCGAATTTCTGTGCTACAAGAGACATCTTTTTTACTTGAATAAAAATTCGTAAATTCACGACTTTGAGGCTGAAAAAAATCGTCATATTATTTATCGCTGCGTGCTCGTGGCTGGGGATTCTTGCACAAACAAACTACCTCGGGCTTTTTTCGCAACGAGCACCACGCTCCCCCATTCCCAACTGGACGTACCACACATTGAAACCCTACCATTTTGGTTTTGTACTTGGTGCTAATCAGATGGGCTTCAGTGTTGCAATGCGGGATAATTTTGTAACCGATACACTTTTCGGTGTTCAATCCAGAGGCACTATTGGATTTACTGTTGGAGCGCTTTTCAACAAAAGCCTCCATGACTTTTGGAATTTTCGTACCGGTACGACTTTTTCTTTCGGGACACGACGTTTAACCTATTCACTACAAGAGATTCCCGGCAAAATCACACAAATGACGAAATCTATCGAGTCCGTAACGATGGATATTCCTTTGGAAATAAAGTGGACCGGCATGCCGGATAGAGGTGTGCGCCCTTTCGTAATCGGTGGTTTTCGATACAGTCTGGATATGGCAAATGCAAGAAGAAGACGAGAGCAACCCTCCGACCATCTCGCAGATATTGTTGTAAGATTGGAGCGAGATGATTTTTTGTTTACAGTCGGAGCCGGATTTGATTTTTATCTCCCTCTCGGAAACAGAATCGGCATAGAAATCAAAATGGCTTTTGGCTTACGGGATATGCTTTTTCGCGAAAACAATGTTTTTACTAACGGTATAGAGCGATTGACATCTCGAAATCTGCAAATCGCCATAAACATCGAATAATGGTCAGAAATCTTGAAATCGCTGTCAGCCCTGAAATTGCTGCTGATTCGGAACAATTCAAACGGTTGGTCTCTCAAAAATCGGGTATAAAACTTTCCGAAATTAATCACATCAACATTCTTAAACGCTCTATTGATGGGCGTTCTAAACGTGTTGTCGTTAGGCTTCGGGTAGAAATTTTTTCCGGAAATTCGAAATTTGAAAAAAAAATTATCCGATTTAATTACAAAAAAATCAACGACACCTCACGAGAAATTTTGATTATCGGCGCAGGGCCTGCCGGATTATTTGCCGCATTGAAATGTTTGGAATATGGCTTCAAACCTATTATTTTGGAACGTGGAAAATCCGTAAGCGAACGAAAAAAAGACATCGCCGCATTGTCTGTAAAAGGCATTTTGAACGAAAATTCCAACTATTGTTTCGGTGAAGGCGGTGCAGGCACATTTTCGGACGGCAAACTTTTTACACGCTCGACTAAACGGGGCGATGTTTCGGAAATACTGAGAACACTAATCTTTCATGGAGCAGATGAAACTATCTTGGTAGATGCACATCCGCATATCGGCTCAGATAAATTACCAAAAATCATTGAAAATATTCGTGAAACCATTCTTTCGCATGGTGGCGAAATCCGCTTCAATACTCAGGTTTGCGACTTTGTTGTCAAAAATAAAAAAATCGTTGCTGTTGTCGATCAAAACGGAAATTCGACACCTTGCGAAACCGTTCTTTTGTGCACCGGGCATTCGGCAAATGATATTTACGAATGGTTTCACAAAAACAATTATGCCATCGAAGCAAAGCCTTTTGCAATGGGCGTTCGTGTGGAGCATCCGCAAGCCTTAATTGACAAAATTCAATATCACGAATCGCCAAGAAATCCGTATTTAGAAGCTGCTGCTTACAGTCTTACCGCACAAGTCGACGGGCGTGGCGTGTTTTCATTCTGTATGTGTCCGGGCGGTGTGATAATTCCCGCATCTACAGCCGAAAAAACTTTGGTCGTAAACGGTATGTCCAATTCTCAACGAAATTCGCCGTTTGCAAATTCGGGGATTGTAGTTACGGTAGATGTTGATGATTTCGCAGATTCGGTGGCTTCTACATCGCTCCCTTCGAGAACCTCAGGGAACGATCGACTGGCGGCTGAGGCTCTCGAAGCCGCCAATGCATTGTCAGGACTGCGTTTTAGAGAATTTGTCGAAAGGCGTTTCTTCGAAATCGGAGGCAAAAATTACCAAGCACCGGCACAAAAATTATACGACTTTGTGAAGGGCAAAACATCCAAAGAATTGAACGAAAGCACGTATCATCGAGGGTTAGTATCTGTAGATTTTAGAACGATATTACCGGATTTCATTGCTTCCGCATTACGAAAAGCTTTTTTGGAGTTTGACAAAAAAATGCGTGGTTTTTTAACCAACGACGCCATGTTAGTCGGATTGGAATCCCGCACCTCATCGCCGGTAAGAATTCCTCGAAACGATGACCGCCGACATCCCGACCTTGAAAATCTTTATCCTTGCGGAGAAGGTGCCGGTTATGCCGGAGGGATTACATCTTCGGCAATAGATGGTGTCGCAAGTGTTTTGGCGATTTTAAACGACCAAAATTAAAAGAAATTTGCATATTCCATTTTTTTTACTTATTTTTGTGGCATCAAATGGAAAAAGTGATGATTTTTTCTCAACATGTCCATTATTTAGCTTGGGAGCTTAACCATTTCTTTGATGGTACAAGTGGTGCTTTTCCTCGTTCCGGCAGCAGGACTCATCTTATGACGGGCGGGGATGAATGTTGCGCCTGTCTTTAGCAGGTGCAAAAACGAATTAGAAACTTCGACGAAACAAAGCCGAGAGTTGCGTACCAATACATATCATTGTGCTATTGAATGTGGCGTGGATTCCTAAAGGGGCTTCGGCGAAGTTGGAAATTCATAACAATCAAAAATTTGAAATCATGCAACTAAAAAGCCTCGCCAGCTTTCAAAGTGCATGAAAAAGCCTTTCTTGCAGGCTATAAACGCAAGATGAATTAGCGAAAACAAACTGGAGTATTAACCTAAAAAACCAAGAAAGGCGTAGCAAAGGTACAAAAAAAAGTTGAACATAGCAAATAGTTTGCGAAGTTTGATGCGTGGTTTTGGTTGTGATCTGCGTAAGGAAACAACTGCAAATGAAAAATCAATCATAAACTAAGAACAAATTTAACTATGAAAAATTTTAATCAATTCGGAACTCTTCTGACAAGAGAAGAATCCAAAAGAATCAGAGGAGGAGGAGGGGGACCATTCTTTTGTGTTGCTGGGTCGTCCCCAGTATGCTTTAGTGATGCTGCAGCTGCAGAAGCTCATGCAGCTGGTGGCTGGTGGTGTTGTCATTGTGTAGAAGCAATGGCTTACTGTAAAGATACCATTGATTAACTCTTGCTAACAAAACTACTTTCAGGGGTGTTCTCCTGAAGGTAGTTTTACATGCCCTACCCATAGTCTACTAGCGTGTAATGGTCAAGCATGCGGTCCCTTCCTGCAAGGTACTTGTCAACCTCGACTTTTGGGAGCGACATCCATCTGTATGTGCATTGTTTAGTGCAAAGGAGGGGGGTACCCCCCCTAAAAAAACCATAGTAATAAACAAATATACTTACCTATGAAAAAAATAATTTTACCTTTCCTACTCATGATTTTTTCTTTTTGCTTGAAATCTCAAAAAGAAACTATTATTACAGGAAAATCAATGCTCGAATTTATCGATGGCGTTTCTCTTTTGTATCGCACGCTTCCATTCGACCACACCGAATTTTATCGGCCATCACCTATCTCTATGCCTAAAGAGAATGGTTTGTTTATGCAGAGATTCTTTATAGAGTCGCACCAAGCAGGTATGATATCTAACCAGCGGATTTTTATTAGTCCGGGCGATTCAGTCTTCTTTGTGGTTGATACGATTAACATTGACAATCAGCCTCGCGTTATATTTCGTTTTTCAGGAAAAAATGCCGCTCATTATAATTGGGGATATATGCTTGATTCGGTTCTTGGTTCTGCCCCTCCCTTCTTTATTCGAGGAAATGACATTACTGACTACAGAAAACAGATTTTAGAACGAAGAGATAAGGCACTTGATTTTCTACAAACGTATAGGCAAAAGCATATGATTACGGATGAATTTTACAATTATGCAAAAGCAAGTATAAAAAATGAGTATATTCTAAATCTGTTCAATCCTATAAGGTTTGGGCAAATTGAAAAAAATGAGCTTCCGCTCGACTATTTTCCGGAAGATTTAGTACCGGAAAATGATCTTGCACGCCGTTATGCCACAACTATGCGACAAAAATATTTTTCCGGATTTAACTACTGGGGCATGACCCAGGCAGAAATTGATTCGTTTTATAGAAATTTGATTTACAATTTTGATGGACAAAAAAGAGCCTACCTTGTGAGTGTATTAATTGGCATACTTGCAGATGCGGCATCAGCCCACTATCAATCACTATTTTTCAGAATAATGGGAGAAGTGCCAAAATATGTCCACGACCCACGATATTTGGAATTTATTGATAAAGCACTGAATTTTTATACAAGGATCGTCAATAATCCTTTTCCAAAAGAAGTGCTGTTGAATACCCTACTAAAAGAGTATGAGAGCAACAACATTTTCACTTTGCAAGAAGTTTTGCAGAGGTACAAAGGTAGGCCTGTATATATTGGTTTTTGGGGAAGTTGGTGTGGACCATGCCTACACGTTATCAGAAATTCGCAACAAGCAAGAACTTATCTGAAAGAAAAAGGAGTAGCGCTCATCTATTTTGCCAATGACAGAGAAGAAGCTTGGAGGCAGGCGTCCGAAAGAGAAGGCATTACCCAAAGTCAATACTTACTTCTTGATTTTGATCTTTTAAGAAGCCATTTGGCACTCAGGATATGGCCTACATACATGCTTTTAAATGCTGAGCATATCATTGTAGAAAGAAGAGCTGTTTTGCCTCTTGATGATTTTTTTGCTGAATTTAAGAAAATGCTTGAAAGAGCTTTAACAAACTAACAAAGCCGTAGAATCTAAAAACCAATGAAACTAAATATTTTCAACCAATACGAAAACGACTCCAACAAAGAACTTGCTTTCCCCACTTTTTTTACTTACCTTTGTGGTGCTGAAAGAAAAGAGGGAAGAAAACAAAAACACCTTCCAAAATGAAACTACGTCTTTTCACTACTGCTTGCTATTGGTCTCCCATTGCTTATTTTTGGGATGTGAAAACATTCGCTAATGCACTGAGCTTTAACGGCTTACCACCCCCCCATCTTTTGCTTACGCGAGCGATTATATTTGGTATTTAAGCAAAACAAATTTGGCAGGTTTAGCTCCTGCTATGGTTTCCCTTGTTAGCAGGAGCGGCAACCCAAAATAAAGGGAAAAACAAAACCGAGAGTTGTGCATCAAAACG
>Ga0123355_10001100_pt1 | contig 37369 bp, 27 predicted proteins | sample TergutEmb28metaG_3_FD_89872 | JGI IMG/M metagenome (GOLD analysis project Ga0123355, IMG submission 89872) | Embiratermes neotenicus P1 segment gut microbial communities from Petit-Saut dam, French Guiana - Emb289 P1 | ecosystem: Host-associated > Arthropoda: Insects > Digestive system > Gut ...
GGTATCTGAAAACTCGCAATGGTTACAGTCACTGAGCACACAATCTTTGGATATGATACAAGTTTAGTATACGTAGACGTGCCTTGGCTGTAACCAACCTGTGTTTTCAGATACCCACTGAACTGTAATGGGCGTTTATAGTATGGCGAGTTTTTGGATTGTCTGACGTACTATAATTCTTCGACAAAAAACTACTCCAACAAATCCTGCATTTCCGTCATATGTTCCCAATAGCGCTTAGGCATGTGCGTCATGCGGCAGCGTGGATTCTCACGTGCCTTAATAGAAACCGTGTTATAAAACCGCTTCCACATGGCCTGATAATGGCTTTCGCTCTCGGTGATGGGTGGAAGCTCAATGTTGTCAATGGATATCATTTCACAGTGCCTATTTTGATAGACCAGAGCAGCCTGATGTGTTTTGTCAAAAATCAAAAAATCCTCATTAGAAAATCTCTGAACAAAATGATCAGCAAGGAAAGGCAATATAAAATTCTTTGGCGTTATCGTTCCGGCGAGCACACCGTCGTAATCGGCAAATCGAACAAACCCCTTGAGCAGATGCGCTTCGCCCCACAAATGCCGCTGAGCTTTAAGCAAAGGTGCAACATCCGGGTCGCCGAGCCGGGCGAGTATTTTGCCGCCCTCACGATACCCTCTGAGCAAGAATTTAAGCATGAGCAATTCTTTTTCGGACAGACAAGACAGAAACACTTCTTCTATGAGTCGGAATGCATCCTGAGAGATTTTTTTGGAGATGGAATGGAGTACGCGCTTTGCCTTGGATTCGTCTGTGTAAACTTCGAAAGCATCAAACAATGTTATCGGATCGTCATCATAGGTTGTGATTTGGATCGGAATTTCCCCACTATAGACACTTTCGTATACACAGCACAAAAAGCCATGATATGAACCGTCATATATGTAGAGCTTATCAGACTGTGCGGCCAAAGGCTTGAGACGAGACATATGAAGTATTCTCCTCGTGATTTGTAAACTGTTAGGCTATTGTGGACTGTGCCGCTAAAGACTTGATGCAAGCGCCAATACTGCATCTTCCACGGCCTCATTTACAGTGCTTGTACCGTAGGGCAATGTTACAGCACAGTAAGTTCCGCTAAATAGTGATAATTGCTCTGTTCCAAAGGCGTAAATTTTAGGATCAATGAGTGAACGCACAACCGAGTCCTTAACCAACCGTGACCCGGCAGAATTATCCTTTGTGATGATGAAATACTGAGCGCGCTTGAGTACAACGCCGATGCGCTTTAATTCGTCGAAGCCGAGTCGCCCTTCGCGGCGTGCCAGAACGATCCGCTTAGCGCTGGTAGGACCAACGCCCGGTATACGTAAGAGATCGTGCATGGAAGCAGTGTTTACATCCATGGGGAATAAATGAATGTTGTTGATGGCCCAATTGCATTTGGGATCAAGGTATGGGTTGAAATTCGGTGTGTCCTTGCTCAAAATCTCATCGGCAGCAAATTCATATTGCCTCAAAAGAAAATCGGCTTGATACAATCTATGCTCACGCAACAGTGGCGGAGTGGTGGTGACTGCCGGCAGCAGATTATCTTCAACAACCGGAATATATGCAGAATAAAACACGCGTCGCAAGTCATATTTCATGTACATCGCCGAAGCCAAAGATATGATTTGGTGGTCTGTATCCGGCGTTGCGCCGATGATCATCTGTGTTGCCTGACCCGCCGATGCAAAAGTTGGTGCGTTTTTATAGCGTGTCAGCGCATATGTGCTTTCTGCGATCTCGCTTTTGATTTGTTGCATGGGGGCTAAAATAGCAGTTTTTGTTTTGTCCGGTGCAAGTAAGGTAAGGCTCTTTTCGCTGGGCATTTCAATGTTGATGCTGAGTCTGTCTGCCAGAAGACCCAGTCGATAAACGAGTTCAGGAGATGCACCCGGAATTGCCTTGGCATGGATATAACCCAAAAAGCCGTACCGATGTCTCAAGATTGCAAGCGCATCTATAACAAGCTCCATAGTATGGTCGGGGCTTTTGACAACACCGCTGGATAGGAACAACCCTTCAATATAGTTGCGCCTGTAAAATTCAAGCGTGACAGTAGCAAGCTCCTCCGGAGTAAAGGTCGCTCGCGGCACATCGTTGGTCGCATTGTTGGTGCAATACTTACATTTATATATGCAATTATTGGACATGAGGACTTTTAAAAGAGAAATACAGCGCCCGTCTGCCGTAAAGCTGTGACAGACTCCGGCCATGACAGTATGCCCCGGTCTGTTCGCTCCGGACGAAGTGCACGCAGCATCATATTTCGCACTCTCAGTTAAAATTGTGAGCTTATCAATTAGTTTCATATCATAAGCTTAACTCTAATATAATCAGAAGTCAAGAGGAAAATTCTAAAAATTTTAGAATAAAGCTTGCAAATGATCAAAAACTGAGATAGAATAGGCTCACTACTTTGGATATGGAGTAATGATTATGAACTATGGAGCGATTTTAGCACGTCTGAGAAAAGAAAAAGGACACACGCAAGCTGAGACTGCTGGTTATATAAGCAGACGCATAGGCAAGCCGTGCTCATTTAAAGTCGTCTCACATTGGGAAAACGGCGTATCATCGCCGTCTGTTGAGCAATTTTTACTGTTGTGTGAGCTTTACGAAGTCAGGGACATTCAAGGCATATTCCGAAATGCCTATTCGGAGCACCATGATTTGCCGAAACTCAACGCACTTGGAAAAAACCGTGTTGAAGAATACATCACCATGCTCCTGAATAATCCCCTATTTGCCGAGAGCATAAACGATAATCAAACAGAGCGGATATACAAAGAAGCGCCGTCCGGCAGATACATAAAGCTATATGATATACCTGTATCAGCCGGTGTGGGTGCATTTTTGGACAGTGAGCATTATATTGAAATCGAAATGGACGAAACAATACCGCAAGAAGCGGATTTTTCAGTCAGGGTCAGCGGAGACAGCATGGAACCTCGCTTTGCCGACGGACAAGTCATATTTATAAAAGAACAACACATACTGAACATTGGCGAAATTGGCATATTTAGCCTCAATGGAGACGCATACATTAAGAAATTAGGCCGGGGTGAACTCATTTCCCTCAACTCGCGGTATGCGCCTATAAAAATTAATGAATTTGACTTTCTGCGCATATTCGGAAAAGTGGTGGGGTAACATGCCAATTTAGCGGCAACTTGAGAATCTGGAGTTGAAATCACCAAGTTACTGCCCTCTGTGCAGTAATATGACCCCCAGCCACCACATGGCACAAATATATCAGGCATATCGACAAGCACAAACTGCATATGTTATACTGAACCGACCAAAGCATGAACGGAGGACTAAGCGATGACACCAGTGCGAAAACTTGTCAGTGTAGCAGACATGTCGCGCCAGTGGTGGGATAGACTATATGCCCAATGCTGTGACATAATTGCCCGCCCGGACACCTATGCCGCCGCATGCAGCGGAAAGCTCCTCGCCTCAATGTTCTACGAACCGAGCACACGCACCAACTTCTCATTTCAAGCGGCGGCACAACGACTGGGCGCAGGCGTGTTCGGGTTTTCCGATCCACTCGGCACATCCGCATCAAAGGGCGAAACGCTCGCAGACACCATAAGAATGACCGCCTCTTACTCAGACACCATTGTCATCAGAAGCCCCCAGGAAGGCGCGGCGGCAGCAGCCGCATTATACTCAGAAGTTCCTGTTATAAACGCCGGGGACGGCGGCCATTTTCACCCCACCCAGACGCTAACGGATCTTGCAACCATCGCACAAAAGCGCGGAAACATAGACAACCTATGCATAGGCATTTGCGGCGATCTAAAATATGGACGCACAGTGCACTCGCTGATTGAAGCCATGGCCATGTTTAAAGGCATCAGATTTTGCCTGATATCCCCGCAAGAGCTGCAACTGCCTGAATATATACTCGAACAAATGAAAGCGCAAGGACAACAATATATAGAATCTGAAAGCCTGACAGACTGCATGGCCGAACTAGATATCTTATACATGACCAGAGTGCAGCGGGAGCGCTTCCATGACGCAGCGCAGTACAGGCGGTTAAAAGATGTCTACATACTGACAAGCAAAATGCTTGAAGGCGCAAAATCCGACATGCAGATCATGCACCCTTTGCCGCGATATGGAGAGATTGCCATTGATGTAGATGACGACCCTCGTGCAGTGTACTTTGAACAAGCGCGTTATGGCATGTTTATACGCATGTCGTTGCTGCTTGACTTTATGCACCAGCCCAGATTAGCGCCGCGGCCTGTCACAAGTGCGCTGACCCAACCAACCTGCGGCAATCCGGCATGCATCACGCAATCCGACTTTTATCTTCCGAAAATCACATCAAACCTCGGCATAGACAGATGTGGCTATTGTGACAAAAAATTCCCGATACTTGAATTTTAACTAGCTTTGAAATGGCTATGCCATAGCTATGGCTTTTTGAAAATTAAATCGGAGGACTCGCACCAGCCTATGAAATCACGATCCCTACCGGACAGTGATCGCTGCCCATCACCTCTGGCAGAATAAATGCATCTGTGACTCTATCATTCAGCCTATCCGAACCTAAAAAATAATCAATGCGCCAACCGGCATTACGGTCACGCGCCTTACCCATATAAGACCACCATGTATAAGCGCCCGGCAAATCAGGATTACGCTGCCTGAAAAAATCAGTAAACCCGGCAGATAAAAGTTCTGTCATCTTGCCGCGTTCTTCGGCGGTAAACCCGGCATTGCGCTTGTTCGACTTAGGATTTTTTAAGTCAATTTCTTGGTGGGCAACATTTAAATCGCCACAAATAAGCACAGGCTTAATCTGATCCAAAGCGCAAACATAGTTGCGAAATGCATCTTCCCAGACCATACGGTAATCAAGTCTGGCCAGCTCATTTTGAGAATTGGGTACATAGACGCAGATAAGATAAAAATCAGAAAATTCCAAAGTGATCATGCGCCCCTCGCGGTCATGGTCATCAATACCCAACCCATAAGCGACCGACAAGGGTGGTATTTTTGTAAACACAGCAGTTCCGGAATACCCCTTTTTCTCAGCGCTGTTCCAAAACTCATGATAACCATCCAGCTCTATTTCGGCCTGCCCTTTTTCCATTTTGGTCTCTTGCAAGCAAAACACATCAGCGTCAATATCATTAAAGGCATCCATGAAGCCTTTTTTTAAATTCGCCCTCAGTCCATTGACATTCCACGACACCAATTTCATAAGCTTTTCAATCCTTTACAAAGTCCAGTCTTCAACAACAAGGTCGTCTACACGAGAAAACTCGCCAGTGTTATTGGTGACGATAACACCATTATGCGCAAGTGCAGTGGCGGCAATTGTGATATCGTTGTTTCCTATTAACATTCCTGCACTTTCAAGTTTAGCTCGAATTCGTGCGTAATATCCTGCAGCAGTTTCATCAAAAGGCACGATTTCATAAATCGAAAGAAAAGCAGTGACTATTTTTAGGTTTTGTTCACGTCTTGCACTTTTTTCCGCTCCGTAAAGCAGTTCGGCGGCAACCATAGAAGGGAGCTTTATATCATCAATAGGTGTCTGTCGTAGTCGTGTACTCATATTTTGCTTGGAGTTGTTGAGGTGAAACACACAGATATTGGTATCTAAAAGATATATCATAGCAAATCAAACCTCCTCGGAAGTTCCGATTCCCATGGGATATCCAAAGGTGCGACAAACGTAGTGTCGCTAATTGAGCCTTGGAGCTCTGTGAGCAACTGCAGCTTCATGATTTTTTCTGAATCTTCACGAGAAAGACTTTCGCTTACGACAGCAGCGACATACTTTGAGATGGAACAATTGTGTGCTTTAGCGACGGCATTCAACCGAACGATCATTGCATCATCTACATATAAGGATATCTGTGCCATGGCAAATCACCTCGCTCAAGTATACTTCCAAGTATACTTATTATACGATCCAGTGCTTCAACTGTCAATCCCAAAAAATCGCTTCCCATTTTCCATAGTCAGCGCCGCAGCATCCTCGACAGAAATTCCCCGCACTTGAGCGACCTTCTCGGCAATATACGGCAGACATAATGAACTATTGCGTTGCCCGCGTTTTGGCTCGGGTGTAAGATAAGGACAGTCGGTTTCAATTAAGATTCTGTCTGCGGGCATTTTAGAGACAACCTCTATAGCGTGCCGTGCATTGCGAAAAGTAATTACACCGGTAAATGAGAGATACCAGCCCATGTCTAAAATGATCTTAGCGGTCTCCCAACTACCGGAAAAACAATGGAACACCCCCGAAAGATCCCGAAAATCTCTGATCGTAGCCAACGTATCCGTAAGTGACTCTCGCTCATGGATGATCACCGGTTTTCCCACATGACGCGCCAGTTCCATCTGCTGCCGAAAACGCTTTTTTTGAACGTCAGGCGGAGAAAAGTTATGGTGAAAATCAAGCCCGATTTCACCCACAGCCATCGCTTTCGGATGCGAAAGCAGTTGCTCAAGCTCGGATATCGTAGCATCTGTCATAGACTTGGCATCATGAGGATGTACGCCCACAGAAGCGTACACGAAAGGGTATTTATCGGCCAAATCGAGACTGAACTTTGCCGATCTGAGGCTGCTCGCCGAGTTTAATATCAGCGAAACTCCCGCATCGTGTATGGACATCAGTAGCTCATGCCGATCTTCATTAAAACGCCGATCATCATAATGTGCATGTGTATCAAAAAACATATTCTCAGACTCCTTGAAAATTATTCGCATGTAAAAAATAGATATTAAATATTTATTGCCCAATTGAGTCATGCGCTTGCGCCTTGTTATACGCACCATCATGCATTATAATGCGCATCAATTCAAATTGTCAAAAGATTATCTGCAAAATGCTTGCAATAATGCAGACGTTGTGCTAAAATGCTCTCCTATGTAAAAAATATATAATTCCGAAAGGATTGACACTATGCAAACGTTGTTCGTAATACTCCAACTGATAACATGCCTTGTACTGATGTGTGTGATCGTGTTGCAATCAGGGAAGAATTCAGGTCTATCCGCACTCAGCGGAGCAAAATCAGACACATACCTTGCAAAGAATAAACAGAAGTCACGCGATGCTCGTCTGGCGCTTGCAACAAAATGGGTTGCCGGACTGTTTGTTGTATTGACAGTTGTGCTCAATATCATATAACTTATGATATGATTGCTTCATGGAGTTCATGTTGCAAGTTCTTTCTGAAAGATGACTTAAAATGCGCAAACATTTAACCCAAGGTGAATGTTTGCGCTGTTGTTTATACCACTTGTAAATTTTGCCCCCTTTATAAATATAAATCACAATGAAGAATAATTAGCATCCAGCAGCCGCTACACAAACGTCGGATTGGTCTGAGTACCCTCAAAAATAACGATCTATGTGGCCGGGTGCTGTTTGTCTATTATTATAATTTAGCGCAGTAAATAGAAAAATTAAACCTTATGCGCATATGAAAGAGGTGATATGCCGGTTCGGCGCAGAACTTTGAAACGACCCCTGAGCAAAAGATGCGAATATCGTTAATCACATGGAACCACGGCAAAGCAATCAGTCGAATGGGAAAAGAAAAACGAAAGAAAATCAAATCTAAAACTTAGGAAGGAACAAAAAATGAAAAAAACACTGAAACTGACCAAACAGAGTATCTGCTTCTTACTTGCCATACTGATGTTAAGCGGAGCAACAATTGCGCTCGCAGAGCGTTCAGAAGAATACCTCGAACAAGTTATCGAAGGTGCATATGAGATAGCCGATACGACTATTGAGCAAAATGAACCGGAGATCTCCACGGACTCCTATGAAGACGAGGACACAGAAGACTATGACGCGAAAGACGATTACACTGTTGCAACATTAGACACTCTGGACGCCATACTGATGTATTTAAGCGGTCTTTCCACAGAGGATGTGCTCACAACCTCTGATTTGGAAACGGTTAGCGCAATTCTATCCGGGGCGAAATCCGGCATAGAGCCATTTGCCGCAACAGCAAGTGTACAGGAAGAACCGGCGACACAGCAAGACTATCTCGTTATGCTTTTATACTTAGCAGGCATGAACACCACTCAATTTGCCGGAGGACCGCCGAGCCATCCATTTTTTAACTACAATGAATTTGCGCGTTCTGCCGGATTTTTCAATAACTGGCAATTTGAACCCGAGCAAGTACTCACTGTTGGGATCATGCAAGCGATGACCTTTGCCATGATGGACAAGTTCCAAGGACTTCGAGATGCACTTGCCGTTGTACCGAGAGTACCTTACTTTGTAAATGGCATGGCTGTGCCTATTTTTGAATATGGTAACTCTACAATTCGTGACACCAGCGGCGATGGAATCCTTCGCTTTGTGGTCTATGTTGAAACAGAGCATGACACAGATGGAGATGGTCAGTTAGACCTGATTAAAGCATTGGTGCAGTTACCCAATTCAGCACTGGATGGAGCTGAGTTTGCAACCATATTCGAAGCGCGCCCATATATTGAGGGAACCGTTGGGCAAAATCCATCCCCGCTGCATCGTGCACGCGGTGATGAATTCTTAGCTGCAAATCCTGCATTTAATCATTATACGCTCTTGGCGCAGCCTGCGCCGAGAACTGCCCAAGGTTCGGTTGCTCGCGGTGCGCAAGGTGTAGCCTACATGGTAGAAAATGCAGTCACCAGTGACTGGTTTTATCAATTTGCAACCCAAAATGCGGGCGGAGGCACCTACACCGCCACATATAATCTCAGCCCACCTGCCGCCGGCTCCCAAGTCAGATATGAATATGAAAATCTGAACTGGTATGACTACTTCTTGGTTCGTGGATTTGCTGTTGTTGCGGCTCATGGCCCGGCGGGATTAAACAGTCAAGGATTTTCCACCATGGGTGCCGATGTTGAAATTGCCGCATTTAAAGCTGTAATTGAATGGCTCAACGGCAATGCCAGAGCATTTACCAACAAAACAGATAATATCGAAGTCTTTGCCGACTGGTCTAATGGTAATGTCGGCATGACCGGACGCTCATATGCCGGTACAACTCAGTTCGGTCTGGCCACTACCGGTGTTGAAGGTCTTAGAACCATAGTTCCTGTTGCCGGTATTGCCAGCTGGTACGAATACACCAATTCGCAAGGCACATTCGGCACTTGGGAATATACCGTAGGCTTGGCTTGGCATTGCAATCCGCGTTTAGGAGCTTGGACAACTCAGGCCAGAGCGGCAAGCAATGATGGAATCACCCCCAATTGGGCAGGTGTTCCCGGGAATACATTTTTAAGATATCTGGGTTATTCACAACTGATGCGGCATGAAGAAGCTGCGTTAGCAGGAAATTACGGTGCACACTGGGCACGCCGTGACTATACTCGTGAAGGTTGGTTTAGAGATTGGGGGCCCAGTCAGATTCAGACACCGATGTTTATCATCCACGGTATGAACGACGATAATGTCCGTACAAAACAAGCTGAAATGATGTATAGAGCTGCAAGCGCTGCGGGAGTACCCATCAGATTGATGTGGAATCAGGGAGAGCACATGACCCCGACCTTCCCATTTGCCAACGCAAATCCCTATCTCACCGTGGGTAGTGCCGGAGCCGGCGCACACCGTCCATTCGTTATGTACTGTGGCGAATACACCTTTGATGAACTGCTCAACTTATGGTTTAGTCATTGGCTATACGATGTGGACAATAACGTACTGGGCAGAATCCCCTACGTGATGGTACACAACAACTCTACCGGAGCATGGGACAGCTACGACTCTTGGCATGATACGTATACACTCACGCTCACCGGCAATCATTTCAGAGCAAATACTGCATCTGAGGCAGTTTCCGGAAATGCTTTTTACAGCACTGCGATTTCATTCTCAGTAGCGGAAGAATTCCTTATATTCGATGAAGGTGGCATGGACTCCGAAGAAGCGGCGCGCCCGGTAGCCCATGATACTTACGAACCCATATTTACACCTTTTGCCAGTGCCGCAGCGCTGTTATCAGATGATAACAGATTCATCACCATCAACAGCGCCAACGGACTGACGCACAACAACGCTGCAATTGATGCCGGAAACCCCGGTACGGCACTCAACTGGTGGAACAATATGGACTATGCTACTGCGGGTAGCGCAATCTACTCAATCACACTTCCTGAGGATGCCACCATTAAGGGCGTTGTTGCAGTGAGTTTCCGTGCCGCATTTGAGTCTCTGGGCGTTGCAGCGCGTGACAATCTGCGTGTCCATGCGAAATTGGTGGAAGTGGCAGCACCCGATACCACAATTAACTTCTTTGGAACACCCAGAGTGGGTGCGACTCCCGCTCGTGTGCTGCTTCCATCGGACACACAACAGGGCAACAATAACTGGTTAGCTTGGCAGGGCGGAGGCGCACGAAACTCCAATATGGTCGAGTTTGCTCAATCGACAGGTATATTCAGAGAAATAGCTAAAGGATGGATGGATCTCACCAATCCCGGTGCCGGTTTTGAAAGCTATACCGCCGGAGTGGAATCACAAATTGACCCGCAAGCAAACATTGGCGTATGGCACGACTACACCATCTATCTGCAACCGGGGGTTCACACCGCCAGAGCCGGTAATCGACTGGTGCTCATACTCACCACCGGCGGCTCTCAACCTGCACCCATCACCGGGCCTAGCGCTAACCCGGCGCACGGCATTGACCGATTCTCGTTTACGATTGACAACAATTATACCAATATTGCCATTCCAACCGCTGAGCGTGTTCATATACCGGAACTTTCACTCAACATCTTCAATAACGGCAACGACAACAACCAATCACTGGCCAATGCCGGTTTGATTCGTGCGTGGTTGCAACTTGACGGTGCAAACACACCCATTGCTTTGGGTGCGTTGCAGGTGACAGCCCGAGATCAAGATGGCAACGATGCGATGGAATTTGTCCGCATCAATGAGATGTGGCAAGCAGGTGTAGGCAACACCGGTATGGCTAATCTGATCGACATCAACAAGAATGCGCAATGGCAGTACATTTACTTGACAGTCACAGCCTTTGATCAGACTGTGGAAGTTCTGCTGATCAACAACAGATTCGCACCGCAACCGGTACTGTCATTGAATATTTTTAACAACGGCAATAATAACAATCAATCGCTGGCCAATGCCGGATTGATTCGTGCTTGGTTACAGCTTGATGGTGTGAATACACCCATAGCACTGAGCGCGATGCAAGTTACAGCAAGAGACCAGAGCGGTAACGATGCGATGCAATTTGTCCGCATCAATGAAATGTGGCAAGCAGGCGTAGGCAACACAGGTATGGTCAATCTGATTGATATCAACAAAAATGCCCCATGGCAGTATATTGACTTAACAGTTACAGCCTTTGGACAGACGCTAGAGATTTTGCTCATCAACAACTAATGCCTAAACAGTAGTAGACAGGATTTTCCTTCGCTTCAAATCTGACACAACGTATACGAAAAGGCGTTCCCAAAGTTTTGCGGGACGCCTTTTCGTGAAAAATTTTTGTTGAAATATGTGTTTTAGCGAGATGCCCTAAATGAGAATTTCGCCGGTGGGTTCAACGCCGAAAATAGCGGCGGCATTGAGTTCATCGTAGTCTACATGCATAAAAGTAGCATACTCAGGGCTAACACGTGCAACGACCTCATCAAGAACCAGAGCTCTTTCGCCATCTAATTTTACCTTGACGATTTGCTTGTCAACAATTCCGAATTTTTCAGCATCTTCCGGAGTCAAGTGGACATGACGCTTGGCGATGATAATGCCCTCATCAATCTCTATCTCACCCTCGGGGCCGATCAATTTACATCCCGGACTGCCTAAAACATCACCGCTTTCGCGAATGGGTACATCCTTAAATCCTAATGCCGTAGCATCAGTAAAAGCAAGCTCGATCTGATCGACATTGCGGCAAGGGCCGATTATTGAAAGTTCCGCCGACCGTTTAGGCCCAACAACTGTAATTTTATGTGGCGTTGCAAACTGACCCGGTTGGGTCAGCATTTTTTTGACCTCAAGTTCAAAATCTTCGCCGAAAAGCACATCAAGCGTCTCACGGGTCAAATGACAATGTTTACCCGAACCTTCAATTACTACGTGGATTGCTGACATTATATTATCATCCCTTCTGTTATGTTTGCTTTAGCTACATTAGCACTTTTCTAAGAAAAGTGCAAGTAAAGTGCAAGTGATGGTTGCTCAATACCCTGTGATCAGCAGCGATCAGTGTCCAATACATTGTGACAAAGAACAAAAAATGCTTCACTTCAAAAGTGCGATGTGTTAAAATTGCAAAAAAGAATATAAAAAATTAAGAAAATTATTGAAGTCGATGCTAAAAACGTAAACTAACAGCACAGTGAGAATTCGTATCTAAAAATTTTAAATAAAGGCATTTTTCCGTCATGCCATGCGAAAGGATGGACAGCCGATGAAAATTGCTCTGGGTATGATAATCAGAAGGCTCGATTCAGAAGCAGAACTTTTGAATTTTATCAAAAATGCTGAGAAATTCGGACACAAACTTGACTGCGTGATCGTTGCGACGACACATGGGGCAAATGCGCAAGTGATGAGCAGCTTAAACGCAAAAATTCCAACTTATGAAATAGACATCAATGCACCCCGATATAATAAAAACCAATTCCGCCGCCTTGAAATATCAGACAAATCAACCACCATCTTGCTCAAGTGTCCGATAGAAACATCAAGCGGCTTGATCCCATATGGACATAATCGCAACCTCGTTGTGATTGAAGCGCTACTCAGAGAAATGGATGTACTCTTTTTTGTAGACTCCGACATCTACCCAATGGAGTTGCGAATAACTCCTAAAGGCAAACGATACACCCAAGTTGTTGATTTCTTTGGTACTCACCTGGAATATTTGAAACAAGGAATTCAGGTAACCACCGGTGAATACAGTGGATACAATATCTTACCCCACGCATCATTTGACGGCATGGAAGACTTGCTTATAGGACTGCAAAAAGAAGATATGCTCGAATATTGGGAAAACAGTGCGCACCATGAATGCCTTGCATTTGCACCAGACGAGCGGGACGCTAAGCCATGCACCAAACTGCTTGGCGGAAATGTTGCAATATCACGCTCTGCTTTTTCGAAATTGCCACCCCTCTTTTCCTCATATCACAGGGTCGAAAATGAACTATTTTTAAACCGTGGCGAAGACACGGCATTAGGCATCGAAATAGGAAAGAGTGCAGTGACATGCATGGATGTAAAACTTAATCCACTGCATGACACATTTAAGGACTTTCCCAAAGCGCCGGATTTGATCGGGGATCAGTCGGTGCAAAACAGATTTTATTATGCATGTACAGGGTGGGTCGGACGAAATCCATTTCTTAACTATCTGTTGGGAAACGACCTGAAACAAGTCAGGGAATATCAGCGTGCAAGACTTGTGCCGGGGCTAAAAGCACTGGCTCAATACACATCTAATTCTAAATTTCAAAACGTGCTCAATAATTTTGATGAAAGCTGGAACAGTGCAGAGCGATACATTGCAGAGTACATTGAGACCTGCAACGCATGGGATGAATTTGTCCGCAAGATAGGCTTGGCGGACTCGGTGCGGTCATCCTGAGCGTAATTTTGTACTCAACCAATGCAATCTATGTAGGGTGCGATGTCTTTCGTCGCACCGAAAGGAATGAACACCAAATGAAAGTACTAATGATCAACCACTTCCCGCTCGCCGGTTCAGGCAGTGGAACATACACCCGTAATATTGCAGTGCACCTGCTGAAAAAAGACCATGAAGTCAGCATCGTCATGCCTGAAAATACATTCCACTACGGAAGCATACCGGGGATAAAAGTCTATCCTGTATTTTTTTCATATCATGAAGACATAGGCAATGCGCTGCCATTTAACTTTCCGTGTTTCACAACGCACCCACGCAGCACAATGACATTCTTTGACCTTATGGACACCCAACTTGAGGGATATTTAACTGCATTTGAAAAAACAATAAACAAAGCCATAGAAGAGTTTAAGCCCGACATCATACACGCTCAGCATATTTGGCTGCTGAGTTGGCTTGCAAAGAAAACGGGTATCCCCTATGTGATCACTGCGCACGGAACAGATTTAATGGGATACCAGCACAGCGCACGATTTCGAAAATACGCTGACGAAGCGGCAATGGGAGCAAAGCGTATCATCACGATTTCAAACGATAACGACAAGCTCGTTCGTGAGCTATTTCCCATCTGTGCGGACAAAACCGTATTCATGCGTAATGGATATGATCCCGATCGATTTTTCCCGGAGCCTCAGACCAAAGAACAAATAAGCCATATGCTTGACATAAAGCTTTCTGAAAAACTCGTATTTTTTGCCGGAAAACTAGCACATTTCAAAGGTGTTGATGTACTGCTCGAAGCGGCGAGGCTGTATGAAGGAGAATACCCCGGTAAAATTGTGACTATTTTAGCCGGAGATGGTGAACTATCAAAAAGCCTTAAAAATCAAGCCCTAGAATACAAGCTCAGCGGCACACACTTTGCCGGACATCTTGATGTATCACAACTGCGTGCGTTATATAGCACGGCTGATGTCAGTGTTGTGCCATCTCGCAGAGAGCCTTTCGGACTGGTCGCAATTGAGGCGCTGGCCTGCGGCTGCCCGGTAATCGCTACGAATCAAGGCGGACTGCCTGATGTGATCAATGATGATGTGGGCACACTTGTCGATGTAGATGACGCATTTGGGTTAGCCCAGGCGATAATACATGAAATATACAGACCGGACAAAGACCGCCGCAAGCAAGTCGCCGCGAAGTATGCGCTTGAACATTACACACAAGATTCATTGATGGATGCGTTAATAGAAATATTTAATGCATAGGCTGTTGGTATGTTCAGCGGCTTAAACTGCCGCCCGATAAAACCGATGAGGTTATGCATCGGCCTAGTGTAGCGCATTTTAAATAACTGGACTTTAGTAGCCGGAAGGAATGGTCATAATTATGAGAAAAGTTGTACTGATTCCAACGTACTGGTCGCGCAACAAATCAGAAGGATGGCAAGAAGGCGATGCGATCTATGACCATCCCACACCGCTTGACGGCGAAGGAACCCTTGCACGCACACTGGAAAGCATGGAAATACTCACGCCCAAAGACTTCAAACTTGTACTGCTCATATGCCCAACCACTCCGGACATTGCACAAGCGGCGGAAAAGCGTGTTGTGGAAATTGTCCGAGCGGTAGACCTCAAAGCAGAGACATATATCTTCACAATATCAGATCTTGCTCGTATATCAGAAATCATTTACGAGACAGATACCCTGCATAGGACATCGCCATTACTATCCATGATAGGCTATGCCAATGTGAGAAACATGTGCTTACTATGTGCGGACATCCTTTCTGCTGATGCGGCGATTCTCATCGATGATGACGAGGTTTTTGAAAAAGCGGATTGGGTTGAACGCTCAGTTGAATTTTTGGGTAAGCGCATATATGGAGATGTGGTCTATGGTATGGCCGGTTATTACATCAACAAGCATGATCAGTATTACGATGATGTAAAAACCGAATCGTGGATGACCCACTGGGATCGATTTGGTGCAAAAGCCAAAGCATTTGACGAGATAATAGGGTGCGCCCCAAGAATAAAGCGCACACCATTTGCATTTGGCGGTGCCATGATTATTCATCGGGACATGTTCCAAAGCGTACCATTTGATCCGCATATCACCCGAGGCGAAGATATTGACTATGTAATCAATAGCAAGATGTATGGATTTTCCTTTTTTCTGGACAATACGCTGTCGATAAAACACTTGCCGGAACCTAAAAAACACCCCGAATGGAAGCGCATTCGTGAAGATATCTATCGCTTCGTATATGAAAAAGCAAAGATATCTTCCCAACACAAGACAGGGAATATGGTCATGGTAACACCGGAGGACTTTGATCCTTATCCGGGAGAATTTTTGCGTGATGACCTTGATGAAAAGATATTCCGATCCAACATGATGCTTGCCGTTGACTACATGCTCAAAGGTGACCATGAGGGCTCTGCTGAGTCGCTCAATAATATTGCCATAGCACGCAAGGATGCAAAGCCCGGATTTGATGCCTTCTCTCGTTATCGCAACAACCAAAAACTATGGGAACAAATCAGCCTGATTGTATCTGAACGCAGGTATAGTCTAAGAAAAATCATGGAAGCGCACAATCTGACCAATAGGCCGATTGTCCGAAATGAGCAAAGCAAACGAATCATAGAGCGGGGCGAAATTGTAGCAGAGCTCAAAAAAGCGCTTGAGTTTGAGTTGGCAGATGCGCAGTGGATTAGACTGGCAGCGTCATTCCATGTAAAAACTTATTATGAAAATGAAATACTCTTTATGAGTGGGGATTTTAACAACACCATGTACATCTTGCTCAAAGGTGAGCTTATACTATATTCAGGTGGTCGGGACGAAGGCGGAGAGATTGAAATAGCCCGACTGAAAAAAGGCGATGTCCTGGGCGAAAGTTGCATGACCAATCAACCCTTCACGCTCAATTGCAGAGCGGAACAGTTTACAGAACTCATCGGAATCGACAAAGAAGATATACACAAGTTAGTTGAAACCGACCCGATATTGGGTGCAAAATTCTTTCAAAGGATATTGACAAAAGTCGTTGAAAAAGTCCGGCACAACAACATGTACAACCTCAGTTTGGGCACAAGTGCCGTGCTTGACACCTATATTGATCCGGAGGAGTAAGGGGTGACAGACCTCGGTCGCCCGCAATATTCGGAGGATTTGATGTATTTATCGGGAATTGTATTTTTTGCCAAAATGCGATAGGATAAAGTTCGTAATAGGAGGTTGTGATGGATAAAAACGGTTTGCAGTATCAGATTTATAAGTTGGACAACGAAAACGAAATAAATGCCCTCGTAAGAGATGAAACAATTTGGCTCACCCAAAAAGCTATGGGTGAGTTGTTTGACGTTGACAGAACCTCTATATCAAGGCATTTGAAAAACGTCTTTGAAAGTGAAGAGCTAGAGGAAAAAGTGGTTAGTGCAGAAATTGCACATACCACTCAACACGGTGCATTGTCTGATAAAACACAGACTAAGCCTATAAAATTTTATAGCCTTGATGCCATCATATCCGTTGGCTATCGCGTGAACTCTCTTAAAGCCACACGTTTTAGACAATGGGCAACGAAAATTCTAAAGGAATTTATGACAAAAGGCTTTGTATTGGATGATGAACGCTTAAAGCAGGGCGAAACAGTCTTTGGCAAGGACTATTTCAAAGAGCTTTTAGAGCGTGTTCGCTCCATCCGTGCCAGCGAACGCCGAATATGGTTGCAGATAACTGATATTTTTGCTGAGATAAGTGCCGATTATGATAAAGATAGCCCTATTACAAGGGATTTCTATGCTATGGTGCAAAACAAATTTCATTTTGCTATCACAGGACATACGGCAGCAGAAATAATTCATGACCGAGTAGACAGCAATCTTGACAACATGGGATTAGTTACATGGAAGAACTCCCCCGATGGTCGCATTCTTAAAGGTGATGTATCTATTGCTAAAAATTATTTGAACGAGCAGGAAATACGCCGTTTGGAAAGAAGTGTGTCGGGCTTTTTTGACTATGTGGAGGATTTAATTGAAGATGAAGTTTTGCTGAAAATGGAGGACTTCGCTACCAGTATAGACGAGTTCTTAAAATTCCGCAGATACAAAGTTTTGATTGGCAGTGGCAAGATGTCAATGATTGCGGCGAAAGAGAAAGCCCACGCCGAGTATGCCGTTTTCAATAAGACACAAAAAATCAATTCTGATTTTGAAAAGCAGATAGCGAAAATCGGGAGCGAGTTGAAAAATGATGGCAAATAATACAGATATGTTTTATAGGCAGATTATAGCCGAGCAGCGGTTGCCGTTCCAGCCTGTTGTTGCTCCTACGTTAGAGGAACAACTCACTGCGGCAATCGCAAAAAAATATCCCAAGAGTAAAACTCGAAGCAGACGAAAATGGGTACGCCATTGTTGATAAAGATAAGCACCCCGAAATCTACGATTGGGCGGTGAATGGTTGATGAATTCTTACGACATTCCATATTGCTTATGTGTCTTGGGGCGGCGATGGAAAACGCTGCCCTGTTTTGATATTGGCCTCCGATAGTAAAGAGGTCACAGTTTTTCAGATTACTTCAAAGTTTCTATCGAAACGAAAGCATAATTGTGATATTATAGCAGCATAAATCACCGAACTTATCAAATTTAAATAGGAGGCGCTACGCAAATGAAAAAAGGACATATTGACAAACTCGTAAACCTCATGAAAGCTGAAAAAATGGACGCCATCTTGGTCTGTCCATCCGAAGAACTCAAATTCCTCATAGGATTCTCCCCTATGATGTGCGAACGATTCCAAGGCATGTTCATCAAAAGTGACGGAGATGTATTTTATCTGTGCAACTCAATTTACACAGGTGAACTTGAACTCGTGCTTACCGACAAAAGAATCCTCACCTGGTACGACAGAGAATTTATGGCAGAAGCAGTACATATACTGCTTGATGGAGAAGGGCTTGTCGGCAAGAAGATTGGCGTTAACTCGACAGCGCCTGCATTTAATTTGGCAGATATCACAGAAAAGTCCGGCATAACATTTGTAAATGCCAGACCGATTCTCGAAGAGATGCGTATCATCAAATCAGCCGAAGAACTTGAAAATCTAAGGATTTCTGCGTCCATAACAGACAAAGTATTCAGCGATGTCATTAAGTTTATTAAGCCCGGAATGAAAGAAGCCGAAATAAATGACTTCGTAACTTCCGAAATGGTAAAACATGGCGGAACCAACCCTTGGGCGCTTATTGCATCCGGGCCAAATTCCAGTTATCCGCACTATCGGGGGAATGCCCGCACTATAGAAGCTCAAGATGTGATCCTGTTTGACTTTGGCTGCGCATATAACGATATGTGCTCTGATATGTCCCGCATGATATTTGTTGGAGCACCTACGGGAGAGCAAAAGAAAATCTACGAACTTTGCCGCCAATCGACCGAGGCGGGCGAAGCGGCATGTTTTGAGGGTGCATTTATTCCTGATATTGAAAAAATATCCAGAAAAGTCATCGAAGATGCAGGTTACGGCGAATACTTTACCACACGATTGGGTCATGGTATTGGATTTATGGGACACGAAGCGCCTGATATCAAGCTCAGTAATCCCAGAAAGCTTGAAAAAGGCATGAGCTTTACCATCGAGCCGGGCATAAACTTACCGGGAAAATTTGGAATGCGTGTTGAAGATGTCGTTGCCATTACTGAAAATGGCACTGAAATCCTTAACAAATCCACGCATGATATGGTGGTTGTCTAGGCGTATATCCTTAAGCGCCAAACTACGATAATAAAAATTTGAGTTTGCCGATTTCGCATATATAAAACAACGCTCCGGAAGGTTGATTTTTCCGGAGCTTAGACTTTTCAGAAACTAAATTTTTTTCGAGTATACTCGAAAAACTTTGCACCCTTACTTACTCAATTCCTCAAGCCGCATCGCTTTATAAAGCGCACTATAATGCCCATCGGCAGCAATTAAATCAGCATGAGTCCCCCGCTCAACAATCTTACCATCCTCAACAACCAAAATGATATCTGCCCGAGCGATCGTTGAAAGCCTGTGGGCAATGATAAACGAAGTGCGCCCCTCAAGCATATGAGAGACCGCATCTTGAATGAGCAGCTCAGTTTCCGTATCAATGCTTGAAGTGGCCTCATCTAAAATGAAAAACGGCGGATCGGCCAGTATTGCACGAGCAAATGAAACGAGCTGTTTTTCGCCTGTAGATAACTTATCGCCGCCCTCGCCAACATCCGTAGCGTAACCTTCCGGCTGCCGCTCGGCGACGATATCTGCCGAAACAAGTTTGGCTGCGGCAATGACCTCATCATCGGTTGCATCCAACCTGCCATACCGAATATTCTCCATAATCGTACCCGAAAACAGATGAGGATCTTGAAGCACATAACCGAGCGCACAGTGTAGCCACAATTGTGAACGTTCCCGACTATCACGCCCGTCGATAAGCACACGCCCACGTGTTGGCTCATAAAACCTGCAAACCAAATTAACGATAGTAGACTTTCCCGCACCGGTTTCACCGACAATAGCAACCGTTGTTCCGGGAGGGATATCCAAAGTAAAATCTTCAAGAACATATTCATCGCCATCGGGATACATAAACCACACATTTTCAAATGTTACACGCCCAATGATAGACTCCCAATTTTCACGCTTTGGGTTAAATGTATCGCCATATTCTTCAATCACTTCCGGAGTATCGGTAACCATAATAGGCTCATTTATAATGCCTGTAACCCGCTCAATGCCGACCTGTGCGGTCATCATATCGGATATGATTCCGACGATTTGAACCACAGGCTCAATGACGCTGACCGCATAGGTGATAAAAGCCGCCAAAATGCCAAAATCCAAGAGCTGCTCATGAACTAAAAAGCCGCCTCTATAAAGCACGATACTCAGCGCAATAGACCCAAGTGAAATAACTAGCGGAAGCATAACCGCCGTCAGCCGTGCGGTGCGTACTGATTCTTTGCTCATGGAGTCAGAAAGCTTTTCAAACTCCTTGCGATTTAAATCCTCAATAACTAAAGTCTTCGAAGTCTTAGACCCGGTGATGCCCTCATTATATGCCCCTGTGATTAGTGAATTGACTTCACGCACTTTCCTGTTAACGATGACGATCTTTCTCTGGAAAAGCCAAGCAATAACTCCGGCCACCGGAATGATCAGCACCAATATTACAGCCAGCACCGGACTGAGAATAAACATAAAGACAACACAAAATGCGATATAAAATATACTAAATAGCGCATGTGAAAATCCCCAAGAAACCATCCCTGAAATGCGATCTGTATCAGACATGACTCTGCCGATTAAATAACCGACAGAGGTGACATTGTGAAATGATAGAGGGAGCTTTTGAAGATGAACAAAGCAGTCTCGCCTGAGCATTAGACCCATTCTCATTTCGACATCCATATACTGCTTTGCATAAAAGAGCACACACACACCGACAAAGACTATAGCCAAAAAGAATACGATTGCAAATGGAATCAAGCCTTCGGTAGATTGAGGCATGACAAAATTGTTGACGGCAAAACTGGTAAATAGTGGATACGCAGCCTCAACCACTGTAGATATGAGCATGATCGCCGTGGCCAGGATAGTCTGCTTTTTTAGTTTTCCGAAGTATGGGAGGAGTCTCAGCCACATCTTAAGACTCAGGCCGCCGGAAACTTCTTGATCTTCTTTCAAAATATCATCGTCCTTTACATCTTTGGCTCCCTCGCGAGGGAGCTGTCAGCAACGCTGACTGAGGGAGTTAAAACCCACCACAAACATCTTGCAAAAACCACCTACTCGACTGTATAACCGCTTTGCAAATCATAAATTCGCCGATAAATACCATTGTGCTCAATTAATTGCGTATGAGAACCAATCTCTGCGATATGCCCGTCCTCAAGTACCATGATGGTATCTGCCGTCATCAGTGTTGAAACCCTATGTGATATAAGCACCACCGTAGCCCCGGAAGTGTCCATGCGTAGCGAATCGCGTATCTTGGCATCCGTCTCCATATCAAGTGCAGACATAGAATCATCAAACACCATGATCGGCGCATCCATCATAAGCGTTCGCGCAATGGCGACACGTTGCTTCTGGCCGCCTGACAGCGTTACCCCGCGCTCACCGACCAACGTCTCATAACCCTTTACAAAGGCCATGATATTGTCGTCCACCGCAGCAATACGTGCCTTTTCACGCACCCTATCCAAATCACGATTCCGTGAAGCGATATCGATATTTTCAAATATTGACCTGGAAAATAAAAACGGCTCTTGCAGAACCACCCCAACATGCCGTCTCAAATAAGCCCGATCAATGTCCTTAATATTTACCCCTCCGATGGTAATCGTACCGCAGTTATCCGGCAGATCATATAGCCGGTTGAGCAAATATGTAACCGTTGACTTTCCGGCTCCTGTAGCACCAAGGATTGCAAAAGTCGAACCGTGTTTTATCGTGAAACTGATATTTTTTAAAACAGGATTTTCTTCATAAGTAAAGCTGACATTATCAAACACGATATCACGATCCATAGGCGGTTTCAATGAATCCGGTTCAGCGGTCTCGGCGGGCGCATCAAAAATGACCTTGATTCTCTTGAGTGACACACCGGTTTTGCTCATCTCTGTGAGCAACCGCCCAAGACCACGGACAGGCCACATCAGTGTAAGTGTATAACTGATAAAAACGAGCAAATCACCAAATGTGATTGATCCTGTAGCGGCAAAATATGAGCCGACAACAATGACCGCAAGCAGCTGCGTTGCCGAGGCGATATCGCCAATGCCCCAATAAAAACCAAATGTGTATCCAAGTGAAAGCCACTTATTGGTATAGTCTATATTTTTTTCATCAAAACGCTCAGTTTCATAAGCCTCTCTGCCAAAAGCGCGAACGACCCGAACGCCTGTCAAATTTTCTTGCACCCTGACCATGAGTGCACCTTCGGCCTCATCACAAGCCATGAATTTGTGTGAAATGCGCTTGTAAAAATACAAGGAATAGCTTAAGGTGATAGGGATGAATACCAAAACAATCAGCGATAAAGTAACATTTATAGAGAACATGATAAGATATGCAATGATAATGAGTATGGCGATCCTGAGCACTTCGATGAGTTGCTGAAAGACAAATCGCCTGATCGTATCAACATCAGAGGTGCAACGCTGTATGATATCACCGGTGAGATTTTTAGTATGCCACTCAAAAGGCAGATTCTGTGTGTGTGAAAAAAGCTGATCACGAAGTCTTTTTGTAAAGGTCTCAGAACCTTTTGCCATGTTGATGCGTGACAGATAATTGAAGACACCTGAAAGTATAGCGCTTGCTGCGGCGAAGATAGCACAAACCATAAGGCTCAAAGTGAAGTTATCTGGCTGTGCAAATGTTTCATAAAGCCACATGACCGGGCCGGGCAAAGCGGTGTCCTCTCCACCAATGACGGAATCAATAGTAAAACCAACGATCAGCGGCGTAACAAAACCCAGAAGCGCTGCAATAGATGATGCAACAACGGAAAACAGAAAAAAGCGCTTGATTCCTCTTGCGAAATCCAGCATCATGTTTAATAATGATATATCTCTCATAGCTCAATTACCTCATTGTCCCTGTACCACCACCATTCTATCACAATGTAGGTAAAATGTTAAGCAAATCGTAATATTTCTGTAAGACGAATGTAATCGGGCAATGTTATGGTATACATGGTAATTGCCGAAAAATCAAATTAGGAGTAAAGATAATGAAGAAAAGTATAAAAATCCGTGTGATATGCCTCATACTGGCAGTGACAGTATTGGGCGGAGCAGTAGCCGCGGCAGCAGTCATGGGGTCGCCCTATGAAACGCTGAGAACAGCAATGCTTGATGCGCTGACCATGCGCAATGTAACCGTTGAGATGCATATGGATATTAAATTCAATGGAGCAACAGTGCATGAAATAAGGGTCGAACACATTCAAGGAGACAGTAGAGCGCTTGGGACAGAGACAACACTGACCGGAACAATGAGCTATTCCGGATTTAATTTCAGTACGCCCAACATGGAAATGACACCATTTAGACAGCATGGACAAGTGCAAGAAGATACGCAGTGGTACAGAGCGCAAGTATTTGCCACGAATATAAATCACAACTCATCTTTTTCCTCAAGCCCATTTGGAATGTTCACCTATGAAGATCGTAATTCATCAGAGATGCGCTTTGCCGAACTGCTGCTGGACTTGATTGTTGGAGATTTGCGCAACAACATATCAATGACCTCAGAAAATGGTGTGCGCCGCATACGCGGCTCGCTCAGCGAACACCAAGTACCCGAAATCGTCAGAGTGGGTCTCGACATGATCTTGGAAGGATCGCACCACTCGGCGTTCAATCACAGGGAGTTTTTAAATGACTCCGGCACAGAAGTAATAACGGAAACAACCATAATGGGACAAGGTGAGACCACCGTGAGTACCCATGCCACACCGGTTCGCCTTGTAACTGATGCGGAAGTAAATGATATAATGCATGATAACGTTGTTATCGAAACAACGACAAGAGGCGGTCATGGTAGAGCAGTGAGTATATCTGCTGACGACCATAATGCCATGATGTGGGGTGTCTTTTACATTGATGGAATGACCTTTGCGGCCACCGGGCCGTCTTGGATGGTTAGTGAAGACAGCAGACCTGTTACGCGTTCTGACTTTGAAGCGATTGATCCGTTTGAAATACCCATGCGCAATTTGGTAATCAACCACATCACAGGTGAAGCCGATGTAGATATGGATGGAAATCTCACCAATTTCAACGTCAATGGACTGTTCGCAGCGACCAATATATTCGGCGAAGTAAACGAAATCGAAATAAACATCTCAATACGCTTTTCTGATATTGGCACAAGCAACCCATATAGCCCGATTCCGGGTGCAGAAGACATATTGACCATGCGCAATCTCCAGAGCCGATTCGGTGATGTAGGCAGCACAATGACCGTATTTTTCACATTAAATGAAGATGGGACCGTAAATGAAGACAGTATCACAACGATGCATCCGCTTGAGCAAGCCAGAGTCATACAGCGTGAACTGGAAAGTGCTGAAATAGAAACACCGGAAGCAGATACAGAATATCCGGACGAAAATTCAGATGAAGATACCGAAGATGTCGCGGACGATATCACTGAGCCTGATGAGCCCGAAACGGATGATGACAATATAGATGACGAGGAATAAGCATGATTCTGGAAGTTGAAAATCTAACCAAATTATATAAAAATGGGCGCGGCGCGGAAGAAATTTCTTTCGCGCTGGAGCCCGGAGCGGTGCTTGGACTACTCGGGCCGAATGGTTCGGGAAAGACCACGACAATGAAAGTCATTGCGGGACTTATAAGACCCACAAAAGGCAGTGTGCGTATCGGTGGTTTTGATGTGACTGAGCACCATGAACAAGCGTTGAGCCAAGTCGGTTGTTTGATTGAAGCTCCGGCACTGTATGAACACATGACAGCTCTTCAAAACTTGAAACTTGCGGCACGCTTTTATGACGATGTGGACAGTAATCGAATGGACGAAGTCTTACGTATGGTTGAAATGCATAAGTACAAAAATGACAAAGTATCGTCATTCAGTCTGGGGATGCGACAGCGGATTGGACTGGCGCTTGCGATGCTATCTAAGCCCAAATTACTTATATTGGATGAACCGGCCAATGGATTGGATATTGAGGGCATGATCTTTGTGCGCGCAGTGGTAACAAAGGCTGCCGAAATTGGCGCAGCGGTGTTGATTTCATCGCATTTAGCGCATGAGATTGAATTATGTGCGACAAAGGCCGCAATCATGTATAGCGGGAGGCTGCTCTGCGTTGAAAACATGGAATCGATCAAAGAGACCTCACCCAGCTTGGAAGATTACTTTTTGGCGCAGGTCGCTAAAAGTAAGCAAATGGATCAATCGGCGTTTTTTTGTTGATGCCGCAGATGAAATAGGGAGTACATTTTAATGAAGACTTTTTTAGCATCATATCGCAATGAGTGGGATAAACTCATGAGCCGGAAAAAATATACGGTTTTCCTTGTGATTGGCGTGAGCATCTGCTTGCTGTGGGTTGCAATGGGACAGCTCATCACAAACTTTGCAAGCACACAGGGCGGTGTCATGATCAATTTGACGCCGACCCCGATGGGTATGCTACCGATGTTCCTCCAGCTTATTGTGCCATTTTTGATATTTATGGGTGTGACAGATTTGCTGACTGTTGAAGGTGCGGAGAACACGATGAAAGCGATGATCTTTCGTCCGGTGGAGCGTTGGAAACAATACTTTTCAAAGATCTTTGCTGTGGTTACATACGCAGTGCTGTATTTGGCATGTATTTTTGTTGTGTGTGCAGTATTAAATCAAATTTTTGGCCGTGCACTGCGCATGGATGAGCTTTTGGCCTCTTTGGCATCTTATATGCTGACGATTGTGCCTCTGGCTATTTTGGCCTCTTTTGCGGCACTGGTTGCGCTGTTCGGCAAGAGCGGTACGCTGACCATGTTCATTTTATTATTTTCATACCTGTTATTGAATGTGGCGCCTGTATTTTTTCCGGTGCTTGGTGAAATGCTGTTCACATCATATCTCAGTTGGCACAGACTCTGGATTGGCGTATTGCCCGATACGTTAAAGCTTGTGCATATGCTTCTGATCGTGTTAGGCTATGGTGTTGCATTTTTTACAGCCGGAAGTCTGATATACGAAAAGAAAGAATATTAATGCCAACGAAGCTGACTGAGGGAGTAACATAAACGAGAGGAATATTCATTATCATGTCCATACGCCTTCGCATTATTGTCAGCAGTGTAACGACCATATTGGTGCTCAACGCAGTGGGCATCATTACCTCGTTTTTACTGTTTTGGATTGTTGCAAATCCGCTCATAGGTGCGCGGCTCAATGATAACTTAGGCCATATTGCCGCCCGATTTTTCCCATTGGGCGGTATCGTTGTGCTGGTCTTGACTGCGGTCGGGACATTGTTGATCGTTGGCTTAACTGCAAAACGTGTGACCGGACCTATGGCTCGGTTAAAACGTGCCGTTTCGGAAATTCGAGACGGCAATTTAGGGCATGAACTGGTCATATCAGGCGATGATGAATTCACGGAACTTGCCACCGGATTTGAACAGATGCGGGTGCGGCTTAAAGACTCCACAAAGATAAAAGAAAAAACAGAATATGAGCGGCGAGCGATGATGGCATCAATCACACATGATCTAAAGACGCCCATCACCTCTATATTAGGCTATGCGGAAGGAATACTTGATGGTGTGGCCGAAACACCGGAAAAAGTACATGAGTATGCTGCGGTCATATGTAAAAAGGCCAGAAGCCTACAAATGCTATCCGATGATCTATCTCTGCTGTCTCGCCTTGAAAATGCGCAGTTACCGCTAGATAAAACCGAAGAAGATTTAGGGATGCTCACAGCAGAGGTAGCGGGGGAGTTTAGACATAGTGAACAAGAAATGTCATTAGAGATGGACATAGAAGCAGGCATCAGAGTTTTTGTAGATCGGGAGAAAATAGCTCGTGTAATACTCAACCTCTTGCAAAATAGTGTGAAATACAAAAAGCCCGAACAGTTGGGGGCAAAGGTATCTATGAAGCTTGTGCAGCAAGATGATGAAGCGCTACTCACCGTGTCTGACCAGGGATTAGGCATTTCGCGCAGCGACTTACCCCATGTGTTTGATCAGTTCTATAGGGCGGATGCGTCACGTGGTGTGCAGAGCGGAAGCGGTCTAGGGTTGGCCATTGCTCAGCAACTGATTACCCTTCATGGTGGAAAGATATGGATGATGAATAACCCCGATGCCGGAATTTCAGTAAACATTATGCTGCCTTTGGTAGGATAATATGGGAGAGGAATGAATATGGAAAAAATCCTTATAATAGAAGATGATGCAGAAATAGCTGCGCTCCAGAAGGATTACCTGCAAATAGCGGGTTATGATGTTGCAATTAAAGGAAATGGGATAGAAGGTCTTGAAGCGGCAAAAAAGGCTGACCTTGTAATATTAGACATCATGCTACCGGGGCTTGATGGATTTGAAGTGTTAAAGAAGCTCAGAGAAATCTCAGAAACTCCTGTGATTTTGCTTTCTGCCCTCAATGACGACATTGACAAAATTCGCGGCCTCGGATTGGGTGCAGATGATTATATGCAAAAACCTTTTTCCCCGGGAGAGCTGGTAGCCAGAGTCAAAGCGCATTTGTCAAGATTTGAGCGGCTGACCTCAAGTGCGGCATCAATGCACAAAAATACAAAACGCTCAGTGAGAGGATTAGAAATTGATTGCGAGGATCGCCGGGTAACTGTGCATGGCAAAGTATGCAATCTCACGCCCAAAGAGTTTGAGATATTGTTCTTTCTGATGGAAAATCCTAACAGAGTGTATTCAAAAGACGAACTCTTTGAGCGGGTCTGGGGATTGGAAGCGTTCGGTGACGGCGATACAGTAGTGGTTCATGTGCGGCGGCTGCGTGAGAAGATCGAGCCTGAACCGCAGAATCCACAATATGTCGAAACCGTCTGGGGTTCAGGTTATCGGTTCAGGATGTGATAAATCTCTTGGGCAAAACCTGCCTGCGCCTATAGCTATCAGGCTCACATCTTTAATCGGTGTGGGCTTTTTGAGAATCCATTATGCAAAACAAACAAATTGGGGGCATCATATTTGAAACAATATTCCAAATATTTTTCATTTAATTAAAAAATATTGAAATTATATTTCAATTAAGTTACACTGAAACTTACCCGTAGATATTTTTCGTAAAGGGAGTCGAAGGAGGAGCTATAAAATGAAAAATACAGGAAAGATTCGGCGATTTGAAAAAGGGTGTGCCATATTCTTGGCAGTCGTTATGATCTTAGGCATGTTCCCGCAACTGTCCGTCCGAGCAACAGAAGATACGGACGTTCCGGCGGTGTCTGAGGCCGTTATGTTTGCGGCAGAAACGATTTTGTCTGCCCCTCAAAATTTGGCTGTTGTAGACATAACCAGCTACAGCGCAACGCTAAATTGGGATGCACCTGAGACAGTTTATGCAGATGGCGGCGATGTGACCTATACTGTGCGTTGGGCAAGAGAGGGCGGGGAACTTGTCACGCGTACCGGAATTGCGGACACAACATTTGAAGTGCGCACATTGCACTTTGATGCGCTCTATAGTTTCAGAGTATATGCAGTTCAAGATGAAACCATGAGTCAATCTGCTGGAATTTCGGCATGGACTCATGCCCCTTCTGACCATATATGGGATTTTGAAGATGTGCATACCACGGCATGGGAGTTGTGGAGCGATACCAATGCAGAGGGATTTTTTAATGTACCTCAAAATCAAACCAGATGGGTTGCGCAACATGCCGGAGGCAGTGCCAATATCGGTGCGGTGATCAGTGGGGCGCATAGACCAAATTCAATAGAGAATTTCAGAGGAAATGCCGTCAGTGCAGGTCATGTTGGATTTGTCACAGAATCAGGCAATACATTTTTGCGCTTGAGTCGTCCGGTGGCGACACCGTCCACCGGCGGCAGTGCAATTTTAAATATTCCGCAATTTGAGCCGGACATGCGCGGCGAGATTGCTGTTGATGTAAGCGTAGATGGAAACAACAGTGATCTGTTTATTCAACTTATTCAGTCTCATCCAACTGAAGGTGCCCGCAATACGCGAAGACTTGGGCGCATCATGTTCGGTGCGGAAAATCAAGTCACATTTGCCACTAACAATAATGCAAATACCACAGACTACACGAGTGCGAATCCGGCTCAAGTCTGGGTAAATACCGGCAGTGGTGCAGTGGACACATCCGGTAGATGGATTACATTCCGGTTCATTTATGATTTTTCAGAAAGTCCTACGACATTGGCTGCTGCTGCAATAAACCCGGATGGAACGATTGTGGAGCTCGGCGCGGGTATGCTTCCGGAATTTGCGGACGGGTACAGACCCAACCGTATTGTGTTCGGTCATGTTGCAAATGCGCTGCTTTCAGGCAACAAAGACTTTGATAATCTGCGCATGGGATTTGAGCCGAACGCTAATACAGGTGGTATTGCCAACGATGTGCCAGTTACAGGCTTGACGATGGAGCCGGGTGGTCATATACAGATGATTCCCGGTTCATTTACCAGCCTCGTTGCATCGCCGACTCCGCTCAATGCCTTTAATGCGGCTGTAGATTGGAGTTCCGGTGATACAGACGTTGTTTCTGTAGATGCAAATGGTCGTGTAACAGCAATTGGAGGTGGTACAGCTACAATTACGGCAAGGCTGCGAAGCGATGCGAATATTACAGCGACTATTGAGATTGAAGTTGTAGCGCAAATCATAAAGCCCATCACATTCAACCACGCTCATGTCATCATTCCGCTGGGTGAAAGCTGGCGTTTGAGAGAGGACATCAAGCCCATCTCTACACTTGATCCGCTTTATGGCGATTATATTGCGCCGACACTGACCAGTGACAATGAGGCTGTAGCCCGGATCATAAATAATGGGTTCATTCATGCGCAGTCAATTGGTACAGCAACGATTACAGGTGTGCGTGGTACGGACAGCGGGAGTGTCACAGTTGAAGTGCGTGCTCAAAATGACTTTGAGCGTATCCGCCGCAACCTGCGCAACACTTTCGTGCCATATGAAATTGATGTGACAGACCCGGACGCAATTCGTGTGATGCAAGAAAATGATGTGGTTGCAAATGAATTGCTTGCCGACATGAACAGAACCTTTACAGATGATGCTGCGGGTTGGTTATGGCCAGTGGGCGATAGAGGCTTGATGCATGGTGCTGCTCAATTTACTAATATGAACCCTTTGGCTCGCGCCCTTTCATTTCCGGGCAGTGTACACTACATGTGTCCGGACTTGTTTGATACTGTAGAGCGGGCAATGCAGTGGCTTTTGGATAATGCATTTCGCTGCAACTTTTCTTCCACTCAATCCGTAGCAGTCTGGAATCAGCTCTATCCGCCCGGACATCCGGAAAGAGAACAGGTGCGTTCTGCCGGAACTGTAAATCTGTCCGGAAATTGGTGGCATCGAGAGATCTATACATCTGACAATTCAGTAAATATTCTGACCTTGCTTGCCGACCTTGGATTTTGTTCTGAACTTATAGAGCGGTATGGAAGACGCTTGAACATCTACAATCCGGACAGTGTCAATAGAGCGACCGGTGGTATCGGTACACCCAGCCATCAAGCGTATAAGACATTTTTCATCACCATGGAAGGTGTCCTGCGGCAAGATGAGGCACGCTTTAGACAGGGGATCGCTACTGCCTTTACCGGCAATCAAGTCAACTTCAACCCGGTTGGAGACGGATTCCATTGGGACGGTTCACTGATAGGGCATACATTCTTTGCAAGCACCTTGGCTTACGGCATCAATATACTGGAATCCGTCATTAGAACATTGGCGGCTGTAGATGGCGAAACATTTATGGGCGAGCCGATTACATTTAACCAAAACTATGACCAGCTCATGGAAGAGCTTCTGGCGCAAACCTACTTGCCGTCCATTTGGCGTGGTGTAGTGATGCCGAGTTTGGGCGGACGCAGTGTGGGCAGAGAGCGGTTTACCATCGCAGATATTGGGGTTGCAAGAGTCATGTATACACTCCTCCCGAGCTTTCCGGAATATATGCAGCCGATTGTGCGTGAACATCTGAAAGCATGGGTCACCCACAGCCCGGAACTGATGAGCGGACGCAATCTGCACACCAATGCCGGTTTGCGTGCGATTTATGAAGATGCGGGTGTTGCAGCCATAGAGGGTGTGGGTATTTATGCGCACAATATGCAAGGGCGTACCTTCTATCGGGGCGCAGACTTTGCATTTGGTTTGGCGATTAACAATCGTAATGCCAATAGAAATGCGGTGACCGCCGGAAATGGAGAGAATTGGAGAGGTGCATTCACCGGTGACGGCATGACCTATTTGCACTTAAACAATGACCACCGTCAGTTTAGTGATAATTTCTTCCATACGGTGGATAGTTTCCGTATGCCCGGCACTACTGTGGAAGTTCAGGATGGCTGGGGATTCACCGGATTTACCAATCAGCTATCAGGTACCGGTGGGCCCAATTCAGGAGCGAACAATCAACACACAATGGGTGCAACGGTAATTTTACGTCCGACACTTGCAGGCGGTGGTTTGGCTGCGCCTGTAGGTGAAGTGGCGGTAACTTCTTTCCGGCAGAATATGATGGGCGCAAATCCAAGTATGCCTATGGACAACACGGCCAATAAATCATGGTTTATGATTGACGGCAGAATCTTAGCACTTGGAACAAATATCACAAGCACAACAGGTGCTCCGGTTGTGACAACCATTGCGCAGCATCGTGTATCGGAGGGCGTACGCTCTTTCGTGCTCAATGGAGCGCTGATTAATGCAGTGAGCGGGGTGGGACAAGCCCATGGTCCGGCATCCAATATCCCAAGTACCGGTACGGACTTTCAATTTGCCACAAGATTTGCGCCAACTCATATTGACGGAAATTCGTGGGCGCATCTGGAGTTTGAAGGTTCATCACCACGAGGCGGTACTGCTCAAGTCGGTTGGTTCATACCGGATGGCGGTGCAGGAAACAGTGCGGCGGTTCATTCAGGCATAGAGACACGCCGCGGCAGTTGGCATGAAATCAATATCAGATACTATACAACGGTAGATGATATAAATTATGATGATTATGCCAATCTATTCATAAACCACGGCGCAAATCCTGTGGCGGACAGTTATGAGTATGTGATCCTGCCCAATGCGACACGGGATGAAGTGCAAGCATTTGCTGCGGCTCAGACTTCCGATGCGCCCATATATGAGGTGCTATACGCAAGCGAAACCCTGCATGCGGTATATGATTTTATCCAGAACATACTCATGGTTGTCAATTTTGCAAACAACCCGGCTGAAGTCACAAGCCCTGTTACCGGACTGACCTATGTCATTCCCATGGCCGGACATGTTCTGATTGAAGAACAAGGCATCAGCGGAGATCATTTTATCATCCGCATGGCGATGCAAGATGCAACCATGTCTGATGCTACGATGAGTGTGCGCATATTGGATTCGCTAGGTATCATCATAGAGGCAGATGGCAATATCACCCTTACATCAAATGAAGCGGGTGCCATTGTAACGGCAGGTCAACTGGCGACGTTCCAAGCCAGACGCGGAAATTCATGGGAAGCACTAATCGAAGTGATCCCGATGAAGGACATTGAGCAACCGGAATCGGTGCAGAATTTTGCAGTTTTTGATCGGGACTACTTTTCTGCGACACTGACTTGGGATCCGCCTGCAAACAGTGAAGACTTGATTGCAATTTCGTACAAAGTTACATATACTTTTGAAGGTAGAGAGGTCACGCATATCGTACCGGGGGATCAAACCAGTCTGCGCATTTTCCCATTACTGGCAGATACGCTTTATGACTTTAGTGTTGTCGCACGCAACTTCCACATTGAGTCCGACCCTGTAATTGCAAGCGCACGCACTGATGACTACACGCCTGTAGCTGTAATTGACTTTCAAACAGCGGAGTCGGGCGATGTCATCACAGACGGAGTGCTCGCAGGCAATCCACATTGGACTTTCAATAATCAAGGAAATGCGAATAATATACACATGATTGTTGACGAAGATGGAAACAGAGTGTTGGAAGTGAGTGCTCCGATTGCAGGTACTCAAGGTTACGCTTTGTACCACGCGCCTGAGATTACAGAAGGATTAATGGAATTTAGTTTCAGCGCAAGGAATGTGCACAATACAGGCGTCAATGCGGTCATACTCCGAGGTCATATCAATGGGGTGGAGCGGGATCTTGCCCGGGTGATGTCTCAAGACGATGGTACTTGGATCTATGAGATCAATGGAGGCACAAACACTCCTGTAGCTCCTATTGATGTAGGCGTTGGGCAAAACGGTTGGGTTCATTTCAGATTTTTAGTAGACTTTGATGACAAGCTGATCACCATTTTGATCAATGAACAAGTGCTTGTTCACCGCACACAGTTTAGATATCGTACTGCAAATAATATTGATGCGCCGAGCAGATATCCGAATGAGGCATTTGGGGCGATCACAGGATTTAGAGTTCTGCCGAGAAGCGGACAAGCAGGTACGATTCGTGTAGATGATATTTACATGACCGCACAGCCGCTGGATGGTATCGTGATCTTAAGTGGTGCATCCGGAGCAGCGGTCGAGGTGGGAGACCTCTTGACAGCGAGCTATTCCGGGCGTCATATGGGCAACTTGATATATACATGGTCAGTAAACGATATGGTTGTTGATGATATCACAGGTTCGACCTTTGTTGTGCGTGATGAGGATGTCGGGCAAACGATCCGTGTGACAGTGACTTCAACCCACGAAACAGGCAGTAGATATACAGTAATACATGTTGATGGGGAGCCGCCGGTTGAAAACGGTGGCGATGATGACGATGGCGATGACAACGATGGTGACGACAATGATGACGATGATAACGAAGTGACATATCCGATTCCTCCGCAACCGCCACAACCGCCCCGACCGCCAACATCACCACTACCGCCGCAATTGCAGACGCCGCCTCGACCGGAGCAACAACCTGCTCCAACTCCTGAGCTGCCGCAGCCGCCCACAGAGTATGAACTTCATTTGGCATATATGTTCGGCGATGAAAATGGAAACTTCCGCCCAAGTGCGCACATGACGCGTGCGGAAGTTGCAACAATCTTGGCACGGACACAACTGCTCGACTTTGAACAAGGTGTCAGCGTGCTTCCGCCGAGCATGACAAGTTTTACTGTATTTCCTGACGTGACATCGGACAACTGGTACTTCTATTATGTAGCTTGGGCTTATGATGCAGGCCTGGTGCGTGGTGATGCAAATGGTTTCAGGCCGAATGATCCAATCACCAGAGAAGAATTTGCCGCAATGCTGGCACGGACAACGGCAGTTTATCCGGCAGGTCGTGTTCCATTCGGAGATGAAGCGCGCATCAGTAATTGGGCACAAGCATATGTATACACCGTCCACCGTGAGGGTTGGATGATTGGTGATGACAGAGGGAACTTCCGTCCGGCGGCCAACATCGGTCGTCACGAGGCAGCAACTGCGATGAACCGTATCTTAGGCAGGTTAGACAGCCGCATTGCGCTTGACAATGCAGATGTGGTGAATTTAAACCTGGCGCGTCAATTTCCGGATGTGTATGAGCATGCATGGTACTTCCCGTCTGTATTAGGCGCTACCAATACGCATCGGCTTTACAGAGATGAAAGTGCCGTGATTGCTTGGAAAGAAATTGCGTCCGGATAAGCCGCCGCCAGGCAATGGGGCTTGATTTCCGGTAGCGTAAGTTTTTGGAAAAACGATAATTCCTCCCTCAAGTCGGTCTGGCTTGGGGGAGGAATGCTGACCGGATGCTGAGTGCTTATTTTGAAAATGGAACACTGGGTGAGAAAGATGAACAACCGAAAATAGGAGACATGACAATGATTATAAAAAACGCAAGCGTATTTCAAGAAAGTGGTACATTCAAAGCGGATGATATTTTTATTTCCGGAGCGTATTTTGCCGATGACACGCACGAGGTCGAAATTTTGGATGCATCCGATTGCGTTGCCATACCGGGACTCATTGATGTGCATATTCACGGCTGCGTTGGATATGACTTTTCTACAGCGGATGCGACAGGGCTGCTTGAGATGACACGTTATCAGGCTCAAAACGGTGTGACCGCTGTATGCGCTACGACCCTAACGCTCCCCGAAATACAGCTTGCCGAGGCGTGCAGGCGCATTGCTGCTCATGATGACCCAAATGGTGCGGCAATTGCCGGGATATATCTGGAAGGGCCATTTCTCTCCGGTAAAAAGGCGGGCGCACAAAATCCGGACTATCTGCAAAAGCCTGACATAATGGAAATCCGCCGCTTGCAAGAAGCGGCCAATGGGCTGATCAAATTAATTGCGCTGGCGCCCGAGCTGGAGGGTGCGATAGAGCTGATTGGTATGTTGCGTGGCGAAATAACTTGTGTGCTGGGGCATACAACGGCAAATTATGACCTTGCGCAACAGGCTTTTGTAAGCGGTGCGCGGCAAGTGGCGCATCTGTACAACGCCATGCCGCCTTTTCATCATAGAGAGCCGGGCGTTATAGGGGCTGCAATGGACGCTCCGGACTGCCGGGTAGAGCTGATATGTGATTGTATCCATATTCACCCCAGTGTTGTTCGTGCGACGATGCGGATGTTTGGCGATGATCGGGTAATCTTCGTCAGTGATGGTATCATGGCGACCGGCCTAGACGATGGGTGTTACGAACTGGGTGGTCTGGCGGTAGCGGTGAGCGGCAGGCACTCCTATCTTGCTGGGAGTGAAACCATTGCAGGTTCTGTGACCAATCTGATGGATTGCCTGAAAATTGCGGTGTCAGAGATGGGAATTCCACTGGGCAGCGTAGTAAAATGTGCCACGGTTAACCCCGCAAAAGCGCTCGGTGTATTTGATCAACGCGGGAGCATCAAGCCGGGAAAATGTGCAGACCTTGTGCTGCTCAATGAAGACTTGTCTATTCGCGCGGTATTTTTGCGAGGGAGTAGGATTGTGTGATTGCACGAGGATTCTGGCGAACAAAATACTTGACATAGAAAAATTTAAATAATATTGTTCAACATATCAATCTAATGAAAGGTTAAGTGCTGATATGCTATATATTTGCGATATAAAGCTGAGTAGACCCATAAACGAAAAGTCCTACTTATACAACTTGCCTATCATCAAATATTTGAACAAACATAAATCTATAAGCTTGACACGTGACGTAACTTTTTTTGTCGGCGAAAATGGTACAGGTAAATCAACGTTATTGGAAGCGGTCGCTTTGGCCCATGGATTTAATGCTGAGGGAGGAACGAAAAATTTCCGCTTCGAGACGAACAACTCGCACTCAGAGCTATTTGAGCATTTAACCCTCGCAAAAAGAAAATACCCTAAAGACGGCTTCTTTTTACGCGCTGAAAGTTTTTATAATGTTGCCAGTTATGTTGATGAGGTGGGGGCCTCAGGGCATTATGGAGGCAAATCACTTCATATGCAATCACACGGAGAAAGCTTCATGTCGTTGGTTCAAAACCGTTTTGGCGGAAATGGACTCTATATTTTAGACGAACCGGAATCCGCCCTTTCGCCATCGCGGCTCTTTACACTAATGGCTCAAATTGATATGCTTCTAAAAGAGAACTCCCAATTTATCATAGCAACGCACTCGCCAATTTTGCTGGCGTTCCCCAATGCGCAGATTTATAGCTTTTCAGAAAATGGTATTGAATCAGTGTCTTACAAAGATACAGAACATTACCGGCTAACCAGACAATTTCTAGAAAATCCTGAAAGAATGCTCAAATATTTATTGGCTGATTCGGAGTGATATGGCGGTCTTCTAGCTATACGCGAAACTGAGATTTTGAGGCAATTTTAAGGCAGCTTGAAAAAATTTAAAAAAGATGGAAAAAAGTTATTGACAAGGCGAAAATAGCATGCTAATATAAACGTCCGCACAAAAACAAAAACAGACTTGCCTGGTGGTGAGTGTGGAGCGTGAAAGTGTCGGGCATTGCACCTTGTAAATTA
>Ga0123355_10001101_pt1 | contig 37354 bp, 33 predicted proteins | sample TergutEmb28metaG_3_FD_89872 | JGI IMG/M metagenome (GOLD analysis project Ga0123355, IMG submission 89872) | Embiratermes neotenicus P1 segment gut microbial communities from Petit-Saut dam, French Guiana - Emb289 P1 | ecosystem: Host-associated > Arthropoda: Insects > Digestive system > Gut ...
CTATCTGGGCGCGGAACGGAAAACCACCGTTTTGTTGGATGGCAGTCTATACATGCTCAAGTATCCAGACCCCATACGAGATACAAAGCGCAAAGCGGATTTGAGCTATAAAAACAATCAGTTTTCGGAATATATTGGCTGTAACATCTTCCGCGCTTGTGGGATTGAAGCACAGGAAACACTGCTGGGTTTCTTCACCGACAAAGACGGCAAGCGAAAGCTCGTAGTTGCCTGCAAAGATTTCACGCAGGACGGCGGTACACTCTACGAAATGGCTAAGCTGGAAAACCAAGCTATGGCGAACGATGCGCGTGCTGACTTGTCCATCGAAAACGTCTATCAAATCATTGAGAAAAATGATCTGATCGTGAACAAGGAAGAGATTTTGTCTGGCTTCTGGGATATGTTTGTGGTTGATGCGCTGATCGGTAATACCGACAGACATCTTGGCAACTGGGGGCTACTAGTGAAGGGCGATTCTGTCCGGCTCTCGCCTGTATATGATTGCGGTTCATCTTTGAGTGCGCTACTTGACGATGAAATGATGAAAACCGTACTCGCAACGCCAAGCGCGTTTAAGAACGAGGAATTTAATGTGACATCTTGCTACTCTTTTGGCGGCAAGCGGATATTCTATCATGAAATTTTCAAGAACCCGCCGGAAGGGCTAAGTGCGGCAATAAAGCGTGTGATACCTCGCATAAATAAAGAAGCAATTCTCGCCATTGTCGATGCTGTTCCCGAAATGTCTGATACGAGAAAAGAATACCTTTCAGCGGCACTCACAATGCGACTTGATGAAATCTTGCTACCGGCTCTGCGGCGCAGTTTGAAAGTGTAAAACCACCAAGATTGACTTTATGTCAGAAATCTGTTAATATGTTTTCAGCGGACACGGTCTGGGGCATTTTGCTCTTGACAGGTGTCCGCTAAATAATTTTTTGGAAGGGTTAACGCTAATGATTGAACGTGACGAGTACCAAGTACCCGCCGACGCAATCGAAGCGTTGGCCCGGCGTCTGTACCCAGCGATCCGCTCTTACTTCGAGAGCGATGAGGGCAAGGCGGCTTTCGCAGAGTGGAAGTCGCGGCAGGACGCCGAAGCATCGTCAGCACCTGCGGAGCAAAAACAGGCGAGCTGACAAAACAGCATGGGCGGGAGCAATCCCGCCTATGTCATTACAATTACTGAGAGGGGGCAAGGGTGTATGCAGCAAAATCTGCAAAGAAATCATGCCATGACATTCCGAGTGACAGAAAAAGAGCGGGATATGATACGCCGCAAAATGGAGCAGTCCGGCATAATAAGCCTGCGAGGGTATCTGCTCAAGATGGCAGTAGATGGGCGCGTGATCCGTGTCGAGCTCGAGAGTGTGAAGAAAATGAATCGGCTACTGTCAAACGCCACGAGTGCCATTGAGCAGATCACCGAGCGAATCAACGAGACGGGCAGAGCCTATGCCGCCGACCTCGACGATATTAAGGCTCGGCAAGAGGAGATTTGGGTGCAACAGAAAGAAATCCTCAATCGGCTGAACAAGGTATTGGAAGTGGCAAAATGACATGATCCATGCCCTTTACAGCCCGCCTGAAAGGCGGACGCAGCAGACGGCGAAGCCGGCTTAACGGAGCGCGCAAAATTGCGTGCTCCGAATCGGGGTTTGGGGGTGATTAGCCCCCAACAAGCCGGAAGATGGCTGACATTTCGGCACGAAATGCAGTCATCTTCCACTGCTTGCAAAACGGTTATACTAGAAGTATCAGGAGTTTTTTATACAGGTTGCAAACCAATTATAAATATCGTCTTTTGTAATATATGGAGTTGAAACTCCCCTTATAATACCGGAATATTTTTGACCGACTATAGCGGCTCTTATAGAAGCAGGGGGTTTTTTGATTCGAAACAAACAATCTGATATTGCAATAATTGTATCCTTGCGATATTCGTACCAGCAACCAGCCGCCTTGCCCACTCTACTGACAACAATATCTCCACGCTCTGCGAATATAGTAGAGGTAGGAAGTTTCCTAACATAGCGCAACGAAGCGACCCAATTTTCGCTATATCTTGAAGTGTGCAATATACCAATACCATTTTCCGGTTCTGAGAAAAGCTGGCTAGAAATATTTCCGCGTTTTATATCAAGCGTTAGGGATGTTGGCGAGGTATGTGCGTGCTTTAACCAATGCCCATTCTTAATATACTGTTGTTCAATGATGGAATCTTCTGATATTTTGTATTTTCCCTCACTATCAAATATTGTATAGTATCGAGTGGGAGTTTCTTTTTTTTGCTTTGCTAAAACAATAGCATAACTATTTATTTTGGGTGAGCCGAATACAGAATCAGGCAATCGAATAATTTTTTGCAAATGAAATGTTTCTGCAACTGCTTTACGCAAAGCTTGGTTAGATGTGCCCTCAACAAATGTACTCGGCATGATAGCCATTAATACGCCTCGATCATCTAATAGTTGTAAATTGGCCAGAAACATTTCATTTTCTAGCCTAGAGGTTGTATAACAATCAATAATACCTTTGCCAAGGCAGGGGTATTCATTTTTTGATTTTAGCTTTTCAAATGGCGGGTTTGCGAGGACGATATTATATTTTTTTATGCTATTTTGAGCAAATTTACGTCCATCAGATTGAGTGAAAATTACATCGGCAACTTGGGTATCCACCACATCAACACCTATAGTTTGTATGTCAGGCCATCGCTTTTTGGCAGCTCGAAGCAAGTGGCAGCTACCGCAACATATATCAATTGCAGCCATAGGATGGGTGTCCATTTCTATCTGCTTAATAAGAATCTCAGAAATTGCAGGTGGCGTATAAAATTTTTCATAATTCATAGCAACCACACTCCACGATTTGAGCTATTTGAAAAAGCCAGTATATTTTGATAGTTCCTCTCTTAGGCTCCGAACTGCATCGCGATATGTAGTTTCCCATTCGCTAATCTCGGTGGCCTCTGAAATATCCTTCCTTTGTTGCACCATTTTAAAGATATTTTCCATCTGTGTGGCTAATGGATCAGGGGCAGTGCCAGACAAAAACATAAGATGAATTTGCAAGCAATAATTACGAATTTTAGTTGGAACACCAGAGAAAGATGTTAAAGAAACAACATTAGAAAGATAAGACATAAACTCCGAGCAAATCTCGAACATTTTATCTTTGCGTTGATAGCGAGAAGTAATCTTTGGTGCAATAAAAATATAGAATGTGATATTAATGATAAGCGTTAAAATGCTGATAATAGCGGGAATCCAAATGCCAAGATTGATAGAGTTGCAGTCGCTGGAAGTAACAACTTGCACTGCGTAGTTCATTGCTCATCCTCCTCGTGAAACTCGTCAAAAATAATGGGAATTTGATTTTTAAGCTCTGCTAAAATAAGTGTCGCAACTTGTCGCATTTGAGGGTGCGCTTTATTAGATGTTCTCAATCTGATGAAATGTCTCCACTCACGCAAATTCATCGTCATGACCAACTCCGTTTTTAGTGAGTTGGGTAGTACAGCCCTAGCCTCTTGAGGCGAGGCGCCTGATGCAATCAAAGAAAGATAGCAATGCTCAATCTGTTCCATACAACGATACCAAATATAATAGTGTTCGTGTGACTCATCAAAATAGCAAGGCATAATAAAGGTTAATTCATGATTAAACTGACCATTTCCATAATTGCAATAACGAGTGCTTTCTTGACTATAGCTTGCGATGCGATGCCTTACGATTTCATGCGAAACACCTCTGTCACATATCACACGCATACTGACACTGCTATGTTCGATGACAGACTCATGACCATTTTGCAATATCATCTTTATAAAACGTTCAGCCGAATTGGGCGTGATTTTATCTTCGCTTTTATAACAAACTCTACCAATTTTTTCAATTTGCTTTACTATCTCCGTACCATTGACAGGTATTTCAATCTTAGCAGAAGGTTGAATAATTTTCATGTTGCACCTCACAATACATGTTAGTCAGCGCTTATGCGAAGCACTTCGGAAATATCGAACACATAGGTTTTCCCAAAATGCTCGCTCTTTTCATGATGAGTTTCAAAAGGGTTATCAAAAATCAGCGCACATTCAGGATAGTTCAATGCATAAAGAATGGCTCCCAAAGAAGTGGCCTTTGTACTTAAAGGCGAAACTAAAATCCTTTCGCTCGGATTATTTTTCTTATATTTTTCTAAAAAATTATAGGCCGAGTAGGGAGAATGTGCAGAAATATATTCTATTGTCGGCGGACGATTATCCACACCCGCTAAAAAGTGAGCATTTTCATCTAATGCATAGTTATTCCAGCCCGGCTTCAGTGGCGGAACCGTCAACAACGCAATTACCTCATCAACCTTAGAAATCTCAGTCTCAATACGAGTGGGGCGCCCTCCTTCAAATCCCAGAAGAACTATCCACGTCTGACTTACATCTTCATCATCTGATTCAATGCTGGAAAAATTGGGAATAGGGTCGAAGCCAGCAAATCGCTTATATAGCTCAAATCGCTGAGAGGGCACAGGGTCATTAATCGTACCATCGTCATGAAGAATAGAACCAAACATTTTTGATAGATTGTTCCGTTTGTATTCAGCAGGTTCGGTATATCCACAGAATATTTTAGAACATCCATTCTTATTAATCCGCAGATTTTCCTTGATTCCGGAAAGTATCATCCCAAGGAGCCGGATGTGGAATCCTGTTATATCAATTAATATATCGGTGTTATTTTGTGCAATTTCTTGAATGAACTCTTTAGGATTGTAGCTTTGTGTTTTAGAGTCACTTTTAACAATAAGGGTATCTATAATAGAGGCGTGAGTTGTTGAGGTTGAACTCAGCTCCATAGAATATTCCAATGTATATTTTTCACAACTCAACTGATTTTCAATCACCTTATTGCGCTGGTCTTCTGGCGCATTGCTAGTAAGTAATGTTAGGGGGCTAGGGACGTTTCTGATAAAATGTTCAAACAACATCGTTCTTTCAAATATTCTGCTCAATACAAATCCCCCTTAAACAGAGTTATTTGGCTCCAATTGCGAACCGCTTCATTCAAAATGTCACTATATCTACGCTGATAAATTTCCTTTTTTTGGCTCAAGTCTCCGAGAATAAAACCACATAACTCCTCTTCACTAAAATAACATTTTTGCTTTTTCCGATAGGAGATGCCAAAATGTGAAGAAAAGATTGGATGAAGGAAATAGGTAGAAGCTTCATCCACATACTCATCTTTGTTTTTTAACTTTGTATTATCTGCCTTGCTTATAACTCCCCATGTTAATGAAGCGAGAATCACTTCGCGTAATTGAACACTTTCCTCTCTGGTAACTGGACTTGCAGTGATTACAAAATGATTTGGCTCCCACACTTTCAGCGCTTTGTCCTTGTGATAAAGTAAAAATATGCTCCCAACATAATTTATTAACGCCTTCAAATTAGGTCCCAAATTGGGAATATTGTCGATGTCCTTAAACGCTATATCCGAAACTTTAGTAATTGCCTCTGTCTGTTCGAAAGCTTTGAATTGCTTATAAATATCGGTAGACTCCTGATCGCTGATAAATATGTAATGCAAAATGTTAAGCACATATCTAGTAATATTGCCCGATATATAAATGATATCATTAATACCCGAAATGTGCTTAGCGGAATGATTTTCATGGCAAACTAGATACAGCACAGCTTTTTTATAATTATGTATCCAATTTTTGTACTTCCTTGATTTAGAAACAAACTGTTCTTTTATTATAAGGGGGTGTTCATTCAATTTAGTAAGTAACATTAAATACAGGCGCAACTGGAACAGGTCGTTTAGTTCATCGATAAACTCATTAAGTTGTTCTACATCTTTTGTGGGGTATGTGGAGACTAGCTTTTTTAGCTCTTTTCTAATTTCATTAATATAATTAGGCTTTTTCGCATATATAGAGAACTCATCTTCATCACTAATATTTTCAAGATAGTGTGAAATTTCTAGGTGCTTTTCTTCATGGTCAATGCTTTTTGCCCTATAATAATGCTCTAAGCGCTTAGAACACATATTTTTCACAAACGCCTGGAAAGCAGAGTCGCCGCCTATTATATCGTCATAAAAATCCAAGACCACATAATCATCACGTTCTTTTAAGTATTCCTCATGTTCCTCCCCATCAAACTTGACCAAAGAGGTTTCGCGCTGGAATGGTCTATGAAAAACTTTGAAAGAATACCCATGTTCCATAGCCTTAATATATGCGTTAATGACACTTTGTTGTGTTTTATTTAAATTTTCGAACTCATCAAGTAGAAACAAAACACTAAGATTAGAAAATTTTTGCTCATTATGCAGAGCCACCATTAAACGTTCAAGGCAACCACTATAATCAGAAATATTAGGCTTATCGGTGCTATTGCTATTACGAATATACTTTGCAACACACATTCTTTGATTTTCCAAAAAAACTAAAACCTCATCAATGGTTGCAAGTGTTTGGTTGCTGTAATAAGTATGAGCTATGACTGAAGCGATCGCTTCAAACGCCTCAAAGTCTGTTTCAGAAAAGAATTTTTTAAGTTGCTTCATGGTTCTAACTAATAAAATAGTGACTAGATAGTGTGAGAAAACATCAGAATACTCTTCTTGAGAAAGCAGTTTGGAGGAATATGTTGTTCTGTCGAACCTAAGGTAAACGCCGATGTACTCTATAGCTCCTTTTCCATCATATTTTGGTTTATTAGAGATATATCGCATAAGGGTTGTTTTTCCAGTGCCCCTGTGCCCCCTAATGAAGGTCGCATTGGGTGTATAAATCTTGTCAATATTCTTCGGAGATACAAAGAAATTGCTTATTGTTTGCATACTCATTTCGTTTGTCTTTAAATCTGAAAATGGTGTCAACATTTTTTGCACTCCATATCTTTTCAACATTCAGTCGCTTCGGCCAATTAATGGTTGCCAGTTCGATTGCGACCACCAATATGTCTCTAACGCATTATTGGGGAATCCATGTTCAAACCCTAAAGGGAGATTCAGTGAATAATCGTTACTAACATTATAGGTCTTCTTAATTTCGGCGATTGCCTTTTGCACATCACAAAGGTATTTCTCATCAATGTAAACCGAACATGTGCTAGATAATAGGTCATATGTATCGTCTAACGTGTTTGCTGTCAGAAAATTTAATTGAGGGTGCGCTCTTTTGAGCTTGTTTCCCCCCGCATTATGTTGAGCTACTGTGATAACATTAAACTTTACATTGTCTCTGACGCTCATCAGATTTCTTATTGAGCAACTTTTCTTTTCTGTTTGAGTACAACAATTGCTGTTACAATAAAATTCATGCTCTAGATAGCCAGACATCTGCCGTCCAGTTCCTATAAAATCGTCCACAAAGTAAACGTTTTCTATTGTAGCCTTCATCAAGTCACCACACAATTCTTCGGCAACAGATGTATGGGACTCAAAATTGGGGATAAGCTTTTTCAGCGTTCTTGTAATGATTGGAGCGCTAGAAATAGAGTCTCTAACTGTATGTGCAGGAATAAACAAAGTTTTCTCCATGTGATTGTTCCATAATGCATACAATTCTTCATCAGATAAATTCGGATTTTCACAGAAAATATTGCTTCTGAGTTGCTCTAAAATAGCTCTCAATGATGCTTCTATTTGTTCGGTAGTAATGATGTTAAGGCTATCTAATAGTAAATATGGAACAAGGCTGTCTTCAGGAAATTGTTTAATCCAACGCCTAATTTCATTTCCTTTAATGGGTCCCCACCATTTTTGGGCTACATATCGCTCTACTTTTTTGTTTATATAATTTTTGTATTTTTCTTCAATTTGATTTCGATCTAATTCCACATTCAATTTTTCCACCTCTCACATAACAGCATTCACTGACTGTGAACTACAGTATTGTATCACGAATCTCAGTGGCTATCAAGATTTTCACTTCAAATAAGAAACGTAACCGGCTTAATTTCGAGCTGGTTGGCTTTACTCAGCCCAACTTTGGGCTCAATAAAACTCAACGACAAGCCCGCCAGACGATTATCCTCAAAATTGAGGGTAACGAGGACTATCCATTTTTGGGTTGTCCTCACAGATAATCTGTGCTCAGTCCAAAAGTGGGCGCAGTTAAAACAGTCAAAGTTAGTGCCTATACCAACGCCCTCAAAGTTGAGGGCGTCTAAGCCATTGAAAACACTGCGCCTGAAACAGCTAAATGATTACATGGAGCATAATGCAATCACCCTTGCACCTAATCCTCCAACGGAAACACAAATGCGAACGTCTCCCCAACGAAAAACCATCGGGGTGAGTTCGCATTTGTTCCTTCTGTCTACAGACCCCACATCAGATATAGACGTGTATTGCCGCTTGTTGTGTGCGTAACGGGCTAGGCTTTTTGTTATTATACCAGATATTGCCGATAATGCACATAGAAGATTTCTAAGGTCGCTCAAAGACTCGTATAAGAAGTGATAGGGGCTATTCTGGCTTCTTGCGATTTAGAGCATCAGAGGCTGCTTGGCCGGGGAGAATGATGCCAGACTCGGTCTGTACTTCGCCGCTTGAGTTGCGATGGATTTTGGAACCTCCGAAGTCAGCAGTGGGCGGCGCTGTTGGTGATTCTCGGCGAATTTTACCTCCGCCTTCTAGGGGGGTGCTGTTAACTGGTGCCGGAGGAGAGGGTGGGCCGTATGGAGTCATGGCATCAGCGATGTCTTTATGCATCTGGGCTGTCTCTTCTGCATTCATGCCAGTTGCTATAGTCCCATCTGCATTGCGACCGAGGGCTTTCAGAGTATCAACATCGTTAATCGTAGCACCCAAGCGACCATCCGCCAAAATACTATCGACCTTCTTATTGAATCCAGCTTCATCTCCGTCTCTTGTAGCCTGCATGCGCATTTGATTCATTTCATACGTGCCAAGACCAGCAAAGTCTGCATTTGACAATGCGCTATATGACTGCTGCGTGATAGCCTTCTTTCCTAATCCTGTAGAGAGAGCCTGGTTTGCCTGAGTATGTTGAGAGAAGCTAAAGTCTTTATCAGCTATCTTGCCACCATTTGGCCCTGTTGCTATGTGAGAATATATAGATGCTGCTGTTTTGTCTGACATCTTGCCGCTAGCTACTGCTCCTTCAACCGCTTGTCTCATTTGGCCTATATTATAGCCGCTAGTACCCATCTTATTGACGTATGCTTTCGCCTTGCTGATATCGGTTTTGTCACCCTTTTCCAACTCAGCTTGGAATTTCCCCGCACTGATCTCCCCAGGATTCATAGCGAGATAATCCTCAGCCGCCGCTATATCTTCACGTTCCTGTTTGGCGGCTACAGCGGCACCGGTAGCGGCACGGCCCGCAAAGTAGCCGCTGGTGAGTGCTTTTCCTACTTTACTTTGGTTGAGAGCTTTATTTTGATTGAGGCTTTGGTTGATTCTGCCGCGGATGCCACCAGACATGCCGCCTTTCCTAAGTGCGGCCCGTTGAGCCTTCTGACCCTTCATGTGCGCTGATAGCGGGTTGTTGGCAATCGCTTTTTGTCCGCGTTTGCCGATACTCTTATCGCCACTGTATAGCTTACTACCGAGACCGCTGAGACGAGCGCCCACATTGCCGAGGCCAGCTAAAGATGCCTTGAGAAGCATCGGGACGAGGAAGAACGACATGGCCGGCAGTACGAAAGCAAGTATCATCATGATACTGTTCTCTTCCGGGTCTGCGGTGTTGAGCAAGATGTTGCTGGCCATACGTGCGCCACCCATCAATAGCCCACAGATAGGAAAGACTAGTAGTAGAGCCTTAAATATACTGAGCCACCTTTGGAATAGCTTTTCTGTGTTTGGGAGGATGAAGGCTGCGAATGCTAGTGGTGAGATTGCTATTAAGATGATTACTCCCGCCTGTCTAAGGGCGAGGATGATGAAGATGACAGCAATTGCTGCAACGCCCATTATGAGGGCCAAGAATATCATGCCCACTAAGGCCATCCAGCCACCACTCAAGATGAGCGCACCGCCGCCAACGAGTATCGCGGTGGCTACAAAATTGAAGAATACTCCTACACCGCTAGCCCCACCAGTCTCACCAAATGCGGCATTTTCAAACGTTACCACGCCTGACAACATACTATTGAGGCTACTGCCTAGAATATTAGATAAGTCTACTGCCAGTTGGCTGATGATGAATGACATATTTATAAGGACTGCTGCCAATACGAGCCGCGGCAAGGCCTTTTTGATGCCGTAATTACTAACCCCCAAGCCTGTGATCTGAGAGACAATAATGACAAGGAATATTATTACAAAAATAACATTTGCAATATTCACAAACACTAACCAAGCCTCAAACGTACCGCTTGAAGTGTCGATTAAATCAGCATCTATAGTCAACTGGTTCTCGACTTGACGATACATAAAATCGCCAACGCTATTGACAAGGCTGATGATGGGACAGAGGAGCCAGGAAAGGCCGCCTAGCTGATTGAAGCAGTTAGGCTGGTCGCCTTCGGAGTCTTCTGGATCACTAATGTCAGGAGGTGCAATTGTCAAAAGGCCTGGTAGCTCAGTATCATCAATGCAGCGTAAGCCGGTGCTAGTATTACCGGCCACGAAGTTGTTGCTATTCAAGATACTCTGGGCTGCATTGAAGAGTTCGGCATTTTCCTCTCTTTCTGCCTCGTTTCGAATTCGCTCAACTTCTGGTCGCAGAGTATCGCGACAGGTTGTTCTAAAGATACTCTCAAGCCTAGTCTGGGCAGCCGAGGCAGTATTGTTGATGCGTTCTATTATCGCATCACAGGTATGGTTCCCTAAGAACGTGCGCACGTTCGTACTTCCGAAAGCGTTGTCCCTTCGCTGCACATGAGTCTCGGTAATGGTTCCGTCAGGATTTAGGAGGCGGACTCTAGTAGAGAAAGTATTTCTCCATTCAACTTCGTCGTTTGGAACATAAGCCCCCCTAACAGCACAGCGCGTAAAAAACTCTTCTCTCCAAGCTATATGACCCGTCGCACCATCCCAAGTATTGACGTCACCTGAATCTACTGCTGGGCTTTGAGTAACATACCACGCCCACAACTGATCCATATAGGCTGTACCCTCGGCATCTCCCCTGACGTACATCGTGCTACCTGTTGGATCATTGCAGCCGCCATCAATCCGCCCACTAGGAACCGTCTGGCTAAGGTCAGGGTTTGAATGAAACGTCGTGTTTGTCCTAGAAATAAGTCCGCCTCGTGAAGGATTTGTCCTATTGCAGAGGATGTCGTCTATTAAATCTACATTCATGGCTCTTGCGAGCTGCCTAAGTAGATTGTTGTTGTTCTCGCCACAGCGTATCCTACCATCATCACTGCTAGAAGTAACGATATTCTCGAGCCACCAGCTGTCCCTGTTAGGAGTTCCACTAGGGAATATATTGCCACTATGAGCGGCGCTATTAGTTATTGCGGCCTCAGTGACATTTCTGGAGCACTCTCTAACAGCCGATGTCAACAACCTGACTTCAGCTGCATCTCGCAGTAGACCAAAGGGGTTTGGCAACACAATTTGAGCATGAGCAGAACTCACAGATAGTAGCGATCCAAAAGTGACCGTAGCGACGACAAAGAGTAATGCAAGTCCCTTCTTTACGTGCGAAGAGACCATATTAGTAGCGCCTCAAAGCACTAAGCGCACGCTCTATGATAACTACTAGTCCCTCTGCATCTTCAACGTTAATGGCCAGATTAGAGGAGTGTACGATGGGGGATAGAGAAAATCCACTCTCATAGTCCATGGTTGCCATATAAGCAGTAAACAGTTCGCCACAGGACGCTGTAGCGCTTGAATCAAATGCGCACCCTGTGTCAATCCAGATTTTTACTGCCTCTACTTTGCCCGTGAGGTGCATCTCTAGCCGAGCTGCTATATCCCTAATCGACTCATTGTTGCTGGATAATAACTGCTCTGCTGTGTCATTGCGGCTCCAGACAGTAATATCTGATATTCTGAATTCAACCACGCCACCGAGACTATCGTTTATAAATTGTATTTTTTGGAAAAACGCTACGTCAAAGGAGTTAAGTAAATGCAAGACCTGCCTATAGGTTTCCGTCCTGCTAACCAGCTCATCACGCGCCTGTCGGAATAACTCGCTCTGCGTAGAACTACCGAACGTAATACCGCGAGCGTGAGAGATTTCGTCAATTTTCGGCTGTAAAGCAACTAAAATCTTATCAGTCTGTGATATGATAGGCGACGATGAAACAGCTACATAACCGCTGGCTATCATACGCATATTATGCTCTAAATCGCCCGTCTCTTCCTGTATTTTTGAAAGCAATTCAATTGCACGCTCATTTGATATGGTTCCAAGATTTGCGGTGAATAAAAATGCCACTATAACTATAGTAATTACTGCTACTGCGGCAATTCCTATCTTTACTATTTTACCTATCAAACGGCCTCTTCCGGGACTTGACATCGAGGATACGGGTTGCGGCTGTGTGAGTGGTGCCCCCGATTCCGATGGAGAGACGTAAAGATCCTCAGTATTCATATCTAAATATTAGCATGAGTATTATCGTTTCCGCAAGAGAAAAAGCGAGCATTTCTGCTCGCTTTCATCCGCTTGTTACTAAAGTGTAGCATAGCAATATTACTCAGACCCTGCCTCGCTACGCCACTCCCTCACAGACTCGGTGATGTCATTAATGGGTCCATGCCCATCATAGTTGAAGTCTAAAATCACGAATCTTTGGTTCTCAATAGATAGATTTATGCTACCCATCTGGGTTCTAAAGAAGCTGCCGCCGGTACCCACATAGCCTTCTGCCGTAATGATCGGCGGAGGAGACTCTGAGCCGCTAAAGTAGTCCCTCCAAACGAGTACTAATCTCCATGTCTGCCTGTGTGGAGTAACGCCGGGGGTGGTGATTTCCATACTGTTCCCGGACACTGGTTGAAGATCGGCTCCAAAACCTGGATCAAAGTACAGTTCCTGCCCTTCGAAAAGCTCCCAAGACAGGATATGCACGGCATCTACGATGTTATTATCGTTCTCAGCACTACTAGCCTGAGAAACGATTACCGGCACTACCAAATCATTCTCCTCTACAACTGTGGGAACATTTAGCCACATAAATTGGAGCGGCTGAGATTCTCCATGCCCTCTCGCTTCGGTATATATATCTGCACGAAAGGTGCTACCGATACCACTAGCGCTGTTGGGGAAGGCGAAGTCTACAGAGTAGATCCTCTCCTCCACAAACGGATCAATTGGCTCTTGAATCACTAACTCATGGATGTCCTGATCTTCCGGGCTGGGCTCTTGGTTTTCCGACCCAATAACGCTTGGCTCCTCTAGAGTAGTCTCAGGTGGGTCATAACCTCCTTGATTACCACTAGAACAAGCCGTAAGCCCCCAGACCACCAGCACGCAGAGCGCGATGGCGAGGATCATTAGTTTCGTGCGCTTCATACAAATTCCTCCTTTTCGGCCATCCGGTGGCCATAAATTTAGGCCACACAACACAAACCGAAGCTTTTCGGTGACCGCAAGGGAGACGACAACATCCTATCCCACTTACGATCACCAAAAATGAGGATTTCGTAGTAACTTTGCGGTGTAAAGATACTAGATTAGCTCACCCGGCAATCTTACTATATATTGTATCACACTCAACTGTTTTTGTCAACATATAACAATATGTGGTATGCGGTGTCGAGCAGGGGACTTTGTGGCAATTCTCAAGCGCTATTTCTTCTTTGGGCTACTTCCAGAAGGCGGCCCACTGCGATTTGCTGGCGCCGGAGGGCTCATTGGCCCCTTGAAATGGCCGCCCTTTTTGCCGTAGCTTGGCTTCCCAGATTGGCTCAAGGAATCATGATGCGTTTTTCTGCTATCAATCCTTTTGCTATTTCCACCCACAAGATTCACCTCCTCCCCAAAATGAATTCTTGACTCTACAAACTCCAGTACTTAGAGCTTTCTATCAGCTCAAAAAAGCAGGCTTTTTTATCCGATAAAAGTTGCGGAATGCTACGAGATATGTTATAGTGTTGCTTATAACTCCATGCACTCTTATGAGGCTTGTATTTGCAGGCTCTTTGTGGATTTGCAAAACAAAAAAGCGGCTAGGAAAAATCCAGCCGACTCTTGTGACTTTTATGCCTAACAGGGGTGGATAAAAAAGCCTACGTTTTTATCCAGTAACCGTTGCCGAATGCTGATTCGCCCACAGACGAAAGGTTCGATGTGTGACGCCCAGCTTCAACGCGGCGGCGCGGGCTGAGATTTCTTTGCGTACCCATGTCTCATAAACGGCTACGAACTCCGCCGGTTTTTCTCTCGGCGGTCTGCCAAACTTGATACCTCTAGCTTGTGCGGCAGCGATTCCCTCTGCTTGTCGCTGGCGACAGTATGATCGTTCTGTTTCAGCTACATAGGATAGAATCTGGAGGACTATATCGGCGATAAATTGGCCGGTGAGGTCTTTTTCTTTTTGCCGGGTATCGAGTAGAGGCATATCTAAGACAACAATATCTGTGCCAATATCCTTTGTGATAACTCTCCATTGATTCTGTATTTCCTCATAATTACGCCCTAGGCGGTCTATGCTTTGGATTACGAAGGTGTCATCGGGTTTCAGTTTTTTCAATAGACGCTGATAATTGGGCCGTTTGAAGTCTTTGCCGGACATTTTATCGATAATGATGTTCGCTTCCAGTATCCCAAATTCCAACATCGCGTGAACTTGCCTGTCTATTTTTGCTCTTTGGTGGATACGCGAATGTATCCGTATTCTATTCCTGTTGGCATGAAAAAGCCTCCCTATAGGTTAAAGTTTGTACTTTAAGTTTATAGGAAGGGTCAGATGCGGGCCTAGGCTACAAGAAGCTATGAAATCGAACGTCCATTGATATCCTCGACTTTAGAGTGAGGTCAAAAATCAATATGCTCTATGATAGTCTGAATTGGCTCAATGAAGTATTGATCTGGTTTCAATCCCTGCTCAGATAGCCAAGCTCTTGCTTCTGCCGAAAGCCTGTCAAACTCTTCTCGTTCAACAACAGCACCACGATAAGCTGCAAAAACATATAGAGATAGGCCAAGTCGAGGATCATCTTCGCTTGGTGTCGCCCATAGATTAAGTTCAAAATCATCAGTCCTATGCGGTAGCATACCGAGTATCGGAAAATCTCTAGCCACCTGATTCTGTAAGCCTTCTATCTCACCCCCTACTATTTCTTCTAGAATTAACGCATCTTCTGGATTGTCTATGTACCACTGATAGTTGCCATCCTCTGGGGACAGTGCAAACATCAACTCTATATTATCGCCACTCTCTAGAGTTATCGTATATTTCTCCTCGATAAAACCCTCTTGGCTAACTCTGATAGTATACTCCCCGGGGCGAAGACGCTGCATGGCTCGGTTTCTGATAGGGCGGTCATTTAAGGTGATATTAGCACTATGAGGGGCTGCAGTCACCGTGATTGTAGTACTGTAGATACTGCTATGAACAAAAATTGCTATTATAGCTCCGAGAATCAAAATCGCTACCGCAATGATCACTATCTTTAGCTTTGGAAATTGTGTAAACAAAGATTGTCCCTGCATAATTGCCTCCTATGTGCCCGCTCTTCTAAAAATACGGTACATCCCGCGCGAATCACTAAACATCGGTGGTGGCCCTCTCTCAGCAGTTCGATGATTGATGCTAGCGTGAGCCGTTTGCCAGGCACCATTGTAGTTCACGATAATCATAATATGCCCATTAAGAACAAGCACCTCGCCGCCCTGTAAATTGGAGGTATTTCTTAAGTTGGGTATTTCCTCCCATAGGGGACTATTTGCCAGATATGTAAGCTGAATACTTGTACCTGTAGGTGGAAAGTCCGGATCGGTGCCGGTGATCCGAGCTACAGTTGCTACGAACACATCGCAGGATGCACCGGTAATCCTAATGCCTCTATCTCTAAAGTCAGTGAAGCCGAGTTCTTGAAGCGCAGCAAGATAAGCAGGTTTCGGGTTGTCCACAGGTTGACAACGGCTAGACCTTGGAGAGCAATCCCATGCGAACTCTATTGCCGTAGCATTCATATCGCCGCCACCCCAGCCACTAGTACACACCCCGCCTCCACCAACTATCGACGTACCTGCAAACTGATCATAATATCGCCGTGCATGGCCTGCCCTGTGGTTTGCGGCTCTCCAGTATGACTCATACGTGCCTCCTCCTCGAGCCCTACAAGCTGGAGAATTAAGGACAGAACAGGGCACCTCGAAACTAAACAGGAAAAACTCTGATGCTAATTCAAGCGTCGTCAGCTGCGTCAATACCTCCATTTCAGTAGCGCCGCTCGGAAAAACACTCGGAGCTGGTCTTCCGCTACTATGTCTGGGTACATTTGAGCCTTCCCTGTTTCGCGGAGTCCCATTATGGTATGTTGTCTGATTATGTAGTTCCTTAATCACGTATTCTAAACTGAGCGCCATTAGCCGCCTGACATCCTCGATGTTTCCGCCACGCTCTTGGACTCGTGCTATAAACTGATTGCCCGTAGGAGCTCCTCGACTGTATATTTCGGGCTGTAGGAAGTATCTTACTAAATCGGGGGCATTATCCCTGACGTGATTCATGAAGCCAACTCGCCTACCAAAAGACCACTGCACTAGGCCTATACCATATGAAGTTCCCGCATTTGCGAATAGGTCAAAAGCTCCACCTCTCCAATGGCTATTCATCAACTCCTGCTCATGTCGCACTGGGTTCCCAGCACTTTCGCCGGCTATGTTTCCCATAATCCCGGCCACTTGAGCTGGAGTGAATCCATATGAATATAGTCCGCTCCATATCATTTCCTCTGCGGTGTCGCCAGAAACCGTAACACTACCTACACCTCCTGATGTCGAACACCTTCCACCTTCTGGATCAAAGAATAGAATATTGTTCTCTGCGAAGAACTCTAACTGAGCCTCGCTAAGGGCGAGAACAGTCTGCGATGAGCCGGTAAGTACGATAGTTGACAGAAGTATAAGCGCTAGGATTCTTCTGAGCCTACTCATACAAGTACCGCCCTATTGCGTAGCATTGCTCCGAGTGCTGTGATAGTAGCTATGGGGCCTGTTTGCCCGTGCTCGGCTATCTCGGCGTTTATGTTCTCGAAAGTTTCGGATAGTTGCTCTGGCGGAGCAGGTGCTATAAGTGGGCCGTATGCAACAGGATTGTATGTATCGAGGAATTGGAGATGTTCTATCTGCGCCATAGCAACTTCTGCTTCTTCCCTTGTAGTCCCCATGAAGCGTGCCAAGATACCTGCCTCAGAAGTGTCGGTGGGGCTGATTTCCTCAAGTCGGTTCATGAAGGCTGTGACGGCAGACTGCTCTATAAGACCTTGCTGCTCCATCAAGCGTTGATCCTCTATGAAGCGCTGATAATATCTGAACTCCGAGTCCCAACGAGAGTTGTCTTCACTTGCGACACAGTTTTTGCCGCTGACCCAGTCGGCGTTGAGCATGTTATTTGCTGCGATTGTTGCTGCCTGTGCGCTGCCCCAAAGTGGAATATTTCCAGTAACAGCATTTAGTGCCATGTTACCACCCATAGTGCCGGTATCCATGAAGTCCTGTAGGCGGTTGAACCTTGCTGCGATACCCATATCTGCAAGGCCAAAGGGCGAGTCCCTCATCCCGCATCCGATAACATATCTTGCCAATGTATTGTTGCCATGCAGGCGAATCTGAGGATTGCCCTGCTCATCGGGTTCATTTTCGAAGTTATAGATACTAAAACTATTCGCCCTCTCAAACACATGCCCTGGATCCATATTAATGGTATTAAGATCGCTGACGAAATAGGGATTGCAAAAAGCATCGCCTACCGCGCCAACAGAGTATAGAAAAGGGCAATCTGTGTTGAGAGACGAGACGAAGCGCGCTTCATCGGATACTGCCGATACAGTAGGCATCACAGCTAGGACTGATCGATTAACAGTATTACTAGCAGCACTGATGGCGCTGATTGGAGATCGAATGGTAGCAGCAATTGGGATAACACTATGCATGATGCTACCGAGGAAGGTGTGCGGTGAGGTTACGTCTAGCGGACTGCGGTTGCGGCGCTCAAACTCGGCCTCCTCGGCTAGGATTACTTGTGTCTCTCTATGGAATGCTACTACTGTCTGCATATCTCCGAGAGAAGCGCCGCCTACCTGGTGGTTCTTACCCATGTACATATGCGCCCCGCTCATGATTGCGTTACCAATGTCCTCACCAAACTCAGCTTCTAGAACATTTCTAGCAATCATCATTGCTATAGGCTCCGTAAGTTGCGTGAGAGCCACCGCAAGTAAGCCCGTTATCGCTGTAGCTCTAATAGCTTTTTTAAAGTTAATTGCGAGAGTCCCAAGGCCACCCGTAAAGATGCCTGCTATTTGCAATCCTAGAGTTATAAGTCCTGCCGCAACTTGCTGCGCGGCACAAACCATGAATGTAGCCATTGTTGCACCAATGACGGGAAGGATTCCGCCGATCATACCCTCTATATTGAAATGTCCAACGCTTTCATTGTTCGAATCAATTGATGGACCACCAAAAAGAGCAGCCATACCCGCGCTCTGCATGGCGCTCCTGCCTGTGTCTCCTGGAATAATCAGGTTGTTCATATACTCTGACATGGGACTGGCATTACCCTCTCCTGCCTGAGTCTTCTGAATAGACTCTAGAATACCCGTTGCATAGGCCAGCGTTCTCACCATGTTAATGGCACCAACAGCTATCGCAATGACTCCTGTAGCTTGTGCGAATAAGCAAGCGTAACTTGTAAAGGTAGCAGCGCTTGAAGTTACACCCTTGGCTTTATTTATTATTCGATTGGCCTTTTCACGCGGCGTTAGGCCGCGAATGTTATCTTGATTGCGTGTCTCTCCAGGAGTGCTGTCGGGGTCATCAGGGTCTTCCTGCGAAACACCTCTTTCGTCAATATCGCCCATTTCTCCTCGCTGCTTGCGTGCCTCGTTCAAGCGAGCCTGCTGTTCTGAATCATCTGCTTGATGCCGGTAATGATTCCTCTCAATCCCGAGGCGAGACGCAAGCTTACCAAATGTTCTATCAAACCATCCGGACACATGGCCTCTCCAAGTACGAGAGCCTTTGAGGGCTGGATCAGAGAATGCAGGGTCGCGCATCGCGGTTTCGAGTGACATGAGCTCTGAGCTGTCTCCTAGACTGAAGCCATCTGGAAGAGCGATGTCGCCGCCTAGGGATCGGCCATCCATAGTGACCATATGGTTTGCGCCATTTTTCCTAAACATCAGGCCAACCGTGTTGCCGCGTGCATCTTTAACCGTGCCTATCCCTTGTCTAGCTAGCCTGCCCTCCATACGGGGAGTAACACGGAACCTTTCGGGGCCAAAAATGGGCGCACGTACAAATCGTGGACGATTAGGGTTCATTTGCTTGCGCATGAATACATTACTGCGTCGATTCATAACTGTGCGTTGAGAGTTAAAATTATCCATAAGGTTATTCACGATACTAAATGGCATGAGAGACTGAGCGCCCATCATGAGCCCGCCGCCGCCCAGCATAATGGCCAGAAGGGCTCCTAGGGGGCCAAATCGCCTGAACTTACTCTTTTTGCCTGTGAGCTTGCCTTTTTTGTCACCCTTACCCTTGTTGCCAGTCACGTTAGATGCGAACGAAGGCTGTGACTCTGCTACCTGAGCTTCAGACTGATTGGTGACAGCGTTAGAATACTCGTTACTACTGACGGCACCCTCTTCAGCTTGGGCCAGGGTCGACCTGGCACTGCCTGAGGCAGTAGCTGTGGGGTCTGCGTGGGACTTGGGTTTCTCGGCAAGAGGCGACCTCTTGCCTATATCCCCTTCACCGAAGTAGCCTCTCTTATTATTGTCTTCCATGAAATGCCGAAGTGTTCCTATCTAGCTATGATTATATATTACGAATATGGTTTCTCAAAGAGTGTAAGTATCAAAATAAGGATACAAAAAATCATCGGCAGTTAGTTCTGGGTAGTTGTCTAATTATGGAACAAGACATGAACGTATAAGATGGTCGCAGGATCGGCGACAACATAAACGCTATAAACTACCCAGAGCTAATTGCCGATGGGAGTATATGAAGTTTTCTCTGGTAAATAACGGAGGGCTATGCTGTTAGCCTTCTGCCTACATACGTATCGTATCGCAGGTAGATATTTTTGTCTAGGACAAAGTCATAACTGAGATTTTTTGTAGATTGTGCAACAACCACAAGCTTGATATACTTTCAATAGATAATGAAAAAAGATTATTTTATGAAGCTACTCATCGTATTGATATGCACACTATCGCTGTCAATGCTGCTAGGCACCGTCGAGGCTAGAGCTGTTGGTGGAGAAGCTACTTCTGAAATGGACTGTGGCCGAGAGAGACAATGGTTCTTAGGTTTCACGCCGTGGTTTTTTGGGCTAACGCGCATGGTAACTAATCCAGATGGTTCTCGGCGATGTGCTATGGACAGCAGGATAATCAGCTGTGATGAGCCACATGAGGAGCCTAGGTGTGGACTCCCTTTCTTTGTCGGTGTGGTTACCATGAATGTGTTGGCTAGTTTGGGTACAGCGGTGGCGTTTGCGGCGTTTGGCTTCATACTGTATGGTGGATTCTTGTATGTTACTGGCCAGGGAGAGCCGGGTAAGCTGGAAAAGGCAAAGAAAGCGATTCAGAATGCCGTGATCGGGCTGATAATAGGGCTAGCTACAACTACTATAGTGAACGTTATGTTTGGGGTTTTGGGACTGTAGTTGCGGGGCAGTTCTTTTTTGAGGTAAAAACCAAAATTTCTCAATACTTTTCGCAAATGAAACGCAGTTAAAACGCGCAAAAAACCTTATAAATCGTTGACTTTCCAAGCATTTTGTGCTATAATGAACATAGGTAGAGAAATTCTCTGCCTAGTATACGCTGATACGGCGTAGCACTTTAATATGCTTACGAATCAGCCGTAGGGTTGATGAGCTTTATGCGAGATAGGCTCATCGATCCTGCGGCTGGCATTTGCCCCGCAGAGATTATTTTGTTATTTCTGACAAGGGGGAAATGAAAATGTACGAAGTTGCGCATAGCTACACAATGAAAGCTGTAGGGTATCTAAAGGAACTCAGTTCGATACGAAAGGTTTTCGAGGATAAGGAGACGAGTACTTCGGTTGAGATTTATCCAGAGATAATGGGTTATCTTGATGGAGGTCTTCGTGCTGATCCAAGCATTCAGTTTCTTGATATCTACGGGCCAGGTGTAAATGTCCTTGCATTTCTGATGCAGGAGGGTGTCAGCAACTCGGGTATTGGTGTATCCAATTGCGGAAAATGTGAGAAGCAACCTAACTGCCGGCTGGCACACGCTGGTTGGATTCAAGATGGGTCTCACCGTTACATATCCTCAGAAAGAGTCTTGCGTGAAAAAGCCGAGGACTTCTTGCAGTTCCTACGCACCAAGTATCCTATGTTATATATCCCAAAATATAGGACAGAGGAAACCGAGCTAAGCTGGGTTGATTTACTTGTAGACCTGTCGCGAGAAATGGAGATCTGGCTGTTTTCCGGCACTGTAAAGCCGGACAATCCTTGCAGAGCCTTCGTACAAGAGTAAGCATGAAGCCCGTCTCAAACTGAGACGGGCTTTTACTGTGCCTGCACCAGCCTCTCCTTACACTGACTTATATTTCTCTTCAGTTCTTCCAGCACTTGAAACGTCTCTCTTTCAGGATGATTCAAAGCCTCTTGAATGGGGAGCGCTTTTTGTAGCCACTCCAGCGCCTCACCACATTTGTCCATCACCATGAGGCAGTTCCCTATATAATAATAGGCCATACCCACAGCTTCTGTTGCCTGATATTGTAATAAGAGTTTATCAAGCTCTTCCATATTGCTATTGTCTCCTAAAGGCAGAAACAAATCTTTGAAATCCTTGCATTTTTGGACATTGTTGTGCGCAAGCGCTTCTTTATCTGGGGTCAAGGCTCTTTTAAGCCAGACAATCGCACTTGGAAAGTTTTCCCCGCGCATATGTAAGATAGCAATATCCATATGAAGTCTGGCAAGGCTTATATGCTCTGGCTCTAGTAGTTTTTTATATAACTCAAGGGTGCGAGAGTAGTACATCATTGCATGATCAATTTTGCATAGCAAGGCAAACAGCCCGCCTAAAGCATGATAAATCTCAGCTACCAGTATATGCTCTTCCCCTAAGATTCTGATGCGAATTTCCAACGCTACTTCAAGGAATTTTTGAGATGCCGGTGTCGAGGTTTCCGAGAAACGCATTACAGCATAAGCAATTGATACGAAGGTATCCGCAAGGACAAGCTGAGAAGCCTCATCAAGTAAAAGCTCACGCGCATAGCCTGCAACAGAAGTGGCGTAATAGATACATTTTCCCACTCGACCGCGATCATAGTCGTTGCGGATTTTGGTGATAAGTTCCCCGGTTTCAATTAAGGTACGTATACTGGCAAGACAACTCCGAATATAAATTGTGTCTTTTTTCGCCTCAGCACGAATGACTTCTTGCAATAATGAATGGATATATATTTGATGGTTTGTGAATTTGAGAAGTGAATATTTTTCAAGCTTTTTAATGATTCTCCTTCTCTCACGCTCACTTGCAAACTCTTCCCCAAACGGCGGCGGCATTGATTCTGGGCACACAGAAAAAAGCCAGAGTTCAATATAGTTTGGCGTGAAATATGAGCAGAGATACAACAATTGCTGCGCGGATGTCGGCATTTTCCTCATAGACATCAACCATGTTTCTCTGACTGTACGCTCATAATCTATGGTGTCGACCTCCTCTTCCAGAAGCTCTACACCATACTCGCCCAATAATTCTAGATACTGAATAACATCCATCTCACGATCTTCGGATATATATGCCGCTGCATATTCCAAGGCCAAGGGGAAATGCCCCAGCCGATTGGCCAGTTTTTTAGCACTTGTTTCATCCTTTATCCCTCCGCGCTCTCGCAAGAAAGCTTCGGAGGCCGGTGGAAGAAGAGGCTCAAGGTGAATAACATGATCCATTCTAAGCTCATGGCGAAACTTCGCCGTGTAAATAATGTGCCCGCATCCAAGTTTTGGCAGATATGTATTGACCATATTGAAGTCTTCCACATTATCATAGATCAACAGCCACCTTGAATGATTCTCAGAGCCTTCGAACCACTGCCGAAACTCCTTGCATATTACCGAGAAGTTATTACTGTCAGTAAGCCCTTTTTGCTGTACAAAATCACTAATAGCTTCCTCTATCTCCCTTTGATCTCCTGCATTCAGCCACCAAATTACATCATATTTTCTCTCTGGCTCTTTTGCAGAAACATAGGCGTATTCTAAGGCGAGCTGCGTTTTGCCCATGCCAGGCAAACCATGAATCAATTGGCGAATTGTGCCATCTTTTCCATCTGAAAAGTGCTTTTGCAACTCCGCGAGCTTATCATCTCGACCTGTAAAATATGGATTGCGGTCATATTTCAGGTTGTGAGTCACTCTGATTTCTTTTATCTTGGTCATTCGTGGCTTTTCTAGCTCAAATTCCTCAGGCGCGTCCGCCACAACGTCCGGAATATTGCCATGATCCAGGGCAAACTCAGCAAGATATCTCATCGCTTTGTTTTCTCTCTTACGCAAGAGGTCATCGATGCGTTCAGCTTCTTCCGGGCTCTTTATCCTTTTTGCAGAGATAAAATCTTTATAGTATTTAAGATGGCGAGTTTCCACCCCTCTGTCTGTGTAGCCTTCGAGCAGTCTAAAAGCCAAAAACAATAAATCTTTTGATTCATCATCGGGCACAAAATGATGAATCAATTTTATTAAGCGAGCAGTTTTATAAGTGGCGGACGCGTCGGTACAGTCCATCAATTCGCAAAGGCCAACCGCCATTTTATCAATAGTCTTAACACCGCCGCCTCTCCGCAATTCTTTTAATTCGCCGGTTAGGTTTTTTATTGCTTGCTCCGACATACATCCATCCCCTCGCCGAACTCTGAGATAGTTATACTATACAACATTTTGCTCACAAAATCCAGCGGAGAAAGAACGGATGCGTTCCGTTTTTTTCCGCTTTTTTCTGTTTCCAGACGGTGTATTTTTTCTGTGCTATTTTAAAAATAAGCTCGAGCGAGTCGCCCGCCCTGATCCAGCGGGACAAATCTAACTTAAAGGAGTTTCTATTATGGAACGCAACGAGTACATCCGATCCGAATTCGAACTCGATACCCCTGCCCCAGAGACATCCTGCGACATAATCCTACCCGGCAATCTATCTCAGGCGCTTGGCAAGACAAACTTTTCTACCCGCCGGGCCATGGTGAACACGGTTCGGGAAGCGTCAGTAGCCGCCGTTCACGAACAGTGCAGGGCATTATTGGCTCGCGGTGCCCTTACCAACGTCGTGGCACTTTCAGAGCTGTCCGCAAAGCTATCTTTTGCTAGTCCCCAGGCGGCTCCCAGATGCCAGGCCATTGTCAATAGCTACACAGCCGCTGCGTGTCAGAGGATTATATCATGGTAGACAGTATCATCAATTTCTTAGAGATAGTAGTGGGGGTAGTGGGGGTTATTGTTATTGCTCTCATTATATTAATGGCGATAGCATGCCTTTACTTCCGCCTCTCTGCAATGCGGCAGGCGGAGAAGGACTTAATCCGCTTAACGCAAGAAAAAATGATGCTGGACGCACAACTGTTTGAGGCCGCCTCGCAAATCATAGCGGAGGCCGAGAAGCGTACCGGCACCTAGTGTGACTACACTCGCGGAGTGGTGTAAAGAAACATATCGGCCTGCTTTAGCCGAAGATCGTGGGGCAGTACCGCGCTCCGCAACCAAAAAATAAAGGAGTGATGTGAAGCGAATTTAAGAGTTTTTATAAAACCGTTGGCGGAAATGAAGGTGACAAATGTCTTTATCCCACCCGCCTAGATGTTTACGGCTGTGGCTGCCAGCATGACTGCAAATACTGCTATGCCAAGTCTCTGCTGTCTTTTAGAGGATTATGGAATGCCAAAGAGCCGAGGGCAGCGGACATCCAAAAAATCGAGAGGGTTGTGCAGAGAATCCCGAAAGGCGCTATCGTCAGGATGGGTGGCATGTCAGACTGCTTCCAATCGTTGGAGCGTGAGTCGCGGGTTGCACTGGAGACCATTAAGCTACTAAACGCACACGGAATCGGATACTTGATTGTGACAAAATCCAATCTGATTGCGGACAAGGAGTATATGGCGGTGCTGGACAAAAATCTGGCACATATCCAAATTACTGTCACCTGTCTGGATGATGATCGTGCGAAGGCGTATGAAAATGCCAGCCCGCCAAGCGAAAGGCTACAGGCGATCTATATCCTACAGGAAGCCGGGTTTGATGTTGCGCTACGAATCAGCCCGTTTGTTGAGGAGTACATAGACTTTCCGTGGCTCAACTCCTTAAAAGTCACAAAAACCTTGGTCGAGTTCCTGCGGGCCAACGCCTTTATCAAAGGCTGGTTTCCAGAGGTTGACTACAGCAAGTACACATTGAGGCAGAGCAATTATTGGCACCTGCCGCTGAATGAAAAATTGCGACTGCTGAGAAAAGTTGATCTGCCCAATGTGTCCATCTGTGAGGATGTATCCGAACACTATGCGTACTGGAAAAGTCACTATAATCCCAATGCTCTGGATTGCTGCAACTTGAGGATATCACCCGATTTTGCTGATTGATACCTATTTCACAACACCCTGGTGCGGGTGCGCTAAAACCCACCCGCACCAGAGCCAGTATGTGTTCAGTCGCTAGAAACATATCTTTGCATCCTATTTCCATCCCTGGCAGACTGAGCTTTACTGGCTACAAATCACATAAGGAGACCACTATGCAAAATACAAAACTAACCCACGGCTCACTGTTTTCAGGCATCGGCGGCTTTGAAGTGGCCGCTGAGGAGTGCGGGATTGATACACTATGGAACTGCGAAATCGAACCATACTGCCGTCTGGTACTAAAAGCCCGCTTTCCTCAGTCCGTGCAATATGGAGACATCTGCAAGCTGGACGGCGGCAAGATTGCGCCGGTAGACATTATCTCTTTCGGCTCACCCTGCCAGAGCTTCAGCGTTGCAGGAAAGCGTAAGGGGCTAGACGGAGCCTCCGGCCTCTTTTCTGAGGCGGTGCGTGTCATCCGCGAGATGCGGGCGGCCACAGGCGGCAAGTATCCGCGCTTCGCTGTCATGGAAAATGTCACAGGGATATATTCCAGTAAAACCAATGATAAATCTGACTTCTTGGAGGTACTCAATGAACTTATACAAATTGCACAACCCAAAGATAAAACCATCACTATTCCTGAACCTGAAAAGAAGAAATGGCTACACGCAGGCTCCATTGTGGGAGACGGTTACTCGCTGGCTTGGCGGACACTATCCTCAGACGGCTTCGGAGTGGCCCAACGCCGCCGCCGTATGTTCCTTGTTGTCTGTTTTGGAGACGAAGGTGCCGGAGAAGTATTATTTGAGCGCAAGGGCGTGTGCCGGGATTTTACGCCGAGTTATCTCAAGGGGCAAAATCCTCCCGCCGATGCTGGAGAGGGCGCTCAAGGTGCAGGCGGCGTGACCATCAAAACCTATGGCATATCCGCTTATAACAGCAATGCGATGAAGTCTGCCAATCCTCACGCCGGAATCTTTGAAACGGATACGGGCAAAACCGTAGACACAAACGGTAACCCCGCGGCGGCGCAAGGTGGGATTTTAATTACCGAGCGTCACACAGAGGATAGCTATGCCGTGCGTAAGTTGACCCCGCTGGAATGCCTGCGCTTACAGGGGTTTGAGGACTCTCATCTGTCTGAGATACATATAGCCAGTCCAAGTGAGCAGGATGTGGATCACTGGTACAAGGTGTGGGAGGAGAATCGTATCGCACTCGGCAAGACTACCAGACCCCGCAGCCGAAACATGGTGCGTAAATGGCTGAAGAATCCATACAGTGACGGGGCTTCCTACAAGGCCGTCGGCAACGCTCTTGCCGTACCCTGTGCCCTATTTGTCATGCGCGGGATTGTCCAAACCGCTTGCACTTAAACCACATTACGCAGTGAAAAGCAATATTTACAACACCCTATTTTCTTATACCTTGCAAGCGGCTTGACCCCAGTCTGATACTGTCTTGTCACAGAAAAAGGCGGCGGAGATACCTATTGTAAAGCTGAAAAATGAGTGTTTAACTGCAAGCGTCAACAAAACAAAATTATTCGGAGGAATTTATGACTATAAAAATGAAATACACAGGAGGGGAAACACGTGGATCGAGAGCCAAGAAAGTTAATTTCAAGAATCGTCGAGGCCGCTGCGTTATTTGCCCTCACAAGTTTTCTACTGAGACTGGCCGTGCGCTGGCTGGCGGAGATATGGCCAATACTACTAATCGTCGGAGCTATCGCCGTTGCCGCCGTGATCATTATCCGGCACTGGCGAAATCGCGGCGGATGGTAAGGGGGCGGAAATGATGAGTAGAAAACCAGACTCAGTTTGGCAAGAAGTATCGTGGCAACGCCCTTTTGAGCTAGAGGCCGTCCATGACGCCCTGACCCACCTTGCATCCACAAGCCCACGCGGGGCTGTGGTATGGGAGATTCGCTCCGGTCGTGACGGTGTCCGGTTCCTAATCGGCGCGGATAAGATGTACATAAAAAAGGTGCAGTCTGTCTTTTCGGCACACGGCGATGTTAGGTTCGCAGGCGTTCCAGAAGGTGGACGCGCTGAGATTGTCTATGCACGGCAGCTTAGGGTGTCTCGCCCTGTATTGTCCTTACAAACCAGCACGACCCTCGCTACTATCAGAGCCGGACTTGCGGCAATGGCGAACGTGCCGAAGGCGGCGGATGCGGTGATCCAGATCGTCCTGGGTCCGGCATATGCCCCGACACCCACCCCGTCTAAAATGCAAAACCCTCACGCCTCTTGGCTTCAAGTAGCCACGGGCGCGGCGGGAGCTGCCTCGGCGGATAGCTTGAGCACCATACGCGACAAGTCCGCACAGAACCGATTTGGAGCAATAATCCGCATTGGTATCAGCGAGGGCGCTTCGAACAATTATTTACATACCATTTTATCGGCATTCCGCACACTGGAGACAGCGGGCGTGCGCGTGAGCGCATCAAGCGAAAAGCCGGAGCATATCAACACTGCTCATGTGCCGTGGTCGTTTCCGTTGAGGCTCTCGATTAAGGAGCTATCTGGCTTTCTGCTCCTGCCTGTTGGAGAATCGGAACTCCCCGGCATAGCTGGGCTAAATCCGAAGCAGTTACCGGCACCTCAGCGGGAAAACCACCACAATGATGAATATCATTTTATCTGATATACGAGCTGGTCGCAGTGTTCTGGTGATTGACCCGAAGCAGGATTTGACAGCAGATTTGCTGGCTCGCATTCCGCAGGAGCGCGCCGACGATGTGGTCGTGATTGACCCCACGGACAGTTGCCCGGTTGGATTTAATCCTCTGGCTCTGGCGAGTCACCACAATGCAGACCTCATAGCAGACTCCATTCTGGCCGTGTTCAAGGATATTTTCTCAGATAACTGGGGCATCCGCACAATGGACGTCCTTGGGGCTGCTCTGCTCACACTCACTAAAATCAAGGGAGCCTCGCTCCTGTGGCTCCCGCCCCTGCTTACGGATGAAGCTTTCCGCCAGAAGATAACGGCGCAGGTCACGGATAAAATTGCGCTCAAACCATTCTGGGACAACTTCGAGAGCCTCAAAGACACCGAGCGCAAACAGGAAATCGCGCCGGTTATGAATAAAATGCGCCAGTTCCTATTGCGCCCCGGACTTCGCAATGTCTTAGGGCAAAGCAACCCCAAGTTCCAGCTCTCTGATTTGTTCAATAAGCGGCGGATCGTCCTCATTAGTCTTAACAAGGGTGTTCTGGGCGCACAGAGCGCACAGCTCTTGGGCACCATGATTGTTAATTTGACATGGATGTTGGCGCTAAACCGCGCCAGCGTTCCGCCGGAGCAGCGAGAATTTGTCAGTATTTTCATCGATGAGCTACAGGATTATCTGTCGCTCCCCACCGATCTTGGCGATGCCCTCGCCCAAGCCAGAGGGCTCGGAGTAGGGCTAACCCTAGCGAATCAGCACAGAGGGCAACTTCCGCCGGATATTCGCTCCGGGATAGATGCCAACTGTAGAAGCCGCATTGCCTTTGGGATGAACAGCGCCGATGCCAAAGATATGGCGGCAATGGCACCGAATCTGGACGCACTGGACTTTATAAAGCTGGAGCGTTACAAAATCTACACCTCACTGCAATCTGGTGGATGAGGCACCGGCTGGATGTCAGGGCGTACTCTGCCGCCTCCACCCGCTACCAGACTGCCGGCGGAGCTTAAAGCCCGGAGCATGGAACGATATGGAAAACCTGTCGAAGAAGTCGAAGAGGAGTACCTGTCCCTCATCCATGCTACAGATGAAAACAACATAAACCCAGACCCCGAACAGATCAGAAGGAGGAAAATCACATGACGAACCGCCAAGCTCTCCACATCAACAACATCTCCCGAAGAAGCCATATCCACCAACGATTCTCCACATTTAAGCGATATGACTCCATATATGGTCCCACAAACCATATATGGGTGGCGGGAGGGCGGCCATGAGCGATACACGCCTATCCAAACGCCGCCTGCTGGAGATAGATAACGGCTTCAGCGACAGAGACAGAACTGTCCTGTGCACAATCCAAAAGTGCCGCTACATCACCACCGGCCAGTTGCAACGACTTCACTTTACCGATGCCGCCACACCCATGACCGCACTCCGAGCCACAAGCCGCAATCTCACGAAGTTAGCGGAGCTTGGGCTGATCGAAGCCCTGCCACGCCGTATCGGCGGCATACGCGGCGGCTCCGGGGCGAACTGCTGGTATCTAAAGCCTCCGGGGGAGCATCTGCTCCGCCTAACAGGTTCTATCGCCAAACTGCGCCGTGCATTTACGCCCTCACCGCAATTTCTTACCCACACCCTTGCCGTTGCTGAATGCTTTGTGCGGTTAACCGAAATATGCAGAGGACGTGGGCTGGAACTTAAAGCCGCTTCGCTGGAGCCGGAGTGTTGGCGGGCATACAACCATGCGGGGAAACTCGTCTCTATCAAACCGGACATCTCCGCGGTCACAACCTTTGGAGACTATGAGGATCGGTGGTTTATAGAGATTGATCTCGACACAGAGGCGCCCACCAAGATTGTTGAGAAAGGCTATCGCTACCACGAATATTACCGTAGCGGTCTGGAGCAAAAGCAACACGAGGTATTCCCGCTGGTAGTTTGGATTGTGCCGGACAGCAAGCGCAAAGACAGTCTCAATAAACACCTCCGCAAGGAGTTCTCCGCTTGGCCGAACATCTTCGCGGTAATCACACTGGACGAGCTAGAGCCTCTGCTTCGCATGGATAAAACAGGACTGTTGGCCTAATCTGCGTAGCGTTGCCCAAAAGCCTTGGGCATACAAGCGCCCGACAGTATGCGAGGACACTTCTGCATGATCACTCTGCGTAAGCTACACCATTTGTTTAACAACACATTAGGAGAACCATATGAAAGAAACGTTTGAACTGGGGTTAATCGTAGTAGACCGAGGTGCATTGGATGAGCTGAGACATAAGGATATCTTTTCAGCTTTGTGCCGCTTTGCAAGCCGTGACTGGGGCAATGATGTCAGTCATGGAGTGAAAGAGTGTAATGATGCAGCTCTCGATAAAAACTACAAACGCCGTATTTTTTCGATCTATAAAGACTCACATGGCACAAAATTCTTTATCTACACCGAATGGGATCGGAGTGCGACCGTGGTTATTATGCCAGACGACTACTGGTACGGGCCGGTATCTGTTATAGATCGGATCACACCAACAATCAGCAGAAGAATAAAAACTGAAGCGAACGAAGAGTAATCACTAGAAACTACCCGCATTCCTTGACGGTGCTTGTATGCCCAAGGCTTTTGGGCTGAAACAAAACACCTACCAGCAATGCACAAAATTTGAGCCACTTATCACCGGTGGTGCGAGAAACCATCTCAAACGGAAAGGAGCTTTAACATCATGACAAATCAAGAAAAACTCAAAGTGCAGAACATGAGAGGGCAAGGATATTCATATTCGCAGATAAGCCAGTCTCTTGGCTTGTCTATAAATACAGTTAAGTCATTCTGCCGCCGCATGAGGAATAAGAAACGCTCATGCAAGCAGTGCGGCAAACCACTTGCAGGTATTGCGCGGCGTAACACGAAGCTCTACTGCTCAGAGTACTGTCGGCGGACTTGGTGGAAAGCAAACCGCAATCAAACGCGCCAAACGGCATATCGAGCGGTCTGTAGGCATTGTGGACAAGTGTTCAAGCGTTATGGAAAGACAAAGCGTACATACTGCTCTCACCGGTGCTACATCCGTTATCGATACCATTCTGTCGAGGATGTTGCTGAATCTTTCGATAACACCCAAGACCGCTTCAATCAAGACCACGGCTTACCCTAGTGGGCCGAAAAATGTCTAAAAAGGGCCCTTGACGACCCGCAGTGGTCCGGCCATTATCAGACAGTGGCCCCTGTTACAAGCCGCAAAAATCATATTAACCTAAAGGAGATTCCGCCAATGAAGATTGTGACGAAACTGGATGCTCTGCCTCAGATTACGAGGTACAAGCGTGTTGCTGCCTATGCCCGTGTATCGGGTGGTAAAGACTCTATGCGACACAGTCTGTCCGCGCAGGTGAGCTATTACAGCGCACTGATTCAGCGGCGGATCGATTGGGTGTTCGCTGGAATCTATGCTGATGAGGCCGTGACAGGCACCAAAGACAACCGTGCCGAGTTTCAGAGGCTACTTGCGGATTGCAGAGCGGGTAAGATTGATATGGTTATCACAAAATCAATCACCCGCTTTGCACGCAACACTGTGACCACGCTGGAAACGGTGCGGGAACTGAAAGACCTCGGCATTGACGTGTTCTTTGAGAAAGAGAATATCTATAGCATCAGCAGGGATGGGGAGTTTCTTCTCTCCATCCTTGCTTCTGTTGCACAGGAAGAAAGCCGCAGTGCAAGTGAAAACTGCAAGTGGCGCATCAGAAAAATGTTCCTGCAGGGACGGCCCTCTACGGGCCACATGCTGGGGTATCGCTTGAGAGAAGGCAAGCTCTGCGTTGTACCGGATGAAGCCGAAGTTGTCCGGCAGATTTTCGCGGACTACATTGGCGGGATGGGAAATATTGCTATCTCCAAAAAACTGAATGAACAAGGAGTCCCCACTAGGAATGGCGGTGCATGGCAATTCAGCACTATTGATAAAATCCTCCGCAACGAAAAGTATGCTGGCGATATGGTTTTGCAGAAAAAGTTCCGCAAAGATCATATCAGTAAAAAGACCTGTATCAACCGTGGCGAACTTCAAAAGTATCACATCAAAGGTAGCCACGAAGCCATTGTGAGCTCCGAAATATTTGAGCAAGTGCAGCAGATTCGGGCAACACGAGCGGCGAAATACCACCCTGCGCCAAAAGCGGTGGTGGCATACCCGTTTACTCACCGGATAATTTGCGAGAGATGCAACAAACATTATCACCGCAAACATAGCAACGCCGGGACGAAGTATGAGAAAGTCGTTTGGATCTGCAGTACGTTTAACACGCTAGGCAAAACCGTATGTGACGCACAGCAGATACCAGAAAATATCCTGCTGGCCAAAACTGCTGAACTCTTAGGAATCCCAGCCTTTGACGAGGCCGTGTTCAAAGCACAAATTGCCGAGATATGGGTTCCGAGCCATGGCAAACTGATCTATGTTTGCCGTGACGGTATTCGCATTGAGGCGGAGTGGCAGAACCCATCCCGCGCCCAATCTTGGACGCCGGAGATGAAGGAAGCGGCGCGTAAGCGTCAGAGAAAATTCTTAGAGGAAAGGAAGTTGCAAAATGAAGACTAGCCCCATCATTACAGTCGTTCCCGCCTCTATTGGCCGGAACCTAGAACACACCATCGGCATACAGCCGAAGAAGCGTGTGGCCGCCTATGCCCGTGTATCTACAGACCTCGCCGAACAGCTTACCAGCTATGAGGCTCAAGTGGATTACTACACCAAGTATATCCAGTCTAAGGAGAATTGGGAGTTTGTCGAGGTATATACCGATGAGGGCATCACCGCTACCAACACCAAGAAACGTGACGGCTTCAATCGCATGATTGAGGATGCCTTGAGCGGCAAGATTGACTTGATCCTAACTAAGTCGGTCAGCCGCTTTGCCCGCAATACCGTGGACTCGCTCCAAACAGTCCGTGCGCTCAAGGAAAAAGGTGTGGAGATTTATTTCGAGAAGGAAAACATCTACACGCTTGATTCAAAAGGTGAACTGCTAATCACGATCATGTCGTCATTGGCACAGGAAGAATCCCGCTCAATTAGCGAAAATGTGACTTGGGGGCAACGTAAGCGTATGGCAGACGGCAAGGTGAGTCTGCCGTATAAGCGTTTTCTCGGTTACGAAAAGGGAGAGGGTGGGATTCCACAGATCGTGGAATCCGAGGCTGAAGTCATACGCCAGATTTATGCGATGTTTCTAGGTGGGCGTACATACCGTGAAATCGCCGCTGGGCTCACCGAGCAGGGCGTCCTAACCCCTGGGGGTAAAGAGGTGTGGAGCGTATCCACGGTACGAAGCATCTTGAAAAATGAGAAGTATGCAGGAAACGCCATCTTGCAAAAGAAGTTTACCGTGGATTTTCTCACAAAAAAGCAAAAAGTAAACGAGGGCGAAGTCCCACAATATATTATTGAGGGCAGCCATCCGGCAATCGTTCCTGTATCGACCTTTGAGCTTGTTCAAGATGAAATCCGGCGGCGGGCTACGCTGGGCAAGAAGATTAGCGGATCGGGCGTGTTTGTAGGGAAAGTCTTTTGTGGTGAGTGCGGGGGCGTGTACGGCAATAAGACTTGGAACTCACGCCACTCTTACCGCAAGTCCGTTTTGATCTGCAATGATCGCTACAAGAAAAAGGGTGAGGTGAATTGCCGCACACCGCATCTAACTGAGGAGCAGGTGAAATCGCTGTTTGTTCGAGCGTGGAATTTGATTGTTGCTGATAAATCTCGCTATATAGCGGAATATGTGGCGATGATTAAGTCTACAAAAGATATACAGCCTTTTGACAAGCAAATCGCCGCTCTTACGGCAGAATGCGCCGAAGCCTCTGCGCTGGTGCAGGAATGTATCGCGCAGAACGCCGCAAACCCACAGGATCAGGCGGAGTACCAACAGCGTTATGACGAATTGGTTGCCCGCTATGATGCCGCCAAAGCTAAGTTAGTCCAACTCGCAAAGGAAAAACAAGACAAAGCAGCCCAAAAGGAAAAGCTCCAACGCTTTGTAGACACCCTACAAGCAGCAGACACACCGCTGGATGACTTCCAAGAACAACTCTGGCGGGAGACGGCGGAGTCCGTAACCGTGTCTGCCAAGGATAATATTGCCCTCCGCTTCCATAGTGGTACGGTGATTCATCTGAGCGTGTAAGGGTAAAATAGCACCTTGAGTACCTTATATCATTGCCGTCGGCCTCGAGTCGGCGGCTTTTTTTGTCGGCGAAAATCTGTTTAATAACCTACCGCCCATAATGCACCCACTGGCGAGAATTTTGCACATAGTTGTGCGCTAAATGTTCTGCTGTGTGCATTTTGAAATGGCCGGATTATGCCAGTTGGTGGCAAAAACATGGTTGTGGGCGGGACATATAATAAGCTGGAAATGCAAATAACCCCTGTAATTAGGGGTTATTTGCCGGTTGGATACAATCTCCAACCTGTTTTCTTTTTCTGGCGGAGAGAGGGGGATTTGAACCCCCGGTGCGCTTGTGGCGCACACAGCATTTCCAATGCTGCACCTTAAGCCGCTCGGACATCTCTCCAAAAGCCTTGTTATTATACAATGAGAGTACATCTAAAGTCAATAGGTACACGAAGGTCAATAGAGGATATTCGACCAAGTATTATCCGATGATATTGCTAATCGTTTGTCAAAGCAACCTGTGTTACTTCGCCTGATACATCCTGCTGGAGAAATAAGGACGCAAGTTTCGTAAATCCAGACACGCTGTCTGTGACAAAATAACGATGTGTACCGTGGGCGTTTTGGTCAGATAAGAGGTCCTGTCCGGCTAAATCCTTTGCCACCTGTTCAGCCACCGCGGCACCTGATGAGATCAGCTTAACATCTGCGCCCATAAACTGCCCGATCACGTCTTCCAATAAAGGATAGTGTGTGCAGCCGAGAATTACGGTATCCACATCTGCCGCTTTCAGCGGAGCGAGATATTCAGCCACAAGGGTTTCAATCACAAGATCCCCCTGATGCACACGTCCGTTTTCGACCAAGGGTACAAATAGGGGACAGGCTTTGCTTACAATCTGCAAGTCAGCATTTGCTTCACGCAGGAGCGCTTCGTATGCGCCGCTTGAGATGGTTGCTTCCGTGCCGAGTACGCCGACGCGTCCGTTTTTCGTTGCTTGAAGCGCAGCCGCTACCGCCGGCTCTAACACGCCGTAGATGGGCATGTTGTAGTTTCCCTGAAGCGCCGGAAGTGCAACCGCACTAACCGTGCCGCAGGCGACAACGGCTGCCTTGATATTCAAACTTTCCAAAAATGCCAAATCTTCCTGGGCATATTTCTCTATCGTCTCTCGACTGCGGCTGCCATAGGGCACACGTCCGGTGTCGCCAAGATAGCAGATGTGTTCACCGGGCAGGCTATGCATGATAGCCCTCGCCGCTGTGAGACCACCGAGACCGGAATCGAATATGCCTATGGGTCGATTATCTGCCATGTGTTTCCTCCTGAAGTGCTTTTGTGATATCAGAATAATACATTAGTCGGGGCAGATATGAAACCCGCCCCGACAGTCTATCATTTTTGTGCTGAGTAAGGCAGGTTCACGTTACACCAATGTAATCTCCACACTGTCATCGAAGCCATTGAAAGTATATACTGTCACCATGCGGATGACCATTTCTTCGCCGCCGAGCTCTGCCAGTTCATCAGCCAAATCGTCTCCAAAGCCCATTCGCATTTCCATTTCCATCGTCATATAAACTGGATTCTCATTTTCATCGACTGTGACAGACATTAAAATATCTGCAATCTCAATGTGCATCTCCACACCAAAACCATCCAGCATAGCTAACTGGTCATCCATGGCAGCACTGACAAATTCGCTCAGCTCTTCGCCGTCTAAAACCATGTGTATGACGGTATTGCCGTCCACTTCTTCAATTTCTACTGATTGGAACGCATCCATATCAAATTCCGGCATACTGATTGCATCGCCGAACATGTCATCTGCCATATCCTCTAACATTTCTGTAGGGAATATTTCCGAAACGTCATCGCCGTCAACGATCATGCGAAGCTCTGTGAGACTGTCGTCTTCTACGACCATGTACATCTCCATCACCATAGGGGGCAGACCGAGGGCACTCATGTCTGTCTCCATAGTCATCGCCAATTGCAGATGATCACCGTCAACGATCATTTGCATATTGCCATTGGAAACAGAGTGGATTTCCTCGCCTAAAAAGCTCATGTCCATTTCCATGACAAAGTCAATGTCAAAGGCGCCGGTTTCTTTGTCTTCTAAGGAAAGCCGCTGCATAATCCCTGTGTAGGTTTCAAAAGCCACGGTTTCTACATCGAGTGCTGGCGTTGGCGTGCTGCTGCCACAGGCTGCCAGGGTAGCCAACAGGATCAGTGCGAGTAAAATTGTTCCAAGTTTCTTTTTCATTTCGGACTCCTCTTTTCTTATTTCAATTTTGTTACATGATTTGAGTTCATCTCTAGAACCATAATACAGGATCGCAAAACACAAGTCAAATATTAAGCCTTAGGGAATTTTTTGTGTGGAATTTTTCGTCCGTCCGTGATATAATAAAGTAGGATCACAAAGAGCAGATGAAAGGTGGGGAGCAAGATGAAAATCGAATTAACAAACCAAGAGTTTCGGATGTTGTTAGATATGGCATACGTGGGCAATTGGGTGCTCAACTCCACCAGGGGAGACGATCGATTTGAACCCTATGACACCTTAGAATCCAAGCTCTTCGCCCATGCGCTAAAGGCGAAGATGCCGGAGCTCATGGAAATCCACCGAGATGGAGTTTCTCCATCAAAAGCCTATGTAGAGGGCGGCATCCACGATGCGATCATGGACTACGAAGACACCGTATTTTTCGAGATTTTAGCAGAAGAACTTGCCCGACGGGATATGAACCACGAGCCCATCAATC
>Ga0123355_10001102_pt1 | contig 37315 bp, 34 predicted proteins | sample TergutEmb28metaG_3_FD_89872 | JGI IMG/M metagenome (GOLD analysis project Ga0123355, IMG submission 89872) | Embiratermes neotenicus P1 segment gut microbial communities from Petit-Saut dam, French Guiana - Emb289 P1 | ecosystem: Host-associated > Arthropoda: Insects > Digestive system > Gut ...
CACCGGGACCGCGCAGAAGGGAAGAGTGCCGGCCGCCAGTTTCGAGGCCAGGATCTGCAGGGGGAAGGTAATCTGGCTGAAGACGATGGCCGGGATGGGGACCATCAGGACGAGAAACAGCAGAGGGAAAAGGACGGCCCGCAGCATGGCCCACCCGAAAAAGAAAAGGACCAGGCCGCCGGCAAGAAAAATCAGAGAAACGCGCGAGAGGAACAACTCGACGCCGAAAATTCCCAGGATCAGGACGGCGAGCGAACCCACGATGACCGGCAGACCCCACGCCGAGGGCTCGGGCCGGATACGCTCGAGCCGCTCCCGCGTCTGCCACAGGACCCAGGCGGAAAACAGAGGAACAAAAAATCCGTGGGAAAAGTTCGGGTCCTGCCACCACTGCCGCACCAGATTGTAGAGAACCGGCGCGTAGAGCCAGCCGACGAGGGCCAGCACGGCGAGCGCATACCAGGAAACCCGTCTGCTGCTGAGCAGCCTGACTTTTTCCCGATGGGCAACCGAAACGACTTGAGCCACATTACTCATAGTCCAATCAACGGCCTCCGGAATGGACGGTCACATACATGTGCGAAGCGGCGGCTCACAAATGAGCAACGAATGGATGAAGGCGGCCAACCGGATCTCGAGCCTATCACGCTGATTGATCGTCGTGTTGGCTTTAGAAACCGTGGCCGTGCCGTTTCGCGGGGCGCGCCCGGACGAGCTTCGAGCGCGTTGCGCGGTACCCCGCCGGGCTGTAGTCGAACTGGGGAATGCTATAGCCATGACGAAAGAATGTTGCAGGGAGTATTTCAGGTTCTCGCAGAAGAAATACGGGTTCGCGTCTCTGCCGAACCGTTTTTGCGGACCACGCTAAGAAGCTAAACAGCCGGAGGTATGTTGCTTTTTTCCTGCTCGGAAGGAAACTGTCAATCTTGTCAGGGGGGATTTTTGTATTTGTTCCACGCCAATGTTTCACGGAATCCAGCAAGAACTATCGAAGCGTGGGCTCTCAGTGGCTCGGGGTCGGCAAAAAAGACCGACCGCTCGGTCAGCCAGCGATGGGCGTGAGCGCCGTCGCTAACGCGATGCCCCGAGAGTCTATTCCCAGGCAAAAAGGGCTTCACCCTTGCAAAGCCTTGTCTGGGTCAACTCCTGAGCGCGACTTTCCGGGACCCAGGATGATACTGTTGGCGATTGACTTTGCTGGCACAAGAGCCAGTAACACCGCGCCCATCACAGCGGCAACGATCACATCTGTGAAGTCGCGGTGAACGCCGTGGCTCCACGCTTCCACCGTTTGGATGAGCATGACGGAAGCGTGGGCCAAGTTCCACCATGCCGCGAAAGCAATCAACGAGCGATGGGCGGATGGTTCCTTCGCGGCGAGAAGCAGAAACACTCCGAGGGTGATAAAAAAGCTGACAAACATAGGCTCGGTTTCGTTCTTCATCTCCAGAAGCCATTTCGCGTGTTCCAGGTCCGTATACAACGGGTACAGCAGCGCGATATAAGAGAGCCCAATCAACACCAAAACCACTTGTCGGATGCGGTTCAGCTTCACAAACGGCCTCCACAGGTTCGCAGATACTCCGAGCTTACCTTCGTCGACGGAGTCGGGCGATACCGATTGATCAAGGCAGTCTCAAGGGCGGCAACGTTGTTGTCCCGGACGGTTGAGCCATTCCGAACTTGGCTGAGCTATGCTGTCGCACCCACGGGTCGGGTCAGGGAGGACCGCACCGGGAAAGCGGCTGGTTCTATGATGGTGGAGTCCGGGGAAAGCGTTGATTCCGGGCCAGTTCGCTCGCAGGGGGAGCGGACCGGCGTTCGAAAGAGTCTTATGAAGATGGAAGGGACTGCGGCTTCGGTCCTTCGACTACAATAAGCGGAGCGAGTAGCGAATGCAGGCTCCATCCGCCGAGCTGCGGAGGGGCACTGGAGGACAAAGTGAGTCTCACCCCGAATGGCGCTCCGCGCCACAAAATCACGGTTTCCTCGCTGCGCGATAAAAAACGTCATCACGAACCGATCACCTGCCTGACGGCTTATGACTTTTCGAGCGCCCGGCTGACGGACGAAGCCGGGATCGACGTCATCCTTGTCGGCGACTCTCTGGCGATGACCATGCTTGGCCACGAGAACACCCTTTCGCTTACGGTCGATGAAATGCTGCACCACGTCAAAGCCGTGCGCCGCGGCGTGAAGGGCGCGCTGCTCGTTGCCGATATGCCTTTTGGCTCCTATCAAGTGGATCGAACCGAAGCCGCACGCCATGCCACGCGCTTGGTCAAAGAAGGAGGCGCAGAGGTGGTCAAAATGGAAGGCGGAGAGAGGCGAGTCGACGTCATTCGGCACGTGATTGAGGCTGAGATCCCCGTCGCCGGCCATATCGGCCTGACCCCGCAATCGGTCCACCGCATGGGCGGGTTCAAAGTCCAGGGCAAAACCCTCGCCGAAATTGAGCAGCTCATGCGCGATGCCACCGCTCTCGACCGTGCCGGCGTGGCCGCGATTTTCCTCGAAGGAATTCCGCGCGAAGTCGCCCAGATGATCACCGGCGAGGTCGGCGCGCCAACGATCGGTATCGGTGCCGGGCCGAGCTGCGATGGGCAGGTCCTGGTCTTTCATGACCTCCTGAACCTTACCTTCGGGCCCACGGCAAAGTTTGTGCGCCGATACGCAGATGTGGCCGCGGAAATCACCCGCGCGGTCGAGGCGTTTCGTTCGGATGTTATTTCCGGTCAATATCCGGCCGACAACGAGTCGTATCACCTTTCGCCTGAGACCAGACAGGCGCTCGAGCATCTGGCCGAGCGCAAACGCAGCATCGGAAACCTCAGGCCGGTGGCGGTGGAGTGACAGGCAGCCGGGCCTGCCCCGAGTTCGCCGCCCAATAGTCCGCGAGAAGGACGGGACGTTTGCGAGACGCCTCTAGCGACGGCCCAACCATGGGTACGAGGCGCCGCTCGAGACCTCAATTCCTCTCGAGCACCACCGCTAAGGAATGCGTATCGAGCGATGCCGCGGTGCACCCATCGACATTACCTCGCCACGATGTCCAAACACTCTTCCAGCACGTCGATCGCTATGTCCGCCTGTACTTTGGAGGTGATCAATGGAGGCGCCACACGGATGGTGTTTGGACCGCAGCCGAGGAACAAGACGCCGCGTTCAAATGCCAGCTCAACCACGCGGTCGCGCTCTTGCGGGGCGCGCTGCTTCGTGGTCTTGTCTTTCACCAGTTCGACGCCGATCATCAGCCCCATCCCTCGCACATCGCCCACCAGTTTGTGCTTCTTTGGCCACTCGCCCATGCGCCGCAGCAGGTGATTGCCGACTTCTTCGGCGTTGCCGAGCAGGCCTTGGCGCTCGATCACGTCCAGCGTCGCAAGCGCCGCCGCGATCGAGACCGGATTCCCGCCGAAGGTCGAAGCGTGCGACCCCGGCACCCAGTTCATGATGCCGGCCTTAGTCAGCGTCACGCCCAGGGGCATGCCGGAAGCGATGCCTTTCGCGATGCAGACCATGTCCGGCTGGACCCCCGCGTGTTCGATGGCCCACCACCGTCCGGTGCGGCCGACGCCGCTCTGCACTTCATCGGCGACCAGCAGGATCCCGTGCTCGTCCGAAATCCGCCGAAGCTCGCGCAGAAAGGCTGGCGGCGCGGGAACGTAGCCGCCTTCACCCTGCACGGGCTCCACAAAAATCGCGGCCACCTCTTCGGGCGGAAGGGTGGTCTTAAACAGCGTCTCTTCGATGAAACGTGCGCACGCCAAAGCGTCCGGCTCGCCCTTGCGATAAACGTCAGGGAAGGAAACGTGGGTCACGCCGGGCACGAGCGGCGAGAAACGGCGCCTCTGCTGGGGCTTCGAGGCGGTGAGCGACAGCGCTCCCATGGTGCGCCCATGGAAGGCGCCGTGAAATGCAAGGATGTTCTGCCGGCCGGTGTGATACCGCGCCAGCTTGAGAGCGCACTCCACCGCTTCGGCGCCCGAGTTTCCGTAGTAAACCCGATGCGGGGCCGGCATCGGTGCGATCTCTGACAGCCGCTCGGCCAGCGTGACCAGGCTCTCGTAATAAAAATCCGTGCCGGACATGTGGATCAACTCGCCAGCCTGCTTCTGAATTGCGGCCACAACCTCGGGGTGGCAGTGGCCGGTGGAAGTCACGGCAATGCCGGATGAAAAATCGAGAAATTCGTTGCCGTCCACATCGGTCACGACGATGCCCTGGCCTTTCTTGGCCACCAGGGGATAGGAGCGGGTATAGGAGGGCGAAATGTAACGCTCATCCCGCTCGAGCACGGATTTCGCGTTTGCGCCCGGCAGAGCGGTCTTGATCTTGGGTCCGTCGATTACCGACGCGGTCTTGGTGGGCATGGAATCCTCCTGAAAAATCTCTCGCCGGCCTGGCTGCTTTCCCGCACCCGGAGGGGGCGCGAGTGGACTCGTGACCGATCAGGGCGGAAGCCGTTCGCGCTTCAGGCCCTGAGAAACAGGAGGTGGTTAATCGCTACCGAAAAGACTGGGACGAACCTGGGAAGGCAGCACGGCCCGATATCGCCGCGGGCAGAGGAACATGTCGAGCCAGTGGGCGGAGAGATGCGAATTGGGCCTCGCAAGGGACATCCAGACTATTATAGCGCGCACCCACGTCTCGCCAGCCTATGCGTGCTGGAACAAATCGTTAGCGGTTGAGTGCTGTGATCACGCTCCGCGCCTGAGCCAGATGATGGTCATCGTGTTCAGCGACAAAATAGACCCAGTCCAAGAGCCGCATCGGTTTCTGCAAACGAGGATGGATGGCAACGAGCCCGACCTGTTCCTCCCGCAGTATCTCCAATCGGTCTACCAGAGCTTCGCGTCCACTCTTTAGCCTGTCGAGGATCACCTCAACCGGAACGCTCCGATGGTCCGCCAGTTCGGTGGCGCGATTGTTGATGTCCGCCGCCGACAACGCTTTCGCGTGGTTCAAGAACTCGCTCAAACGCCGATCATCGAGCGGTTGAAGATCGACTAAATGACCGAGGTGCTCTTTCACTGACCACTTATCATTCACACGTGTCGCCAGCAGGTGTTCTGGCATGCCTGCCACCAGCCCCCTTGCGCGCACGGGTGTGCCGCGCAGCCGCTCCAATAGCGACGGGAACGCACCGATGGGCAGATCGAAAATGAATTTCCGGTCCAGCCATGCCGTTTGCGGAATCATGAACCCCCCGGGCCGTAATTTGCGGCTCACCACACCTCACGGTAGGGCGCGTTTCCCCAGAAGCACCCCCGCGATACACCAGGCCGCGCCCAACACAGGCTCTTCGATCGGTTCCGATTTACCTGGGCATGGGGATCGAACCAGCCTTGCCGATGGCGCGTTGGGTGAACCAGAGAGTATCGCCCGCCGGCTCGATTCCGGTTGGCGTCTTCAGTCCATCCTTGAGGACGGCGACGCTTGCCTTATCCCCATGGACGCTGATTGCGGCAATTTTTCCCCCGCCATTTTCTGCCACGAAGAGCTTACCATTCGCGGCACGCATACCATCAGGTCCCTCGACCGGCTGATCCATCCAGATATCGACGGGTTGCCCAGGCTTCCCCGCGGCGTCCACGGGGATCCGGTAGAGCTTATTGAAGATCACGTTGTTTACGTAGAGCGTACCGTCCAGGAAAGTGATGCCATCCACGCCCATCAGCCTCCGGTGCTCAAGGTACAGTTCCGCGGTTGTGGCGCCGGCCGGCAACCGGAAGATTCTGCCGTTCGCGGTGTCGGTGATGTAGAGCGCCTTGTCTGGTCCAATCGTGAAATCGTTGCACATACTGTCGTCGCCCGGCAGGTTCCACCGCAGCGTCGGCTTCCCGGTAGAGAGATCGAAACCTCTCAGCGCGGTGTGTCGCCGCACCGGAGTCGTGCCCGGCACGGGAGTCAGTTGGCATGTCCATAACGTGTGAGCGGCGGCATCCGCCAGCATGCCGAAGAAAAACGTCCCCGCAGCTTCGCTGCTGGCGTCAATCCATTTCTCCGGCGTGGATGAACCCGGACCCAGCTTATAGATGAATGGCGAGCTAGCGCTGCCGACGATCAACACACCGCCCGGCGCCATTGTCAAACTTTCCGGCTGTGATTTCGCATCGCCGATCAGGATATCGGCGGCCGAAGCCGCATAGGCGAGGCTCATGACCAGAGCCGTGGAGACTGCGAGACATCGAGCCTTGGATAGGAACATCGTCCAATCTCCTGCGAGGTGGTCTTTCGTTCTTGGCTAAGCCTGTCGAACGAACTTCAGGGATGCGGAATTCATGCAATATCGCAAGTAGGTCGGTTGGGGTCCGTCGTCGAAGACGTGCCCGAGGTGCGCGTCGCATTCGGTGCACGAAACCGATGTGCGGGGCATTCCCATACTGAGATCAAACCCATTGCGAACGTTTTCTTTCGCAATCGGAGCCCAGAAGCTCGGCCAGCCAGTTCCTGATTCAAACTTAGTATCCGAACTGAAGAGCGCGTTACCGCAACCGATGCAGCGATACAGGCCCTTATCATGAAGGTTAAAATATTGGTTGGCGAATGCTCTTTCCGTGCCTTCGTTGCGGGTGACTTCAAACTGCAGCGGGGTCAACTGCTGCTTCCACTCCGCATCGGTCTTGCGGACCTTCTTTACGCGGGCTGGCCCGATCTTTTGCCCGGAGTCGTTGTACCGAATGATCTTCACCGTGTCTTTGTCGTCGGACGCCAACAACGCGGCGCGCAATGGCGATTCCGTCAAACTTACTCCTGCCGCAGTAGCCAAGGATTTTGCAAAGAATTTTCGACGTGTCAACATGGAGTCTCCAGTCAACTACCTTTCCCCAAGGTGAAGATGAAGCCCTGCACACCCGGGTCGAGGAATTCAATTTCGCATGTTCTATCTTCCACCGGATCAGCTGATCAAGCCGGTAAGCTTGAAGCGTACCCGAACCGTTGCCGTCTGCATCGACTCCGGGATCATCTCCCAGCGCCGTGGCATCCCGCTTCACCTTGACGCAAACCGGCCACATCTCGAGCGGTAACACCCAATGTAGATCCCGCGCCGTGAAAGCGGAAATGCGATCTTCCCCGGACTCGACTGCAAGACCGCGCTCTCCTCGACAACTTTCCATTTCTCTGAGGCATGAGTCCTTACTTTTTGTAGAGATCCGGAAACTGTTTGCGAAGACGGTCCACTTTGGGAGCGTCATTGAACGCGATGTACGGATTATTCGGATGAAGGGCTGCGTAATTTTGATGATAAGACTCAGCGGCATAGAACGCTTTCAGAGGGACGACCTGGGTCACGATTGGGCGCCGAAAGGATTGGGCCTGTTGGAGTTGCGAAATGTACGACCCGGCGATGCGCTTCTGCTCCTCGTTGGCGTAGAAAATGACGGAACGATACTGTGTGCCGAAGTCGGGCCCTTGACGATTCAGTTGAGTGGGGTCGTGCGCCACGGAGAAAAACACTTTGAGAAGTTGTCCGTAGGTTATTTGCGCTGGATCGAACGTTATCTCGACCGACTCTGCGTGGCCAGTCCGACCTGTGCTGACCGTCTCGTATTCGGCAGTCGAGGAAGACCCTCCGGAGTAGCCCGAAGTAGCCTTCTGAACTCCCTTTATGTGCTGAAAGACGGCTTGCACGCCCCAGAAACAGCCACCGGCGAGGACCGCCGTCTGCGTCACTGAAGTTGCAGCCAGCGCCGCATCGACAGCCGGACTTGGAAGCGCTACAGCCTTCTCGGCTGCGTTCGCACGGTTCCAAAAACTTACTGCGCCAAGAACGAGAATCACAACAATCAGAATACGGGTGGCATTGTTCATGACCTGCACCTCACCCAAGTATGATTCCGCCGCCCTCGAAAAGTTGCGATTGCATATCCGGTCCAGCCGGCCCAAAGCGCCATGAAGCCCGGGACATCGATCAGGGAACCCTGTTTCAGGATCGAAGCGCCATAGGGTGCTGCAAATGCAACTGCTTACGAGGGACAAAAGAATTCCCTCTCCTTATGGTTCACACCTAGGATCTGCAAGATCCTCGTTCACCATCTTACCGCCGGCGGAACCTAATTTGCTCGACCCGATGGCCCGACGCCGAGCTGGATTCGTAGTTCCAGGTAAATGACTCTTTGCGGGGCTCTCACCATGCTGAATAGGGCGCCGCAAATCGAGCGGGAGAGCAGGAGTAAGAAAGCGGGAGTAAGAAAGTAAGAAAAAATAAAACAAGAGAGAAGATGCGAACCCATGCTGCCTCTATCTTCGAATCTGGCTGCTGGCAGCTACATGTCCCGGTCAGAAACCCGCTCGACGTCGCGAGAACCCCGGAACAGTGGGGCGGATGCACCACGCAATTCGGCGGGGGTAAGCTGCTTCGAGCGTCCCGTGCGTGCCAACTCAGCCACTATGCACTAATTCCTTGACTGGGCGCACTTCCACCGCTCCGAATCGGACCACTGGGATGCGCGAAGCGAGCTCGATCGCCTCATTCAAGTCTTTGGCTTCCATCAAAATGAAGCCGCCGATTTGTTCTTTCGTCTCCGCGAAGGGCCCGTCGGTGACCAACACCTTTCCGTCCCGAATCCGTATCGTGGTAGCGCTCGTGACGGGTTCGAGCGCCTGCGCCGCCAGAAAGTGGCCATCCTGCCGCAGCTTATGGTCGTATTCGAGACTCTCGTCGTCGAGTGTTTGCGCCTCGCTCTTAGACATGGCATGGAGCTTCTTTTCATCTACGATGACCATGCAAAGGTATTTCATTTTCCCTCCTGTGCTAGTTCGACCCGCCGTCACTGGACCCGTTGATCCGTCCCGACCCGTTGCACAACGTTATCAGAAGCCACCGACGCCACGTGGTACGCGTGATCTCGGGCCCCGAGAATCGGCGGGCCCGGCGGTTTGGCTCCTCATTCCAGGGAAGCACTCCCCGCGTATCGGGCGCTCTGCGTGTGGACCGTGCAACCGCCGCAACGATGACCGTCGCTGCTATCCTCGACCCTAACGGCCGAGTCATCGCCTGCCGTGGCCTGCCGGACTGTTTCAGAAAGTCGATTCAAGCCGATAGCGACAGCAAAGCTTACTGTCAAGCTACCCGCAGGCCTTCTCGGGCTGGGCGGATGATGAGAGTGCTCCTGGCGAACTGTTCAAGGTCCTCAGAACCTCAGAATGGGAATCGGAGTGAAAAAATCGGAATGTGGTTCGTGGGATGAAACGAGGTTGCTGCGATCTGGATTCCGCCGCCAAAACTCACCCCGAAACGGTTGTGGATGGGAAACCTGCCCAGCACCACGCCCGGTGTGAGATAAAGCAGCGAGTGGCCGTTGTTGGCGCCCTGGTAGAAGTGCGTGAAGTTGAACTCCACTTGCGGCCAAATTTTCTTCATCACACGATATTGCAGCGCGTTGTTCCACAATAACGTTCGTCCAATCCGCGCTGTATTGCCGGTGGGCAAACCTCCCCCTAAAGTTCCCTGTACTGAGAAGTCTTTGAAGCCCTTCCCGTAGGCAATCGTCGGGGTGATAATCGGACTCAGCGCTCCCTGTTGATACTGCCCCGTGGGAAAACTCATTTGGTAAAACGCCGTCAAAATGTAGTTCCCGTGCTCTTCGTTGGCCGCGGCTAGCCTGTATTTCACGAGGAACTGCCAGTCCCCGAATCCGTCATGCGGCGATGCCGGGTTGTTGACGATGTACGCAGGCACGGCAAGAATGACCTCGGTGTTGCGTTGGGGTATGATCTCGAGCCCCTTGCTCACGCCATAGTTGGTCGTGGTAACGCCGTCATTGTGAGTCTGCCACTGGATATCGGATCGAAACTCTTGTTCGAGTCGCGGAGTGGTTGTCGCAAGGGGGGTGATCCAATGAGGCTGCTGGCTTTGCGTTTGCGTCACCATATCCAACCAATTGGCGATGAATCCATCCTGCCCAAGAGCCAGCGGTGAGGACAGAAAGAGACTGAACCAGACTAGAAAGAGAGCTTTGGGCATTGGGCGCCTCCACAGAAAGCAAGAGTCACAACACAAGCAGCTGTGTCGCTGAGCATAGTTCTCGAGGAATTTACGTTGTGATCATGAGTGACCGGCCGGGCCTCACTCGATGAGAAATTCTGCGGTTTTCTATGGCGTTGTACCGCAGGTCGACACACTATTTCCACGCTAGGCGTTTTTACGGGAACCGTTGAACTGTCAAAATGCACGGAGGCTGTCACCTGTGCCAGGAAACGCAAACGCATACATCATACACTTGGTTAGGCTAATAATAGGCGGTTTAATCTGCATGGCAAGGAGGCAGAGCGCATATACTGATTTGGCCGGCCAGGGCGACCGTGCACCCTGTTGAGTACGGATTTCGTGGCCCCCGGTGCGTAGGGCAAGTCACAACGCTGAAGATTGTGGATGTGCAGTGAAACGAAGGCAGTTCCGGTGTTGTTCCTCGCTAAGAATGCCATGGGTTGATAAGAAGATGGAAGGAGGCTCATGAACGCTAGAAAGCCGATTTATCTCCTAGGATTAGTCCTTCTTTGTGTCTCCGGTTTGTGCGCGGCCCAGGAGATCACCATTGCCGCCGCGGCCGACCTTCAGTTCGCCATGCAGGGCATCACCGCCCGTTTTCAAAAGGAAACCGGCAAAACCGTGAAGGTCATATATGGATCGTCCGGCAACTTTTTTCAGCAGATTCAAAACGGCGCTCCCTTTGACCTGTTCTTCTCGGCAAACCTCGACTACCCGAAAAAGCTGGAGGCCGCGGGACTGACCGAACCCGGCAGCCTCTACGAATACGCAAGAGGCAAGATCGTGGTTTGGGTCCGCAACGATTCGAAGATCAACCTCGATTCCGGCCTGAGAGCGCTTCTCGATCCGAGCGTTAAGAAAATTGCCATTGCCAACCCGCAACACGCCCCGTACGGGCAAGCTGCTGTTTCCGCAATGCAAAACGAGGGCCTATACGAGAAGGTAAAAGACAAGTTCGTTCTCGGAGAGAACATTTCCCAAACGGCATCCCTCATTGTTTCGGGCGCAGCCGACATCGGTGTGGTGGCCCTTTCGCTCGCTTTGTCTCCGAACATGAAAGACAAAGGGCGCTATGCTGAGATCCCCAGCGATCAGTATCCGCCGATTGACCAAGCGGTTGTGATCCTGCGGTCATCCAAGAACAAGGCGGCCGCACAACAGTTTCTGGCGTATCTGAAGAGCCCTGCCATCGCAGACCTTCTCAAACAGTATGGATTCGATGTGGGAGGAAAAGCGAACCGGTGAGGGCGGGTTATGGAACCACAACCGTGATCATGGGAGCGATAATGACCGTCCCGGATTCATTTCATCCGGTGCCACGAGCGGTTCCGTCCGGTATCGGAACCGCCAGCTTTGTTATCTTTCAAGTCCGCACGTCATAAGCCCCAGATCCGATTCGCGCCAACCACCAAACCAAGTGTCAGGCAGGCGATCAGAATTTCACCGAGAGCGCCTACGATGAACGGACGCAGGCCTTGTTTGGAGAGCTCGCGAAAGTTGGTGCGCAGGCCGACGCCGGCGAACGTCAGCAGGAAGGCCCATTTTGAGAGATTCCCGAGTGAGACGACCTGCCCGTTGCTGAAGGCGTGAAAGCTGACGAGTAATGAAATCAAGAGAAAACCGAGAATGAACTTCGGAAACTTCTTCCAGAGAAACGCCGCCTTGTTCGTGACTGTGTCGGCCTGGCCGCGGCTGGCCCAGTAGATTGCATAGGCCAATACCACAAAGCCGATCATGGCATTTCGGGCCGTCTTGGCCAGAACGGCCACTTTGCCGGCCGCGTCCGAATACAAGGCTCCCGCGGCGGTTGCCTCAGCCGTGTTGTCGACCCCCAGCCCGGCCCACAAGCCGTACGCAACATCCTTCATGTGGAGGCTGTGGGCGATGGCCGGAAATGTGAACAACGCTAACGCTCCCAATGACAAAATCGCCGCGATGGCGAAGGAGGAATCCTCATCGTCGGCGTCGATGGCGCCTTTGGCCGCGATGATGGCCGAGACGCCGCACACCGCCGATCCGATGGCCAGCAGCGAGATCAGCTTCGGCTTGAGCTTGAAAAATCTCCCCAGGAAGGTCATCAGTGCCAGCGAAAGGGTGATTTCGACTACGACCAGCGCCACGCTGATGCCACCCAACTTCAAGATGTCTGCGAGAACAAAGCGGGCGCCGAGAAGTACGATCCCGAGTTTCAGCCAGAACTCATACGTGGCGATTCCCGGCTGAAAGAGTTTGGGAATCGACAGAGTATTGGAAATGACCAGGCCGATAAGAATTGCCCAAAGGACGTATTCGATATTGGGGAAGGTCCAGTGATGCGCTTTGGCATACAGATTCACTGAGCGCTCCAAAATCTTCGCCGCATATCCGATGCCGGCAAGAAGAACCATACCCGGCACCATCCTGAGCCAACTCAGCAGTCGATTCTCAGATTCGACGCGCGACAACGTTGTTGAGGACGCCATACCTTTCACCTTCATTCATGGGATTTGCTTGTTCTTGGAGAGCTACCAGGGCACACTCTTGAAAACGCCGAACCTCACGGCCACGGCCAACAAAAGGGCGATGATCACTGCCCAGGTATCGAGCGAGATGGAGTGCCCATTCCTGAGAGACGTTGAGTTGCCTGTCGTTGACATCCAGAACCTCCTCTTTGCGAGCTCAATCAACCCGCCAGCCACGTGATGGAATCTAGTCTATCTATATACTAGAGTTGAGATTATACACACATCGGCTCCGCTAGACCAGCGACCCACAAACGTAAGAGGACTTGCCTGGAGGTTCCGGAGGCGCTCAAAGGCTGAACGGTCTGGAGCATCGTGAGTTCTAATTTCGCCCCAAGGGGCAGGGAATTCCCGGGGCGACGCGAGTGTGTCCTGCGCCATGAAGGCCCGTGTCGTGCGGCACAGGCTCTATCGGTACCGTGCCCGTGCGGGCTGGCGAACCGCAAGTTGTTGAGCTCTCGAAGATTAGACGCTCAGAGCGCCTTCTAAGTGCTGACGGCCGATTCTGTCGCCGAACCACCAGCCGGAAACTCCGGCGCCAAACTCAAACGCAGCTTCCCGCCCGATTGGACCATTCTTTCTGGACGGTATATTGCCCCACCTGCTTCGTCTGCCATGCGCAAATGTCGCCGATCTCGCCGTTCTGGCTGTCGTACCAGCCTTCGCCCGGAATCGGGTCGGTGATGGCTTCCGAAAGCTCGTGGGATGCGGTCACCGTGAGGGCCTCGAAGGTCGCGAAACTGGAAGCGCACCCGGAACAGTCGGGAAACGGCATCACCGCGTACCAGATTTTGTCGGAAATGGCGTCGTGATAGCCGCAAAACACCTTGCAGGAGGCCGAACCGCCCTGGGTGACGGTCACTCCCGATGGCAGGAAAAGGAAATAAATCAAGTCCGCATTCGACGCGGGAAACGCTCCGCCCGAAATCTGCTGCTCGATCATCTGCTGGACTTGGGAGTCGTCGACCGTGCCGCTCACCTCGGGGGCGGTCAACGTCATCGTCCCGATGCGGCTTCCGTGTCCGATGGGATACTGCGGAACGCTGTATTCGGCCAGCTGGTCCATGAGCGGGCTCGACAGAATGTAGTCGAAGAAGCCGTTTAACTGCGGGATGAGGCTTGCCGATGTCGGTTGCTGCCAGGCGGTGCCCCAGAAAATGGTGAACACCTGAGGGTTTCGAATCAGCGGTCCCTTGTTGTAGACCAGTTTCGCCGCGTGCGGGGCGGCCGTTCGCGCCAAGGTTTCCGGCGTAGCCATGGGTACGATGCGCACACAATCGCGCCGGCGGGAATGCGCCTTCTTTTCTGGCATGCATCCTTAGATGCTGAGCGGGCCGGTTTCAAGAATCTGAAGTACATTCACGACGACGGCTCGCCATAGGCCGAACGGACAGAATCCGAACGGACCCCCACTCCCGCCCGTCCGTCGCTCCCTTTTTCCGCGGCGTGCCACAAACGCCTCTCTCAAGCCAGGCTCCGGCGGCCGAATTACAATGAATCCCGGACACGAGGGTTCGTCTGTGAACTTGTGCGGCGGGCCCTCCGCGACGGCGTGTCCACAAAGGTTCCGGAAATGAGCGAGCGCTTTCGATTTTCCGATCTTCGGGAAGTCTTTGCCAAGGCCAACGAGGAGAAGTCAGGCGATCAACTGGCTGGGATCGCAGCCCGGTCTGAGCGCGAAAGGGCGGCGGCGAAAGCTCGGCTCGCCGATCTGACGCTTGATGAAATCGTGAAGCAGCCGCTCATCGAGCCCGATCGCGACGCGGTCACGCGCACAATTCTCGAGAGCTTCGATCAACCGGCATTTGAGCGGATCCGCAGTCTGACCGTGGGCGAGTTCCGCGAGTTCATTCTGGAAGATTCGACGACAGAAGCCGACCTTCGCTCGATCCAGCGCGCCATCATTCCCGAGATCGCAGCCGCAGCCGCCAAAATCATGAGCAACAAAGACCTGGTGATGGCGGCGTCCAGAATTCGCAACGTGACTCGCTGCCGCAACACCATGGGAGAGCGCGGCGTGCTGGGCATTCGTCTGCAGCCGAACCACCCGGTCGATGATGTCGGGGGGATCCTGCTCGCCGCCTTTGAAGGCCTGCTTTACGGCTGTGGCGACGCTGTGATCGGCGTGAACCCGGCGACCGATTCGGTTGAGACGGCGGCTTCGATCCTGTCCGCCCTCAATCAGCTGGTCGAGATTTACCGGATTCCCACGCAGACGTGCTGCCTGGCGCACCTCACCACCCAGTTGGAGGCCATCGAGCGCGGCGCTCCCGTCGATTTGCTTTTTCAGTCGATCGCGGGAACCGAGGCGGCAAACCACACGTTCGGCGTCACGCTCGAAATGCTGGGCGAAGGCCGGGAACAGGTACTCGCGCATCACTTGAGTCGCGACGCGGCCTGGCTGGGCACCAACGTCATGTATTTCGAAACCGGCCAGGGCAGCGCTCTCTCAGCGAACGCCCATCACGGCGTCGACCAGCTTACGCTTGAAGCGCGGGCTTACGGGGTGGCGCGTTTGTTCGATCCCTTTCTGGTCAACAGCGTGGTCGGGTTCATCGGGCCCGAATACTTGTACGACGAGCGGCAAATCATCCGCGCCGGCCTGGAAGACCATTTCATGGGCAAGCTGCTGGGACTGCCGATGGGCTCGGACGTCTGCTACACCAACCATGCGGATGCCGACCAGAATTCGGCCGACAACCTCCTCCTCCTGCTGGCGGCCGCCGGCTCGAACTACTTCATGGGCGTGCCCTGTTCCGATGATGTGATGCTGAATTACCAGTCGACCAGCTATCACGATGCGCTCGCGGTCCGCAGGCTTTTTCATCAGCGGCCGGCGCCCGAGTTTCTCGGCTGGCTCGAGGAGATGGGAATCTACCGCGATGGCGAACCCGCCCGGCTCGACGCGCCGCGGCGGCGGCAGTTGATCCGAGGACTCGAATTGTCGATCGCGAGGGCTTCGTAGATGTCTCCGGGAAACGGCGCTCCCCCGGAACCGGCGCGCCCAGCGGCCGAACCGGCTCCCGTTCAAGAAGGCGACCTGCCCGAACTCGTGCGCAGGATTCGGGAGCGTACCCCGGCACGGCTTTGGGCGGGGCGCGCCGGAACTTCCTATCGAACCGGCACGCAGATCGGACTCCGCCAGGCGCACGCCGAAGCGCGCGATGCAGTTCGCGATGAGCTGGATCTCGCGCGCGATCTCGGAGCCTCGCTCCTCGAGCGCTGGCAACTGTTTGAGGTCTCGACCGAGGCCGCGAACAAGGACCAGTATCTATTGCGGCCCGATCTCGGGAGGCGTTTCGGCGGGCCCTCGCGGTCCGAGGTAACCGGGCGTTGTCCCGCAAATGCCGATTTGCAGATCGCCATCGGCGACGGACTATCGGTAACCGCGGTCCGGCGCCAGGTGCCCGAGCTCCTTCCCTTGTTGTTGGACGGCGCGAAACAGCGCGCGTGGAGCGTTGGACAGCCCTTCGTAGTCCGCCACTGCCGGGTCGGGGTCCTGAATGAAATCGGCGGGCTGCTTCGGCCGAAAGTCGCGGTCTTGCTCATCGGTGAACGCCCGGGACTGGCCACGGCCGAGAGTCTCTCCGCCTACATGGCCTATGAGCCGAGAGAGAACCACAGCGACCGGGACCGCAACCTGATTTCAAACATTCATGCGCGCGGCGTCCACACCCGCGAGGCAGCCGAGCGCATTCTCGGTCTCGCGGCCCAGATGATGCGCGCGCGAAACAGCGGTTATACCCTGCGGGAGGCGCCGCTCGGCTCGAACAGGATCGCCACCTGAGGATTCTTGAGGCCTCAGCCGAGCAGTTGATCGACCACAGCGTAGACCCCGTTGAGCGCGCCATCGAGCATCGCCGGGTCCTTGCCTCCGGCTTCGGCCAGATCCGGACGGCCTCCGCCTTTGCCGCCGACTTTTTCGGCAATTCGTCCGACCACTTTGCCCGCCGGTATGCGCCCGGTGAGGTCCTTGGTTACGCCGACGATGAGCGCCACGCTCCCGTTCGTGGCTGAGCCGAGCACGACTACGCCGGAACCCATCCTCGCGCGAAGTTGATCGACCAGGGCGCGCATCTGCGGCCGCTCGAGGTTGTCCACGCGATGGGCGAGAACTTTGACCCCGCGCACGTCCTGGATCTTCTCGGCGATGTTTGCCGTCGAAGAGGAAGCCTGCTTCATCCGCGCCTGATCGAGTTCGCGCTCCAGGCGCTTGATCTCCGCGTCTTTTCGTTCGAGCTCGAGCTTCAGGGCCTCGGCGGGCTCGACCGAGGCCTCGCGGACGGCCAGGCGGGAAACGACATTTTCCAGTCGATGGTCCTTGCGGAAGCGCTCGAGGGAGCCTTCTCCCGTGACCGCCTCCACCCGGCGCACGCCGGAAGACACGCTCGCTTCTTTGAGGATTTTGATCAAGCCAATCTCGCCGGTGGCGGCGGTGTGCGTTCCGCCGCACAGTTCGGTCGAGAAGTCGCCGATTTTGACCACCCGCACGCGGTCCCCGTACTTTTCGCCGAACAGGGCCATCGCCCGGTACTCGTTGATGGCCACATCGATGGGCACATTCTCGATGACTTCGACCTTCCGGTTTCCGAGTACCTGCCGGTTGATGAGATCCTCGATGTCTACGAGTTCTTCGTCTTCGACAGCGGCGAAGTGGGAAAAGTCGAAGCGCAGATGATTCGGGGCGACCAGCGATCCGGCCTGTTTCACGTGCTTGCCCAGGACTTCGCGCAGACCGGCATGAAGCAGGTGGGTCGCCGTGTGATTGCGCATCGTCGCCTCGCGAATGGAGGTATCGACGACGGCGTCAACCCGGTCCCCGATACGCAGGCTCGTGCCCGGTGGCCCCTGACCTTCGGGCGACGGTGCGGATTCTCCCTTGACGACGACCTGATGGGCCCGGACTCCCGGCACCGGGTAGTAGCACCCCTTCACTTCCGCAACCACCCGGTTCAGTTCGTCGCTGTAAAGATATCCGCGGTCTCCAATCTGTCCGCCGGCTTCTGCGTAGAACGGCGTGTGGTCGAGAATGACCTCGCCTTCTTCCCCCGGCTTGAGTTCCTGCGCGCCTTCGCCGTCCCGGATGATCGCCAGCACCTTCGAATCCTCCGACCGGGTTTCGCGGTAACCTTCGAAGACGGACTTCGGCAGCTCCTGGTATAGAGGGTTCGCGGTCTGTTTGGGCGCTCCTTTCCAGGAGGCGCGGGCCCGGGATTTCTGTTCCTGCATCGACTCGTCAAATCCCTGCTGGTCGAAGTCGAGTCCGCGGTCGCGGGCCGCATCCTGCATGAAGTCGAGAGGCATGCCGAAGGTGTCGTAGAGCCGGAAGGCCTCCTGGCCGCTGAAGCGGCGTTCCGAGAGCAGAGACTCCAATTTCTCCAGTCCCACATCGAGCGTGTGCGCGAAGCGAATTTCTTCGATCTCGATGGTCTTGGAAACCACTTCCGCCGTCTCTTTCAGCTCGGGGTAGGCGTCCTGCATCAAGTCGCGGACCGACTGCGCCATCTGATAAAGAAAGGGCCTGGTCTGGCCGAGCAAACGGCCGTGGGTGATGGCGCGGCGGAGAATCTTGCGCAGCACATAGCCGCGGCCTTCGTTCGAGGGAAGCACTCCGTCGGAAATCAGAAAAGTGGCGGCGCGCGAGTGGTCGGCGATCACGCGCAGGGAGGCAGCGGACTGACGGCCTCCTTCGCCCGGGGACTCGCCGCTTCGAGCGCCTCGCCCCGTCCGCGCGGAGGCGGAGGGCGTCGATCGGTCGCCCGAGCCCGATCCGGTCAACTCCTGTGCGCGCTGAACGAGAGGCACGAACAGATCCGCCTCATAGTTGGAGACGACGCCCTCGAGCACGGCCGCCATGCGCTCGAGGCCCATGCCGGTGTCGATCGACGGCCGGGGCAGAGCATGGAGTTTGCCGGAGGAGTCGCGATCGAACTGCATGAACACCAGGTTCCAGATTTCGACATAGCGTCCGCAGTCGCAGCCGAAGGCGCAATCCCGGTGTCCCTGATCGGAAGCCGCCGGGCCCATATCGTAATGAATTTCGCTGGACGGACCGCAGGGCCCGGTATCGCCCATCTGCCAGAAATTGTCCTTCACGCCGAACTCAAAGATTCTCTCTGCCGGGAGGCCTTGTCCCAGCCATAACTCGGCGGCTTCGTGATCGCGCGGCACACCGGCCTCTCCCTTGAAGACCGTCACGTACAACTTGTCCGCGGGAATCGAGAACCACCGCGGAGAGCTGACCAGCTCCCATGCGTAAGCGATCGCCTCTTTCTTGAAGTAATCGCCGAAGGAAAAATTTCCCAGCATCTCAAAAAACGTGTGATGGCGGTTGGTGAAGCCGACATTCTCAAGGTCGTTGTGCTTCCCGCCGGCGCGAACGCACTTCTGCGAGGAGGTCGCCCGCAGGTAGTCGCGTTTTTCGAGCCCGAGAAAAACGTCTTTGAACTGGTTCATTCCGGCGTTGGTGAAGAGCAAAGTGGGATCGTGGTGGGGCACGAGCGAGGAGGAATGCACCTCGCGATGGCCCTGCTCGAGGAAAAAATCCAGAAATGTCCTGCGTATCCGAGAACCAGTCCACATGATGGAGACTCAATTTTAAATGACCCGAGGCCCCAGACGACGGGAGCGCCGGGCGATCCGGCAGGAAGGCGCCGCCTCCTCGTTCCGAGCGCGCCGCTTTCGGAGGCCTTCGCCTTCCGGGCTACTGTTGAAGGGATCCCTCGAGCGCTTCGAGCGTTTCCTCTTCTACGTCCCACTTTCGCAAGATGGCAAAAATCGTTTTCGCCTCGAATCCGGCGTGAAGCAATTGTCGGAAGATCCGTCGCGCCTGCTTCGGGTCGCGGGGTTTTGTCGCTCGCTTGCGACGCAGGTATTCGCGCGCCTGTTTCTCTTCGTCGACTTCCTCGAAGGTCGAATCCAGGGTCTTCGCGATGATCTCTCGAGCGACTCCCCTTGCCTTCAGGTCCCAGGCGATACGCCTCGGTCCCAATTTCTCGTTGTCTCTCCGAAAGCTGGAATATGCGGCAGCATACTTTCGGTCATTCAAGTATCCCTGGTCCCGCAAACGGCGGATGACAAGCTCAACCCAGGCGCTTCCGCTCCCGGTTTCGAGGTCCACTCTTTGGCGCAGCAGTCTTTTCAGTTCAGCAATCGATCGCATGCGGGCGGCCAGGCAGCGAACGGCATACTCGTAAACTTCGTTCTCTGCTTCGAGCTTTCTCCGTCTAAATCCCATCGCTTCACCGCGCTACAAATGCTTTAGTTTGCGGATATTAACAGAATCTTCAAGAAACTTTTGATGACTATGGGAACTCCAGCGCGTCTATATACGTAACACGAAACAGGAGCTGGTCATGTTGAGCGTAGTGCGTGAACGAGCCGGCGATGTGGTGGTGGTGAAATGCGCGGGCAGAATTGTGCGGGGCCAGGAAGCCCGGTTGCGCAATGCCGTGCTCGAGGAGAAACATGCGCGCTTTGTCGTGCTCGATCTCTCGCAGGTTTCGTCGATGGACGCCGGCGGCCTGAACCTGCTTGTGTATTTACACCGTTGGATCGAGAGCCATGGTGCACACCTGAAAGTTGTCGACCCCCGTCCTTTTGTGCGCGAGATGCTGATGCGGACGCACTTGAATTGCGTGTTCGAGATCTCGTCTTTTCACGAGGCGCTGACCGTGTTGTGCGGCGGCGAGGAGCCAGCCGAAGCCGCCGGCAGCTATCGGGCGGTGGCGTAAGCTCGCCGCCCGGGACTCGCAGAATCCATGCATGTCGAATAGCCGGTAGGCCCGGATTTTCCCGGGGGCGGCCCGCGGCCCGGGCCCGCACGATTTTGTCTCGTTTATCTTCTCTTCTCTTCTTTTCTTCTTTTTCTATTTCTTCTATCTCCCCCGCAGTCTCAGTCTGCGGGCCGGAGTGCGAGGCGACGGCGTAGGTTGGGCTGCAACGGGTCTCGGATCCCTGCCAATACCGGGCGGAGAAGCGGCGGGATGGGGAAGCGGAAATTACTGCGCCGCAGGCACCAGCGGGATGGCCGGGTCTTGCGGCGCGGCCCCGGCTTCTTCGTCCGCATGCGATTTCGGGGCCTGCTGGTCGACCCAGGCTCTCGCAATGCCCACGGCCAGCGACCGCACGCGCGCAATCACGCCCACGCGCTCGGTCACCGAGATTGCGCCGCGCGCATCGAGCGTATTGAAAAGGTGCGAGCACTTCAGGCAGAGCTCGTAGGCGGCAAGAAGCGGAAAACGCTTCTTTTCGGCACCCGCGGCCTTGTCCCGGCCGAGCGCCGCGTATCGTTCGAGCAGCTTTTTACATTCCTCTTCGCACAACTCGAAATGGCGCCAGGTCTTGGGCACGTCCGCCATCTCGAAGTTGTAGACGGAAAGCTGCAATTCGTCGGCCAGCCGGACCTCGCCATACGTGGTTCGACAGCCGGTTCGAGGATCGCGCGCCCATACGATGTCGTAGATCGAATCGACGTCCTCGAGGAAGGCGGCGATGCGCTCGAGACCATAGGTCAATTCCGCCGAGATCGGGTTCAGGTCGAAGCCGCCGCACTGCTGGAAGTAGGTAAACTGCGTGATCTCGAGACCATCGAGCATCACCTGCCAGCCGATGCCCCAGGCGCCGAGCGTCGGCGCTTCCCAGTTGTCCTCTTCGAACTTGATGTCGTGCTGTCTGAGATCAATTCCGATCGCCTCGAGGGACTGAAGATAAAGTTCCTGCACGTTTTCCGGAGGCGGCTTCAGGATCACCTGCAGCTGGGTGTGCTTGTACAAGCGGTTCGGGTTCTCACCGTATCGTCCGTCGGCGGGTCGCCGCGACGGTTGCACATAGGCAACCTTGTAGGGCTGCGGCCCGAGAACCCGCAGAAAAGTTTCCGGCGCCATGGTTCCCGCGCCGACCTCAAGATCATAGGGCTGCTGGAGTACGCACCCGTACTCGGCCCAGAATGTCTCCAGGCGCAGGATGAGCTCCTGGAAAGTAGGCGAGTTGGCGCCCGGTAGGTTCGAGTTAGCTTTTCGCCGGCTTATCACTGATCTTGACATTCCCCCCCGCCCGAGGACGGCCAGACTCCACCTGCTCCACAACCCCTTGATTCCGCAGGACACTTGAGTTTACGCAATATAAAAAAGGGGAGTTTCAAACTCTCCGTGCGTCTCCGCGGCGACGATCCCGGGACCTTCGGCTCTGACGGTTTTTAAGCGCGTTTCGGTTCGACCATTATACGATACGGGATACGATCACGGCGAATAAAAAGCAAATACATCCCCAGGGTGCCGGGCAAAAGGCCGCGGGCTCTTTCGTTTGCCCGAGCGGCTCTCCTGTTCCAGTCTATTTAAGATGGCCCGGGACGCAAGCTTTTACCAGGATTGGCTGATTTTTTCGAGCATACCGCGGGTCACGAGTCTTTTCTCAATGTGGTGTTCGAGTGTTTCGAGCAGGAATTTTCTGAGATCGGCGGCCGCGGCCGCCGAACCGGGCGAACGAATCTTCGATAACGGCGCCCGCAGCATCTCGCTCGCGAGCTTTCGCGATTCGGGCGATATCTCCGAAGAGGCCAGCCGTTTGTGCTCCGGGCACATGATGCCGTCAGCGAGCGCATGAAAGTAAGCGCGGCTTCCGTTCAAGACCCTTCCGCATCGAACGCACTCGGACAGGTCCGGCAGATAGCCCATCAGCCGCGTCATCCACAACTCGAAGTAGGTAAGCGGAATCCACAAGCCGGGGCCTCGCAGCTCGCCGAGCACGGCCAGGGCCAGACGGAAAACCGCATCGCTTGCTTCGCGGTCGGGCAAGAGCTCGTCGAGCAACTCGGCCACGTGGCCCAGGGCAATGGCGCGAGCGTAGCTCACTTCCGAGCTCAACGGGGAATCGAGCACCTCACAGGCCTCCAGCCGGGCAAGGTCCTGGCGTTCGCGGTCCTCGTACCGGGCCTTTACATAGGTGAGCGGCTCGAGCGCGCCGCCAAAACGCCGCCGGGATTTCTTGGCGGCACGGGCCACGCCGCGCACTTTTCCCTCGGTTCTCGTAAACAGGGTTACCACGAGGTCGGACTCGCGAAACGGATACGTGCGAAGGATGATCGCCTCGGATTCCTTGAGCGGCATGGCAGCAGGATAAGCGAAATCAGACCAGGAGCGTCATCGATCTCGTTTCCCGGGCGGACGGGCCGAGAGGTCTTTTGATTGCCGCCTCGCTCGATGTGATTTCCGGCAATCTGAGGACCGGCAAGGAATCCGCTTCTTGCCGGTCGAACCGAACAAGCAAACTCCCTCACGGCGGACAGCGCCGGCCATGAAATCTGTAAATGTAAGAGGGCCGCTCGTAAGCGTATCGGCCAACCGGAGGAGGCGCGCGACGGAAGGCGTCTCGCTACCGTCCGAAATACTTTGCGTTCCGCTCGGCGTAGCTCTTCCACTTCTCCGGCAGGTCGTCCAGCGCAAAAATGGCCGAAACCGGGCACACCGGTACGCACGCCCCGCAATCGATGCATTCGACCGGATCGATGTACAACATCTCTTCGCTGGCATGCTTCGGGTCATCTTTTTTGGGATGTATGCAGTCGACCGGGCAAGCGTCCACGCACGCACTGTCCTTGGTGCCGATGCAAGGCTCTGCGATCACATAGGCCATGAGAACCAACTCTCCTGAAAAACGCTTTTGGCTTAAATGGAAAGGCTAATTCTAGCAAGAATTGGAGAGAGTGGCATATCCTCTACACCGGTTATGCTTCGACGGACTTTTAAGGGCGAAAACGATCCTTCAAGCGGAACGACGCGGGGAGGCTGGCGATCAAACTGAGTCGTCTTCGATCTTGATGCGCAGGGATTTCAGAAACTTCAAATCCTGGTCGCTCACTTTGAGTTCCGGGTTGCTCGACAGCGTGGTCACCATCGAGGTCTTGTCGGGAGACTTGTCCCCGGGGCGGCTTACCCCGATCGTCGCTTCGAGCACGAGAAAGATATCGTAGCCGCCGTCTTTGATTCGGGAAACCACGTCGGCAATCTGTTCGGAATCCGCCAAAGATTCATTGATTGCCTCGCCCAGTTCTTTCATCAAATGCTTAAGCTGCTGGTCCACGAATCCCCCCGGAGTCTCTAACCGAGCTACGATTGGGTTAGATGCAACCGTAACCCTAGAGAATCGCTCACTGGGAAGTATTCTAAACCTGCGAGTTGGTAAAATCGAGAGCAAATGGCGAACATCCCCACATCGCGGAAATTGGGAATTGCCGCGCGCATTGCCGGAAAACAGGTCAAACAGAGCCGAACCTATGGTGCGGCCAGGAGCGGGATCCGTACGGCTTTCAGTCACTTTGCGGGCATTGCGCGCCAGCTTTGGCACGAGGTCATGGGCTTTGTCTTCCTGGCGTTTGCAGCAGCGGGAGCCGTGGCCATGGTGCATGAATATGGCGCCTACCACGCCGGAAAGGCTGCTTCCTCCCGGGTAGCGGCAGCTGCCGGGTTCGCCATGCTGTTTGGCTGGTTTGGCGCTACGTCATTTTTGCGAGCCCGCAAGAAACGATAAGACATGCCGCGGCAGCCCAAAGCGCCTGCTTCCTCTCGCGAGCGGGAAGCTCCATCGCACATACCGGTTCTCCCCCTCTATGGGCCCGGCGAACTGGGGGAATGGGACTACGACGCGCGGCTCGGCTATCCGGGGGAGTTCCCGTTCACTCGCGGCGTGCAGCCGACCATGTACCGCGGCCGGCTCTGGACCATGCGTCAGTACGCCGGCATGGGCGACGCGGAACAGTCCAACCAGCGCTACAAATACCTTCTCGCGCACGGAACCACGGGGCTGTCGGTGGCCTTCGATCTGCCGACGCAGATCGGGCTCGATTCCGATCACCCGCTTGCCCTCGGCGAAGTCGGCCGCGTGGGCGTGGCCATCGATTCCATCGAGGACATGGAGCGCCTTTTCGAGGGAATCGATCTCGGCCAGATTTCGACTTCGATGACCATCAATGCGACCGCCCCGATACTCCTGGCTCTGTATGTGGCGGTGGCGCGAAGGCGGGGAACCGACATCGGCCGGCTGTCGGGCACGGTGCAGAACGACGTGCTCAAGGAGTACATCGCCCGCGGAACCTACATCTACCCCATCGGCAAGGCCATGCGGCTGGTGACAAACCTTTTCGCCTGGGCGAACCAGAATCTGCCCGAGTGGAACACGATTTCAATTTCTGGTTATCACCTGCGCGAGGCCGGCTCGACCGCGGTGCAGGAAGTTGCCTTTACCCTGGCGAACGCGATCGCCTACGTTCGGGCGGCGCGCGACGCCGGTCTCGACGTGGATGACTTTGCGCCGCGCATTTCCTTCTTCTTCAATGCGCACAGCAACTTTCTCGAGGAGGTGGCGAAATTTCGCGCCGCCCGCCGCATGTGGGCGCACATCATGCGCGACCAATTCAAGGCCCGGAATCCGCGGTCCTGGATGTTGCGCTTTCACACCCAGACCGCGGGATCGACGCTGACGGCGCAGCAGCCGGAGAACAACATCGTTCGGACCGCGATTCAGGCCATGGCGGCCGTACTTGGTGGCACGCAGTCCCTGCACACCAACTCCTATGACGAAGCGCTGTCGCTGCCGACCGAGCCGGCGGCGCGCATCGCCCTGCGGACCCAGCAGATCGTCGCTTACGAATCGGGGGTTGCAAACACCATCGACCCGTTCGCGGGCGCCTACTTTATCGAGTCCTTGACGGATGAAGTCGAAAAGCGCGCCTTCGAGTATCTGGGGAAGATCGATGCCCTGGGTGGAATGCTGAAGGCCATCGAGAGGGGATTCGTGCAGCAGGAAATCCAGAATGCGGCCTACCAGTATCAAACCGCGGTGGAGAGCGGGGATGCGGTCGTCGTGGGCGTGAACCGGTTTACCGAGGAGAGCCGGAGCCAGGTGCCGATCGAGCGCATGAACCAGGCCGTCGAGCGCCGGCAGGTCGAGCGTCTGCATGCCTTCCGGGCAAAGCGCGAAGCTTCGGCGTGGCGGAGATCGCTCGCCTCGATCGAGGAGACGGCGCGCTCCGGCGAAAACCTGATGCCGAAAATTCTGGATGCCGTCGAAGCCGGGGCTACGGTCGGGGAAATCTCGGATGCCATGCGCAGCGTGTTTGGCGAATACGAAGAGACGGTGGTGATCTGAGGTTCCTCCCCAGGGCTCGTTCAGCCCCGCTGCCCGGAGATCCTGCGGCCTCTGCCCGATATATCAGGCAAGACCCTTGAAACGAACCACGTTGCCTAATATATTGGGCAAAATGCTCGACCTGACCACCATTGGCCGGAAAGTCGCGGACGAGCGCAAGGGCCTCGGGCTCAGCCAGTCCGAACTGGCGCGCCAGGCCGGCGTCAGCCGGGCCACGCTCGAGGCGCTTGAGAACGGGCGCGCCCGTGAATTGGGCTTCTCCAGGCTCACCAGGCTGCTCGAGGCGCTTCGCCTGGAATTGAGACTGCAGCCGGCGGGCTCCGGACAGCCCGCCCCGGACGAGCCCGTCGCCGGGGATCGCGACCATTGCGCTGGAACCTCGGATTAATTAAACGCCGGCGGGTTTCATCTCTTCGCGATACCAGGCCACCGTGCGGCGAAGGCCCTCTTCAAAGCGGACCTGGGGACGGTAGCCAAGGTGCTTCTCCGCGCGGCTCAAATCGGCGAGCGAGTGCTTGACGTCTCCCGCGCGCTCCGGCCCGTAGCCGGCGTCCCCGCCGTAGCTGGTGATTTTTTTCAGGAGCTCAAAGGTCTGGTTCAAGTCCGCGCGTTCGCCGGTAGCTACGTTGAAAACCTGGCCGGCCACATCGGAGGCGGGAGCTTCTGCGGCCAGCAGGTTGGCGTGTACGGCATTGTCGATATAGGTGAAGTCGCGGCTCTGCGTGCCGTCGCCAAAGATCGTCGGCTGCTCGCCTTCGAGCATCTGCGTGATGAACTTCGCCAGCACTCCCGAGTAGGGCGATGTGGGGTCCTGCCGCGGGCCGAAAATATTGAAGTAGCGAAGCGAGACCGTCTCGAGCCCGTAACAGCGATAAAACGCGGTCATGTAGTACTCGCCCGCGAGCTTGGCCACCGCATAGGGCGACACCGGGTTCGGCGGCATGCCTTCGTGTTTCGGCAGGGTCGGAGTATCCCCGTAGGCGGACGAGGACGCGGCGTACACGACCCGCTTGACTTTGGCGTCCCGCGCGGCAACCAGCAGGTGGACGGTGGCGTCGACATTGGCCCGGTTGCTGGCGAGAGGATCGAGGACCGATTTCGGCACCGATGGAATCGCGGCCTGGTGAAAGATGTAATCCACTCCCCGGCAGGCGGCGTGAAGCCCGTCGAGATCGGCGAGGTTGGCGTCGCGGAAATCGATCTCCTCGAGCATCTCCTCGAGGTTCTCGCGCTTTCCGGTTGAGAAGTTGTCGATGCCGCGAACCCGGTCGCCCCGGGCGAGAAGCGCCCGCGCAAGCGAGGATCCGATAAATCCTGCGATGCCGGTGACGAGACAAAGAGCCATGAACTCACTATACCGGAGAGGTCCGCTTCCGGGCGTGCGAACTTCGCGCCGCTCAGAGTGCAAGTTCCTGCGTCTCGAGCCGGAACTTCCTGGCGGCGGCGCGAATTTCCCTCCACAGCTGGTCGCGTCCGGTTCCGGTGCGCGCCGAATAGGGCACCATCTCGAAGCCGGCCATATCGCGGGTGAACGCGTCAAGCGCGCGTCGCAGCTGGTTGCCCGAAAGCCTGTCGGCCTTGGTGCCAACCATCAGGAGCGGCCGCCCGATCGATTGCAGAAAATCGAGCAGCCGCTTGTCGCTTTCCTGCGGCGGCACGTTCAAATCGACCAGCGCCAGCGAGAGCGCGAGCGAGCGGCGCTCCTTCAGATAGGGCTCGATGAAGCCGGGCCATTGACCCGACACTTCTTTTGCCACCCGGGCATAGCCGTAGCCCGGCAGATCGCTGAAGATGAGCTCGGCGTGCGGCTTTCCCGGCCAGCGGACTTCGAAAAAATTGATGGAGCGCGTGCGTCCCGGCGTCGAACTGGTCTTTGCGATCTTCGAGCCCAGCAGGGAATTGATTACGCTGGATTTTCCCACATTGGAGCGCCCGAGAAAGGCGATCTCCGGCAGGGACGGGGGAGGAAAGTGGCTGGCCGAGGTGGCCGAGGCCATGAATCTTGAAAGCACGCGCACAAAGTCAGTCTCTCGGTTCCTTCGCGAACTTGCAAGCGCGCTTCGAGTGCCGGGAGATTGGGCCCAGGTGCGAGCTCAATCGAGCCCGAGCGGGTGCTTGTTGTCGACGTCCTTGCCCCGGATCGGAAAGTACTTGTTCCGCAGACGAAGAACCAGGGCCACAAGGATCCCAATCCCCAGACTGATGGCGAGAAATACGCGATAGGCGGGAAAGGCGACGAGCACGGCGATCATGATGGCGGCGGCGATAATCAGCCCGGTCCTGCCTTTTACGTGGATGGTCATACGGCGAAGCATCGGGGATTAACTCGTAGTCCTCGACAGGGCAGCTGTCGTCCGCCGCGAAATTCGCCCCAGAGCGGAACCCGAGCGCGGGGGCGCAGGCTCTCGGCCCCAACCCGGATGAAGGCGCCTATTGGTGCGCCGAGGGGCCTTCCGACGGGGTATTGAGCGGAATCGGCTGCGCAGCCTCGGCGGGAATCTCCGTCTCTGGAAGCGGCTGCTCGAAGGCCACGGCAAGCACCTGGTCCATGGTGTCGACGAAGTGCAGCTTCATGGCGCTCCGCAGGTTTTCCGGGACTTCCGCCAGGTCCTTCTCGTTGTCTTTGGGAAGTACGACCTCAAAGAGTCCGGCGCGATGGGCAGCGAGAAGCTTCTCCTTCAAACCGCCGATGGCCAGGACCTTTCCCCGCAGCGTGATTACGCCGGTCATGGCGATGTCCCGCCGCACCGGAACCTTGCTGAGGGCGCTGGCGATCGCGGTCGCGATGGTAATGCCCGCCGAAGGTCCGTCTTTGGGAATCGCCCCTTCCGGCACGTGGATGTGGATATCGAGGTTGCGATAGAAATCGCGCGCAAGTCCAAGCCGCTGCGCCCGCGAGCGCACGTACGACATGGCAGCGTGCGCCGACTCCTGCATGACGTCGCCGAGCTTGCCGGTGAGCGTCAGCTTGCCCTTGCCGTCGACCACGGTAGCTTCGGTGCTCAAGATGGAGCCGCCCACTTCGGTCCAGGCAAGGCCGGTGACCAGACCCACTTCGCTCTTTTCGTGCGCCAGGCTGTCGCGGAACTTGAGCACGCCGAGGAAATCATTGACATTGTCCGCCGTGACGGTGATGGCGTACCCGGCGCCCTCTTTGACTACGCGGCGGGCGATCTTGCGGCAGATGTTGCCGATTTCCCGCTCCAGGTTGCGCACGCCCGCTTCGCGGGTGTAGTTGCGAATCAGGGTGGTGATGGCGTCTTCGGTGAACTGGATGTTCTTTTCGTCGAGCCCGGCCTGTTCCATCTGCTTCTTGATGAGGAACTGTTTGGCGATTTCGACCTTTTCGGGCTCGGTGTAGCCGTGCAGGCGCAGAACTTCCATGCGGTCCTGCAGCGCGGGGGGAATGGTGTGCAGCACGTTCGCCGTGGCCACGAAGAAGACCTGCGAGAGATCGTACTCGACGTCGAGGTAATGGTCGACGAACATGTAGTTCTGCTCGGGGTCGAGCACTTCGAGCAGGGCCGCCGAAGGATCGCCGCGGAAATCCATGGACATCTTGTCGACTTCGTCGAGCATGAAGACCGGGTTCTTGGTCCCGGCCTTTTTCATCATCTGAATGATCTGCCCGGGCAGGGCGCCGATGTAGGTGCGGCGATGGCCGCGGATTTCGGCCTCGTCCCGGACCCCGCCGAGCGACATGCGGACGAACTTGCGCCCCGTGGCCTTGGCGATGGACATGCCGAGCGAGGTCTTGCCGACCCCGGGAGGGCCCACGAAGCAGAGAATCGAGCCCTTGGGGTTTTTCACCAGCTGGCGCACGGCGAGAAACTCCAGAATGCGGTCCTTGATCTTCTCGAGGCCGTAATGGTCCTCGTTCAACACCTTCTCGGCGCGCGCGATGTTGCGGATCTCCTTCGAGCGCTTCTTCCAGGGCACGGCAAGCAGCCAGTCGAGGTAATTGCGCGAGACCGTCGACTCGGCCGACATGGGCGGCATGGCCTCGAGCTTTTTGAGCTCCTGCAGCGCTTTGTCCTTCACTTCTTTGGACATGCCGGCGGCCTCGATCTTCTTCTTGAGTTCGTCGAATTCGCTCTTTTCGCCCCGGCCGAGCTCCTTCTGGATCGCCTTGATCTTCTCGTTGAGGTAGTACTCCTTTTGCGCCCGCTCCATCTGCCGCTTGACCCGCGACTGAATGGTGCGGTCCATGTTCAGCTTTTCAATTTCGATGTCGAGCACGTCGGCGATGCGGGTCAGGCGCTCGCCCGGGTCGAAGATCTCGAGCAGCTCCTGCTTTTCCTCGATCGAGAGCTGCAGGTTGGCGGCAATCGTGTCGGTCAGCTTCGCCGGGTCCTCCATGCGCACCGCGGCAATCATGGTCTCGTAGTTGAGCGACTGGCAGAGCTTCACGTACTGTTCAAAAAGCGAAGTCACCCGCTGCATGGCGGCTTCGAGCTGGGGATTGGTTTCCGCCGCATAACGGACGAGACGCACCGTGGCCTGCATGAAGCCTTCGCTGTCGGCGATTCCGAGGACCTTGGCGCGCTCGATGCCCTCGACCAGGACCTTGATGTTGCCGTCGGGAAGCTTCAGGCTCTGGACGATGTTGACCACCGTGCCCACTTGATAGATTTCATTGGCCTTAGGCTCGTCGACGCTGGCGTCGTGCTGGGTGGCGAGAAAGATCTTCTTGTCCGAGGCCAGCGCTTCTTCGAGAGCGCGCACGCTCGACTCGCGGCCCACAACGAACGGGGTCATCATGTAGGGGAAGATGACCACGTCCCGGATGGGCATCATGGGCAACTTTCTGGTCTCGAATTTCTCTTTGGATGTGGACAAAGGAAAACTCCAATCAATCAGCTCTTGGCTAGGGACCCTGCCGGGGCCCTTGGCCACGAGATCAGTTTAGCAGGCCGTCCCGGCCGGGGCGCGAAAAGCACGGGGGCGGACAGCTCGAGGCCAGAGGTTAAACCGAGCTTCGCTACCCTGCCTTCTCCATCATAGTAAGCGAAACGTCCCGTTTTTCAACCATTTCGCGGGTGACTTCGAACTCTTTTACTTTTTTCTGGCTAGGCAGGTGGTACATGAGATCGAGCATCAGCTCTTCGAGGATCATGCGCAAGCCGCGGGCGCCGACCTTGCGCGCCATCGCCTGGCGGGAAATCGCGCGCAGCGCCTCCTCGCTGAACTTCAAGCGGACGTTTTCGAATTCAAACAGGCGCTGATACTGCTTGACGATGGCGTTCTTCGGGCGGGTGAGAATTTCAATGAGGGCATTTTCATCGAGGTCTTCGAGCAGGCCCACCACCGGCAAACGGCCTACGAACTCCGGAATCAGTCCGAATTTGATCAGGTCTTCCGGCTGCACGTCGCTGATCAGCTCGAAACTGCGTTTGCGGTCCGGGGTCACTTCCTGGGGCTGGCCGTCGTCGGCGCGGAAGCCCAGGGCCTTGCGTCCCGAGCGGCGGGCGATGATCTTGTCCAGGCCGACAAAGGCGCCGCCGCAGATGAAAAGAATGTTGGTCGTGTCGACCGGCGTGAATTCCTGGTGCGGGTGCTTGCGCCCGCCCTGGGGAGGAACGTTGGCGATGGTGCCTTCCAGGATCTTCAAGAGCGCCTGCTGCACACCTTCGCCCGAGACGTCGCGGGTGATCGAGGGGTTCTCGTCCTTGCGTCCGATCTTGTCCACTTCATCGATGTAGATGATGCCGGTCTGCGTGCGCCCGACGTCGCCGTCGGCCGCCTGGAGAAGCTTGAGAATAATGTTTTCAACATCTTCGCCGACATATCCGGCTTCGGTCAGCGTGGTCGCGTCGACGATGGCAAAGGGCACGTCGAGCATGCGCGCAAGCGTCTGGGCCAGCAGGGTCTTGCCGGTTCCGGTCGGGCCGATCAGCATGATATTGGACTTGGTCAGCTCGATCCCGTCGCTCGAACGCTGGCGGTTCATGTAAATCCGCTTGTAGTGGTTGTAAACCGCGACCGCCAGCTTCTTTTTGGTCTGCTCCTGCCCGATTACGTACTCGTCGAGGAAAATCTTGACTTCGTGCGGCTTGGGGAGCTGGTTGGGAGTGGGGGAGGCAGGGGTGGCCGCCCGGTCGTCTTCGAGAATGGAATTGCAGACGGCAACACACTCGTCGCAGATGTAAGCCCGCGGATAGTCGCTCGGAGATGAGATCAGCTTGGCCACCGCGTCCTGCGACTTATGGCAGAACGAGCAGCGAAGAGCTTCTTCGGTTCCCGTTTTATTTTTCACTCGGCCCAAACTCTCCTTTAGTTGCCACTTCTGGCTTTCTTGTTTCCCCCCGCCAGATTTTCTTGCGCCGAGAAGCTTTCCGGAAATCTCCGGCGGAAAGCCGGTCTCTCGAGTTTACCGGGCCTACGCTCGAGGCTTACCGGGTCTTGTAAATGATGTCGTCAATGATGCCGTACTCCTTTGCCTGTTGCGCATTCATGATGAAGTCGCGCTCCACGTCTTTTTCCACCTTGTCGAGCTTCTGCCCTGTGTGTTTTGACAGTAACTGGTTCGTAATATCGCGCATGCGCAGGATCTCCCGGGCGTGAATGTCGATGTCGGTGGCCTGGCCCGACAGCCCTCCCATGTGGGGCTGATGAATCAGAATGCGGGAGTTCGGAAGCGCTAATCTCTTCTTCTGCTCTCCAGCCGCGAGCAGCGTGGCCGCCATGCTGGCCGCCTGTCCGATGCAGATGGTAGTCACGTCGTTCTTGACATACTGCATGGTATCGTAAATGGCCATTCCCGAGGTGATCGAGCCGCCGGGAGAATTGATATACAGCTGGATGTCCTTCTCCGGGTCTTCCTGCGCCAGGAACAGCATCTGGGCGATGACCAGGTTGGCCACGTTGTCGTCGATCGGGGTCCCGATAAAGATGATGTTGTCCCGCAGCAGGCGCGAGTAGATGTCGTATGCACGTTCGCCCCGGCCGGTTTGTTCGATGACCATGGGAACCAGCATCATGCGTGCGTCTTTCTCACTCACGTCTCACACTCCTGCCCGGAAGACCCCGGGATGCTGTGGATTGGAAGCGCCCTGCCTAGCCAGATTGGCGATACAGGAAGTCGAGGGCCTTTTCGTTGCGGATCCTGTTGCGGATTCTATCGAGCGCTCCATCACGTGTCAAACGAGTGCGGATCGCCTCCTCGGTCTGATTTGTCTGGCTGGCCAGCGCTCCAATCTCGCGGTTGACTTCCTCCTCCTCGACCGTAATTTTCTCTTCCTCGGCAATCTTTTCAAGCAGCAGCGACGCCTTGACCTCCTCCCGAGCCTGTTCCCGCTGCTCGGCGCGGAGCCGGACGAAGTCCATTCTCTTCATGTGTTCGGAACTCATCCCCTGGGCCGCAAGAAGGCGGAGGCCGCGCTCGAGGCGCACGTCGATTTGATGCTCGACGAGGGTTTCTGGAACCTCGAAGTCGTTGCGGCGAATGAGCTCGGCAAGCAGCTTGTCCTTGGCCTCGCGTTCGGCCTTCTCCCGCCGCTCTCCTTCCATGCCTTCGCGGACGCGCTTACGCACCTCATCCAGAGTGGAAAACTCCCCGAGCTCCCGGGCGAAGGCGTCGTCGAGCTCGGGCAGGGTTTTCTGCTTGACGGCCTGAATCGCGACCTGGTAGCGGAAGGTCCTCGCGCGCAGGCGCGCGTCGGAGAAGTCTTCGGGATAGCGGACCTCGAAGCTGCACTCCTCGCCGGACTTGCGGCCCCGCAGGTTCTCCGTGAACTCCGGCATCGTGTTCTTGCCGCCGATTTCGACGAGCACTTCATCCATTTTGACCGGTTCGCTTCGGGGTTCATCCTGCTGGGGAGTGCCGGCGAGGGAAATCTGGGCGTAGTCGCCGTCTGCGATGGGCCGGTCTTCGACGGGAGAAAAGGTCGCGCGCTCGTCCTGCAGGCCCCGGAGCGACTGCTCAACCTCCTCGTCCGTGACCGTAATTTCGGGACGCTCGGCGCGAAGCTCCCGGTACCCCTCGACCCGGATCTCCGGCATGACTTCAAAGCTCGCCTTGAAGTGGAGCCTCTGGCTTTCATCGGCGTCGAGGCCGGTTACGCGGGGCGCAGAGACCGGGACCAGGCCGAGCCGTTCGGTCTCCTTGCGGAAATACTTGGGGATGAGCGCGTCGCACACGTCATTCTGTATCTCCTGCGAAAACCGCTGGCGAATGACGGAGGCGGGAACGCGCCCGCGGCGGAACCCGGGAATGCGCGCCAGCTTTTGATACTTCTGGATGAGCGCCTCGGTTTCCCGCGAGACCTCCTCGGGCGGGATCTCGACTTCGATTTCTCGTTTGGTGCCGCTAAGGGTTTCGGTCGAACTCAAGGTTTACCTTTCTCCAGGACCGGTCCCGGGCTCGGTCCGGCCCTTCACTCGGTCGGCGCGTAGTAACCATGCCGGCTGTGTACCTTTAGTCCTTTGTGTTCGGCGTCAATTTCGATCGTGCGATAACGCCCGTCGTGCCGGAAATCCGCCGGGCGGTAGGCCAGAGCATACTGGCTGCGCAGGTCGGCCTGGATCTGAGCGAAGGCATTGGCCACGTCGGTGATCTGAAAAGGCAGGAACCAGCGCCCCCCGGTTGCGTCCGCGATCCGCTCGAGGATCTTGTCATACTTGCTGCTCTCGGAATATCCGGGGAAATTCGTGCTGATGGTGTAGACGATCACATTGGCGCGGAGGGCCATGTCGATGGCCTCTTCGCGCGTGGTGCGGCTGGAATTGTCGTCGCCGTCGGTGATCAGCACAATGGCTTTGCGCACGGCGACGGATTCCTGCCTGGAGAGCAGCCGCTCCCGGCAGGCGTAATAGAGCGCGTCGTAGAGCCGGGTGCTGTTGCCCGGGCGCAGGCTGCGGATTCCCTTGGAGAGCAGCTCGCTGTTGTCTGTGAACTCCTGCGTGATCTCGAGGCTCGAATCAAAACCCAGGATGAACGCCTGGTCGTAGCGGGGCCGGATCGTCTGGTTCAGGAACTCGATCGCCGATTCCTGTTCGAACTTGAAGCGCCCGCGCACCGAGGAGCTCGAATCAATCAAGAGGCCGACCCGCAGCGGCAGGTCGGTCTCGCGGCGGAAGCTGCGGATCTCCTCAACCGGACGGCCGTCGTCGAGCACCTTAAAATCGCCCTGGCTCAGGTCGCGAACGTAATGGTTGTGCTTGTCGGTGACTGTGAAGACGACCGGCACTTCGTTCACCGTGGTGCGGAACGTAGAGTCGTCGGTCTTCGGCGCGGAACTGTCGGCCGCGCTCGGAGCGCCGGCCTCCGGCTGAGACGTCGAAGCCTGGTCGCGAGGCGCTGGCGTCTGATTTTCTCCCGGCGCCTTCGCCGGGACCGGTTTGGCCGGTTTGGGTTGGGCCACGGCCGACGGGGCGGCAGGCAGATCCTCGTTGGTCTGCTGCGCGACAAGCTGTGCGCCGAGGAGAACGGCAGCTGCGACGATGACGAGCGAAGCCGGCTTGAACCACTGCATGGAACACAATTATAGCTTCTTCCCGGCTTCCTGATTCGCCTCGAGCGAGCCGAGAAACCGGCTGAGCTCCTCCGGCATGGGAAGCGAAAAGCCGAGGATTTCGCCGGTTCGAGGATGCGCAAACCGAAGCTCCGTGGAGTGGAGAAAGTGGCGAGCGAGCGACAAGTCCGGGCCCGGCCCGGACGGGATCGCGCGGGGCGCGCCATACACGGTGTCGCCCGCGACGGCGTGGCCGATGGATGCGAGATGAACACGAATCTGGTGCGTACGGCCGGTCTCGATTCTGAGCTTCAGCAGGCTGAACTTCCCGGCTGCGGAGTCGATTTTGCGCACCACTTCATAGTGCGTGACCGCCTCGCGCCCTCCCCGGCGGCGCGTGGTCATGCGGGTGCGGCGGATGGCGTCCCGGCTGATGGGGCTCGAAATCGTTCCCCGCTGGTTTTTGAGCCAGCCATGGACCAGGGCCACGTAGCTCTTGGCGACCTTGCGGCCTGAGAACTGAGCGGCCAGCCCCTGATGCGCGAAGTCATTTTTCGCCACCACCATCAACCCGCTGGTTTCCTTGTCGAGGCGGTGAACGATTCCCGGACGCAGGGCCCCGCCTGCGGTCGAGAGCGAGCCGAACCTGTAGACGAGCGCGTTCACCAGGGTCCCGCGATTGCGCTGGTCTTCGGTCGCGCCCGAGCCGGCATGAACCATCATGCCGGCCGGTTTGTTGACGACGGCAACGTCGTCGTCCTCATACAGGATGTCGAGCGGAATCGGCTCGGCGATGGCGCGCAGCGGAGGACGTTCGACCTCGCCCGTTATCTCGACCGTCTCGGCGCCGCGGAGCAGGAGGGAAGGTCTGGCAGGGGCGCCATTCACCAGCACGAGCCCGTGCCGGATGAGCTGCTGGATTCGCGCCCGGCTGATATCGGCAAACCGGGACACGAGAAACTGGTCGACCCGCTTGCCGGCGTCTTCCGCCGAGGCGCTGAATGTCGCCTTCCTGTTCACCGTCTTTTTGATGTTTGCGCCCGGCCGGGAGCGTTCGACCCGGAGGGCCTTTCCGGCCCGCATCGAAGCGCTTCCCGCACGCATGAGGCTTCCGACAGGCTTCGATGACCGACGGGCGCCCTCCTGGTTCGTTGCGGAGCCGCGGAGGCGGCGCTCAGCGCGCGGCCGGGGCCATGGCCATCTTGGGCGCGGGGCGCAGATACCAGATCAAGCCGCCGACGAGCACCAAGCCGAGCGAGATCAGCTGCGTGCCGGAGAGCACGCCGCCAAAGACGGACCCACGGCCGGGATCGTCGCGGATGAACTCCAGGAAGAACCTCGCGACACCGTAGAGGATCATATAGGCGCCGAAGACCTGCCCATCGAACTTTTTTCGCTGCAGCATCCAGGTGAGCAGAAAGAAGATGATCAGCTCGGCCCCGGACTCGAACAGCTGCGTCGGCTCGCGCGGCACCAGGGCGTCGACGACGGGCGGAGGAAGCAGGTTCTTGAAGGTCACTCCCCACCAGTGGTCTGTCGGTTTGCCGTAGCAGCAGCCGGCGGCAAAACACCCTAAGCGGCCGATGGCATGCCCCATGGCCAGCCCGGGGGCGAACGCGTCGCAGGTTGCGAGCGCCGGCATCTGGTGCCGTCGGAGGAACCAGACGGCCACGAGAAAGGACGCAATCAGGCCCCCCGAGAAGACCCCTCCCGATTGCAGGGTGTCCAGCGAAAAAATCTGGCGCAGGTTTTGACCCAGGGAAAGTCCGCTCTGCCAGTCGAGGAGGATGTAAAGCACCTTGGCGCCGACGATGCCGGCCAGAACCACTGCGATGCCGAAGTCCCATGCCTTGGCAGGTGGAATCCCCTGCTTTTCCGAATTGCGGACGCTGATCAGGAGGCCGACGAAGACGCCGGTGGCGACGAGCACGCCGTAAGTAGGAACGCCAAAACTGCCGAAGTGGAAGAGTCTGGGAAACACTTGCTTTCTATTTTAGACGAGAACAGCGGGAAGGGAGGGGTCGAATCCTCAGGCGGGGCTCAAGAGGTTCGAGCGAAGCCGGCCCGCTTTGCCGTGTGGTGGGCCGAGAATGAACCGTCCATAAGACGCTTGGAGACCCTCCGAGACCCTTTAGGCGTCTCCGCATGGCGGAGCATGGCACACCGGATCCTAGTTCGAGTCGGGCCCCCGTTCATTCAAGTGTTGGTTCAAAAATCGGTTACCA
>Ga0123355_10001103_pt1 | contig 37300 bp, 46 predicted proteins | sample TergutEmb28metaG_3_FD_89872 | JGI IMG/M metagenome (GOLD analysis project Ga0123355, IMG submission 89872) | Embiratermes neotenicus P1 segment gut microbial communities from Petit-Saut dam, French Guiana - Emb289 P1 | ecosystem: Host-associated > Arthropoda: Insects > Digestive system > Gut ...
ATCAAGCTGACCGGCGTCGATCCCTCCTGGGCGGCGGCGCTGGGCACCATCGCCATGCACGAGTCGGGCGGCAACCCATCGGTCGACCAGGGCGGCCTCAGCGGCTACGCGCAGGCGCACGGCGTGATGCAGATGATTCAGGCCACGTTCGCCGCCAACGCGCTGCCCGGCCATACCGACATCTACAACCCGGTCGACAACATCGCGTCGGCGATCGAGTACATCAAGCAGCGGTACGGAAACCCCAACAACACGCCCGGCATCCGCTCCATCAACTCCGGCGGGTCTTACCAGGGCTATGCCACTGGTGGCATAGCCCTCACTCCGCAACTCGCCGCCCTTGCCGAGAACGGCCCTGAAGCCGTGCTGCCCCTGACTGGCGCGCGCGGCGGTGAACTCTCCGATCAGACCGACCTCTTGCAGGAGGCCGTGGACATCCTGAAGCAGATCGCCGCACCGAACCCGAAGGTGCCGTCGAGCTTCAGCGCCCGGATGAGGCACGCATGAGCACTCCCTACGCCCCTGATTGGATCACACCAGCCCAGCCCGGCCTCATCACCAACGGTGCCGGTGGGACCGCCACAGGGACCGCTCAGGGCGCGTTCACGCCACCCCTGACGCTTCGATACGCCTCCCCCGCCGGACAGCAGGACGGGCCGGTCTCCGTCCACTACAGGCTCACTCAGACCACGCTCAAGGGTGCGCCGATCAATCCCACCGTGGTCTACGACTCGGGCTGGGGCCAGCCCGCTGTGCGGCCCACGGGGGCCACCTCACCGCTGCCAACAACGACGCGGCTCACCTCGCGCGGAGCGCTCTGGTCGGAGGCGGTCGGGCGCGTCTACCTCTTCGACTACCAGCGGAACCTGGTCTGGTCGGCTCCCGTGTCGGGCACCTCGGTGGGCTCCTGGCGGGCCGAGAATCCGCCCCCGTCGGGCTGGCTCTTGTGGGGCGATCCCACGCTCGTCTGCGGCCAAATCTTCGCCATGACGCGCAACGGCATCGTCCAGGTGCCGCTCAACGCCGACGGCACGCTCGGCACGTGGATTTACTCCGGCGTCGCGGGCGGGCCTGCGCAGGCCGCACAGGGCGCTCCCACCGTGAACACCATCCAGTCGGCGGCGGGGCTGGTCGGCCTTGACTACGGCCAGGGGCTGGGCGGCGTGATCGTGATCCTTCAGGCGGGAGCCAACTCTTACAGCTACCCGATCGACCCCGGCACGCAGACGGTCAGTGGTCAGATCGCCGGTCCGGCGCTCCCGATCCAGTGGTTCAACGGGGCCGCCGTCTTCGACACCTCGTGGTGGCCGGGCAGCGCCAACGCCGGGACGCAGGTCTATCTGCATGTGATCCCGGGGCGCACCGGAGTTGCGACCGGCGGCGACACGTTCTGGACGACCATGACGGTCCCCTACGATCCCGCGCCGGGGACGCTGGGAGCGTCGTGGAACGCGGGCGCGCCGCTGCCCAACTGGGTGAACAGCTTCGGCTTCGCCGCCACTCCCCAAATGCTGTCCGGAGGCAGGCTCAACGGTCCCGACTACGGCAAAGACCAGGACATGTACCTGTTCTCGGGGCAGGCCACGGCCAACACGGTGCCGGTCACCAGCATCCTCGCCATCTCGGGAGTGCGGTTCCGGAACAGCACCGCCGGAGGCTGGGGCAGCGTGACGCCGGTCAGCGGCTGGACGCCAGCGATCGGGTGCGGGGCCTGCAGTTGGCCGATGTCGGGCGCGAACACCGGGCTCCCGGCCTTCTGCATCGGCCAGTTCGGAGGCACGACCGACGCGCAGGGAAGCTCAGGCGTGCTCGCCGTGCAGACGTTCTTCCCCGGGCAGTTGGCCTCAGCGCCCGCGAACTCCGTCCCGCCGTTCTACTCGCCGGGCACCAACAACCCGATGCCGGTCACCAGCGGGCCAGGCCAGGTGCTGCCCGACGCGCGCCTGCAGGGGGACGGGAGCTACCTCTACACGTTCACGCCGAGCCTGCCATCGCAGAGCACGTGGGGCGGCCCCTATGACGGCGACAGCTACACGCTGCAGGTGGACTTCGCCTGCCAGACGACCGGCGATCCGAGCCCGTCTGCGCTGACCACGATCGACTTCGCCAAGCCGCCGTCGGTGACGAACGTCAAGCCCAGCGGACGCTACCCCGACGGAAGCCCGACGGTCAGCTTTACCTACCAGGCGGGCGCGTTCGGCGGTCCGCTGGAGTCGTGGCGCGCCATCATCACTCTCGGCGACGTCACCTATGCCGACTCGGGGCTGCAGTACGGGGACACGACGTGGACGCCGATGCCCGCCCCCTGCCTCGCGCCCGGCCACAACTACGGGCTCTCGATCACGGTCAACTCGACGGACGACCCGATGACGTCGAGCGACTCCGCCTCCGCCACCTACTTCGGGACCTTCTCGCCGGAGTACGTCGCGCCGGACTCGCCCTTCAACTTCGTGTGCACCCAGGACTTCTCCCGGGGCGCGGTCGCGGCCACCTGGCAGAACCCGGCGAACGTGGTCTTCAACCGCATCTACTACCGGCTGCACTACTCGGAGGACCCGACCTGGTGGCTGCTGCAGGAGGGCATCCACGCCGACCCCAGCGGCACCAACTCAATCACGCTGATCGACCAGTTGGCGCTCCGGCAGTACTACGACTTCGCGGTCACCGGACTCGACGCGGCCCAGACGCGTGAGTCGGGGGTCTCCATCGCCATCGCCAACGGCGACATGGAGGACGAGGGTCCGGCAGACGTCACGCCGGGCGCGCAGAGCGCCTTCAGCGAGAGCTTCGAGCAGAACCCCTACAGCACTGTGCTCTGGCGCAGCCTCGGGACCGACTGTCTGAACACTGCGGACGGCTGGACGATGGTCAGTCCCGGCGTGACGATGGAGTCGAACTCCCTCCGCATCGGTGACGGGCTGAACACGCAGTGGCGCGCCAACCGGGGCGGCAACGGCAGCCCGGGCTGGGCGCAGGCCGGGCACCCGGACTGGGGCGACGGAACATTCTCGGTGCGCCTCACGATCCCCCTTGGCGGCGCGCCGTGCTGGCCCAAGGTGATGGTGCACGTCGCGCCCGGCGGTGCGTCGTGGGTGTCGTTCGAGTGGGTGCCATCGAGCAACTACAACGTGCCCGGCAACAGCGGGCGGCTGCGCATCTTCGTCGCGTCTCCGCAGTTGACGACCACTCCCGTGCCCGACGGTGCCTCCGACATCCCGCAGACGCCGGGCGGGTCCTTCTGGATGGTCTTCACCGTCCAGGATCACAACTACACCGGGCACCTCTACACCGACTCCAACGGGAGCATCGGGACGCTACTCGGCTCGATCTCCGCGAGTGTCTGGCCGACGGCGGTCGGTGCCGGTCAGATCGCGCTCACGTGCCTCAACGGTGAGGTGGTCTATGGCGGCCCGTACGCCAACGTCTGCACCTGGTCCGGACCCGCGCCCAGTAACTGGACGCCGGACATGCCGAGTGGCGTGCTGCCGTCCACGACGCAGCGCACGCTCGACGAGAGCTTCGCCGACACCAGCGGGTGGACGGCTACGTCCTCCTACGGGTGGGCGGGTTCGGTCACCGACACGGCGAACACGGTCACCATCCCGCCAGGCTTCCTCCTCCTGTCGAACGCCAACACCTTCAGGGACGGCATCTTCACGCTCCGCTTCCAGCAAGGCACGGACCCTTTCAGCGGCTGGGTGGTGATCCGGGCCACCTCGATCGCTCCCAACACCTCGGTCATCAACGGCGTGATCGTGGGCTGGAACGGTTACTACAACAACCCCGGCAGGCTGTACATCAACCCGTCGACCGCCGCCAACGGCTGGCAGAACGGCGGGGTCTCGTCGAGCGCGATCACCTGGACGCCTGGTGCCTGGTACTGGATGAAGATCACGGCGCAGGGCGCGAACGTCACCGCGCAGATTTTCAGCGACAACGCGGGGGCGATCGGCAGTCTCATCGTCCAGACGAGCGCGTTCATCCCCGACGCCGGGCTTCAGGTCGGGTCGGTCGGAGTCTTCAACGCCTGCCAACTCGGTAACTCGAACTTCGTCATCGGCGGGAACTACGCCAGCATCTGCACCTGGGACGCCTACGACCTCGGGCTGATCACCCCCGCCGGAACGCCCGCCGCCACCGAGAGCGCGTTCACCGACACCTTCGCGAACCTCAACGCCTGGTACCAGGCGAGCACCGCCGCCAACGCCACGCTCGCCTCAAACGTGGTCTCGCTCGTGCCCGGCTCGTGTCTACTCTCGAACGCCGTCTATGACGACGGCATCTGGACCGTCCGCGTGCGCAACGGGGCGAACGCCAGCCTCTGCCCTTGGATGACGGTGCGCGGCTCCAACCCCGGCTCGGCGTGGAACGGTGCTTGGTGGGTGCCCAACAGCATCTCGATCCAGTGGAGCCGAGGCAACACCAACGGCGTCTACGGGATCGCCATGCACAAGTCGATCAACGGCGCGCTCACCCCACTGGCGGAGTCGATCCAGGTCTTCACCGTGACCGCCAACGCCTGGTACTGGGTGCGCGTGGTGATGCAGGGGCCAAACATCACCTTCCAGATGTTCAACGACAACAACGGGGCGATGGGGACACTGATCGGCGAGTGCACCGGGTACGCGGCCGACGCGGTGCTGTCGCGTGGCTCCATCGGCTTCGGCGCGCAGCCGGGCACCGGCATGAACACCTTCCAGATGGGAGGGGCTTTCGCCGACGTCTGCACCTTCGAGACCTTCACCCCTGCCAGCGGCCCCGGCGAGCCCGCCTTCGCCCACTCCGGCTGGTTCGCTCAGGACGGGCAGATGTCGGCGTCGATCTACCAGCCGACCGGTCAGAACCTGACGCTGAGCTATCCGTCGTGGGCGCGCCAGTTCGAGCAGGTGCTGGTGCCGGTGCAGCAGAACTGCGTCTACCAGTTCTCGGCGCAGATCAATAGCTCGGCTCCGCCGAACGCGGGCCTGGTCGTCCAGGAGTACTCCAGCAGCGGCGCGCTGGTTGCGAGCACGACGCTCACGGATCAGGGCGGCGGGCTTGCCTGGCGCGGCGCGTATCCGGTCACCGCCGCCGGGTCGAGCGCAAACTACACGACGACCACCTACGGGACCCTCGTCCGGCAGGCTCCGTCGTTCGCCGCCACCAGCACGGGGTCGATCCAGGAGGGCCAACCGAGCATGGTGCTGGCGCAGGCCGTGCCCGATCAGCAGCAGGCTGGGTACAACTGGTGGCCCATTGCCTGGCAGGGCGGGACCTCCTACCTCTGGGTCGCCGACGCTCCCGGCCCGGCGACTGTCACGCGCGGCGGCCTTCAGCCCACCACGGTGTCGATGAGCGTCCGGTTGATCCCGAACCCGTTGACGGCGTTCATCTCCGTGCGATGCGCCGCCTTCGGCCCCGGGCTGCACTACTGGGACATGCTGGCGATCACGGCGATCCCCAACACCTCGATCGCCTACTTCACCAGCGTCGGCACCGACGCCACCGGCACGCTCGACGCGTGGACGCCCACCCAGGGCGCGGAGAATCCCTACCTCGCGGCGGTCACGAATGATCAGCCCGCCGCTTGGTGGCGGCTGGACGACATAGGGCCGCTGGCGGCGGACTCGACAGCGGGGCGCAGGAGCGCGCTGCTGAGTGCGACCGGCGTGACGCAGGGGGTACTCAGCCCGATTCAGGGCGATGCTCCGGTGGACCGGGCGACTGCTTTCGACGGCACCGGGTCGATCGCGCTGCCCACCGATGTCCCGGTGGGCCAGGTCGCCGGGCAGCCGTGGACGCTGCAGTGCTGGTTCATGGTCGACCCCTCAGCGCCGATGGCGGACGCGCCCCAGATATTCAACAACAGCAGTGGCGGCGAACTGGTTCAACTGGGCTTCAACTCCGCCGGTCAACTCACGGTGCTCTGCCAATCGGGCAACCCGCTGACGATCACGACCCCGAACTTCCGGGACGGCAACTGGCACCACGTCGTGGTCACCAACAGCGGCGACCCCAACAACACGCTCACGATCTCGGTGGACGGAGCGCAGTTGGGGAACCTCGTCGGCGGCGGCGGTCGCCTCTTCTACCCGGGCAGCGATCGCAACCCCCTGCTCGGAGGGCCGGGCATCCCGGGCGCGCCCACGGGCGTCACCGCGACAGGGATGGATGCCGCCGCGCTGGTCTCGTGGACCGCGCCCACGTTGAACGGCGGGTCGCCGATCACCGGCTACCGCATCCAGCGCAGCAGCTACCAGTCGTCGCCTGCGGGGGGAGCGCTCAGCACGTGGGGCTTCGCCGCCTCGGTGAACGGACTTGCCGTAACGATCTCCGTCTGGGGCATGGCGTACCAGCAGGTGCTGACGGCGACATTCGGATCAAGCGGCACCATCACGCTGCCCGCAGCCGATCAGTCAGGGTTCTGCAGTTACACCTACAACTTCGCTGCCGCCGGACAGGCGGTGGTCAACGTGTACGGCGGCTCGTCGGGCACGTACCACACCGCGACCGTGCAGGTCGGCGGCACCGCGCCCGTTGCCTCCGACATTGTCACCGCCGCCGCCACGCCGACTTCGTTCTCTGTCTCGGGCACCGGCTCGGGCATCCCGACCCAATTCCGCGTGCAGGCGGTCAACGCGGTCGGGTCAGGGCCTTGGTCGGCCTGGACGACGGTAGTCACACCGACCACGCCGTCTGCCATCTACACCGTCCCCGGACCGCCGACGATCAACCAGAACGTGACCGTCGGCGTCCAGCAACTCGCCGTCTACTGGACGCCGCCCGCGAATAACGGGGGGACGCCGATCACCGGCTACTACCTGGAGTGGGCGCAGACCAACAGCAACACGTGGTACGGCATTTCGGGCGCGTGGAACGTGGGCAACGTGACCGGCATCTGGGTCGGCCCACTCAGCGAGAGCATCGGGTACGCGTTCCGGGTCTCCGCCGTCAACGCGGTGGGGCGCGGGCCGGTTTCGATCGGCGGCTACGGGCCGTCGCTGGATAGTGCGTTCACCATCACCACCTACCCGGCAGCACCGCCACCCGCGATCCAGACCATCACCGTCGGCGCGTCGACCGCGATGGCGACGGGCATCTGGGGCAGCATGGTCAACCCGCTGCAGGTCTACTTCTCGATCCCGCGCGCGGGCCAGATACACGTCTACGGCAACATCACCGCCCGGCCCGAGTACTGGGCCAACAACACCTACCCGACCGGCACCCGCTATCTGTGGACGAACACCTCCTGGGGGAACTCCGGCAAGTACCTGCTCGGCGGCACCAGTCCGACGTGGTCTACGTACGAGACGGTGAACCGTGACGACTGGTTCAACTGCTCCTACGGCGGCAACTTCCTGGCGCAGTGGGTGGTTGAGGCCGGGGGCGGCAACCAGATTCGAGTGACCGGCGGCTCGCTCTATGTGGTCTTCGTGGGTTAGGAGGAGCAGATGTCCTACTTCCAGGGATCGCTCAGCCAGCTTGCGGTCTATCCGTACGCGCTCACGCCCGCCGAGATTCTGGCGCACTACGCCGCCGCTTACGCCGACGCGATCCCGGTCTACCCCTCGATCGCGAATCACATCGTGACCATGCCCAACGGCACCACGCTCATGGGCGGTCACCCGACGTGGACCGACGGCACCTTCCGGCTGCGCTGGCAGGTTCCCGCGATCGGCAACGGCGCGTTCACGGTGCAGTTCGGGTCCGCCGAGGTAGAGGTCTCGGTCAACGCGGGAGTGCTCACCTCTTCGGTGGGGGTCTCGGGATCGTGGGCGGTGACCGGAAGCGCGCCGGTCACGCCGGGCAACTGGTACTGGGTTTACCTGACCAACCAGGGCACGCTGTCGAGCTACTACATCGTGGCCGACGAGAACGGCGCGCCTGGCCCGACCAAGCTCGTCTCCGGCTCCGGCGTCTTCACCAACCGCCCGCCGCGCCCGATCCTGCTCAGCGTCAGCCAGGGGCCGATCCTCTTCGGCGGCAACTACCCGCAGGTCTGCACCGTGTACCCGGCCGTGCTGCCAGCGGACTGGCTGATGGTCAACGCGCCGGGCTGGAACGTACTGGAGCCCGCCTTCTGCTGGGACACGACGACCGCCCAGTCGGGCAGCCGGTCGCTCTCGATCCAGTCGGGCATCATCGCCGACCCCACGTGGTGGGTGACGCAGTCGCCGGACGAGTGGAACTCGATCCCGGCCACCGCCTCGACACCCTACTCGTTCACCGGCTGGATCAAGACGATGGGCAACGAGACGATGGGTCCGATCTACCAGTCGGAGGTGCTCAGCACGCCGGGCATCCGCGCCTACTACCGGCTCGACGACCATGCCGCCACCGCCATCGCCGACCTCGGCAGCATGGGCGCGAACGGATCGGGCACCGGGGCCATGCTCACCGACCAGGCTGGGCTCATCGCGGCCGACCCCAACAGCGCGTTCCTGCTCCAGGGCGGCATCATCTCCTGGCCGCAGGCTGCGCTGGGCGACTCGTGGTCATGGGAGTGCTGGTTCCAGGCACCGACCACGCTGCCGCTCGGCGGCTTCTACGAGCTACTGCGCTGGGGCAATACGCGGATCGCGCTTGACGAGAACAACCGCCTCGACTTCGGGCCGCTGAAGTCACCGAACTCGGTCGCTGACGGGAACCCGCATCACCTCGTGGTCAGCGTCTCGCCGACCGCCATCTGGATGTACCTCGACGGCGGGCCGATCGGCTACACCGATCTCACACCGACGCCGCTGCCGCTGACGGTGCCGGTCACCTACCCCGAGGTGGTGCAGGACATCCCGGGGCTCGCGCACTACTGGCGACTCGGCGGTGGCGGTCCGTGGCAGGACATCATCGGAGGCATAGCCGCGACCGCCGTCGGAGCCGGGACAGTGACGCCTGTGCCGGGCTTGGTGGGGGACGACGACGGAGCGATCAGGACGACGTCGACCTCCGGTGTCGGAACCGCGTCGCTGCTGCCTGCGTACACGACGTGGTCGTGGGCCTTCCTCTTCAAGATCGCCACCACCGACATGACGATGACGTCCAACTACGTCCTCTACACGGGCGCGTCCGGCGTCATCGGCCCGCGCGTTTACCTGTCGCTCGATGTCGCCACGGGACGCCGGTACCTCTACTTCTACGGCACAAACCTCAGCGGAGTGAGCGCATACACCACGCTCTGGAGCGGCGACAAGGACTACAACGACGGCCAGACACATCACGTTGTGGTCACCTGGGACGGCGTGACGGCAAGCCTCTACAGTGACGGCGTCCTTCGCCAATCGCGCGTCGCTGTGGACCCGAACCAGATGATCATGCCCGCCGGTCGGCTGGTCCGCATGGGCTGCTACACCGCCAGCAGCGGACAGGAATGGGATGGGATCGTGGACGAGGTCTCTTGGTGGGATCGCGCGCTCGATCAGTCGGAGGTCACCGCGCTGTATCAGGCGATCCCCAAGACGCCCGTCGACCGCCTCATCAGCGGCCTGGCGGGCGATGTCGAGCACGACATCACGGTCCAGGCCTTCAACGCGTCAGGCGGCGGTCCGGCCGCGACCGCCAGTACCGCACCGTGGGGCGCGCTCTACGCCACCAGCGTGACCGCCGGGTACGGCATCCCGGGCACAAGCTGGCTGAAGCTCGACGAGGTGGCCTTCTACACCGCCGCACTAACGGCGGATCAGGTCGGCGCGCACTGGGTCGCCGGGTCGTCGAGCGACGCGCTCGGCCCCCAGGGTGCCGGGTGGTACGAGGTATGGGAGTGGGATGCCCTCGGCAACATGGTGGCCCGCCACCTGAGCGCCGGTCCGCCCGCCGATGCGCTGCTCGGCTGGGGACAAGTGACGGTCAACTTCACCACCCAGCCCAACGCCACCTACTTCTCGATCCGCACCGTGCTGGTCGCCACCGGCACGGTCTGGTTCGACAATGTCCTGGTCGCGCCCGACGTCTCCTCTGGCGCGGTGACGAACGTGACCGATGGGGTGCGGGTGATGGGGCCACCGGCCATGTCGGTCTTCCACCTCGCGGGGAACAACGGGGCGGATGTGGTGCCGCTCTTCTTCGGCACCTACAGCCGCTCCCAGGAGGGCGGGCCTCAGGTCACCACCAACATGGACGTGACGCAGATTCCGATCTTCAACCTGGCGCAGCCGATCACCCGCACCGGAGCGATCAAGTGGAGGCAGGTGCAGTTCAACGCCATGTTCCTCGCGCCGGAGGCGATGGCGCAGTACACCGCGCTCCGGAACACGGCCTACGCCAGCAACACCCCGATCTTCTTCCGCGATCAGTCGGGACGACAGGCGCTGGTGCAGCAGTCGCCGCAGGGCCACCAGGTGCAGCACGAGCCCAGCAACTACCGGCGGCGCTACGACCTTCAGAACACATACCTGGAGGTCCCGAACACGGTCTCGCCGTACACGCCATACGCGTACGTGGTGGGCCGCCGGGCGCTGCTCAACGGGTCGCTCCCGGCGCTCGACCTCACAGAAGAAGTATGAGACCGATCCTGGATCGACTCTTCGCGAGGGCGGACTTGGGAGACTGCTGGGAGTGGACCGGATGGACCGAGCACGGATATGGCCGCATCTTGATCGAGGGGAGGTACCGGCGGGTCCATCGCGTGGCTTGGGAGCTTCTCGTCGGGCCGGTCCCCGAGGGAGGGACGCTCGACCACCTTTGTCGGAACCGTCGATGCTTCAACCCAGACCATCTCCGGCTCGTTTCGCCTGGCGAGAATGTGCTCTTCGGGTATGGATTGACAGCCCAAGCGGCTCGCCAGACGCACTGCAAGAGGGGACATCCGCTTTCCGGCACCAATCTCATGGTCAACAGCGAGGGAAGGCGGGTCTGTCGAACCTGCAATAACGCCTACCAGCGGGCCAGACGAAGCATCCGCGCCCGTGCGGCACAGGAGGTGTGAGGTGCAGAAGCCGGGCCGGGCCGCGATCCCGCCGAGCACGCAGGCTTACACCGATCAGCAGGTGCTGGACCGGCTGCTGCGCGCGCCCACCGCCGCCGAGCGGTGGACGTTCGAGTTGATGGACTCGACCGCGCGAGTGATAGGTGATCTCACGCCGTACGTGACATACGGAAACTCGACGCTGCAGATCGACACCACGCGCGACGTGGTGGCGTCGCTCGCGGTGACGCTGCTGGGCAACCCGATCGACGACATGAACAGCCTGATCCGCCCGCGCTATCAGTTGCAGATGCCGGACGGGGGCTGGATCGACTTCATGCTCGGGCTCTACAACGTGCTCCCCGCCGGGCGCACGATCAACCGGGGCCACACGACGACACAGGTCAACTGCGCCGACTCGGGCCAGCTTCTTGCCGACGCCGGAATCCAGTACTCGATGGGCATCGGCAAGGGGCAGAGCTACGTGCAGGCGATCACCTCGGTGGTGGAGACGTACGGCGGCCGGACGCCGATCGAGGTGGAGATACCGGACAGCGGTAAGCGGCTCCCGGCGGCGCTGTCGTGGAACGCGGGTGCCAGCCGCATCTCGATCATCAACGATCTGCTGAACGCGATGAACTACTATGGCGCGTGGTTCGACGAGCGCGGGCACATGCGCTCCGGCCCGATCCCCGACTTCGAGACCGCTCGCCCGAGCGCCCACTTCGACAGCGCCACCGACTCGATCGTGTACCAGACGGTGACGACGACCCCCGACTTCAGCAACGTCTACAACCAGTTCCTGCTCACGTGCGACCACCCGCAGCAGTCGGTGGAGTCGAACGCCACCTCGGCAGGCACCGGATTCTTCGCCTACTACGAGAATCGCAACCCGGCTTCGCCGATCAGCGTCCCGCGCTGGCATCCCAAGCTCAAGCAGTGGTCGGACTCCACCATCTGCGATCAGGCCACCGCCTACGCCGCCTGCCTAACCGCCGCTCAGGTCTGCGAGCGCATCTTCGAGCCGATCACGTTTTCGACGCCTGCCTGGCCGCTGTCGCACTGCAATGACATCTACACGCTGCACATACTGGCCGAGGACGAGCCGGACACCGACTACCGCTACATCGAGACGGGCTGGTCGATGGCGTTGGGCACCGGCCAGCAAACGACGCACACCTTCGAGCGCATAAGCTATGAGGGGGTGGGATGATGGCCGTAAAATGTGTGTGTAATGTCTCGCCCAAGAAGGCGCGGAGTCGTCGTAGACGAGAACGGATGCTGGATGTGGCGGGGAAAGCGCGATCCGCAGGGGTATGCCGTTCTAGGTGTGGGTCGTGATGTGGTGAAGCTCAGCCGCCTGATGTATCAGATGTTCATCGGGCAAATCCCGAAGGGCCTTCACATCGACCATGCCTGCCACAGCGCCGACCCGGACTGCCCTGGAGGCAAGGCATGCCGCCATCGAAACTGCATCAACCCCGCCCACCTCCACGCGGTAACTCCAGTCGAGAACGTTCTAAGGCGCTACGGACGCCCGCGCACCGAGCGGAACACGGTCTGCAAGCGAGGGCATCCCATGACGCCCGAGAACACCTACTACGTGAACCGCCCAGGAGGCGTCGTGCAACGCGGCTGCCTTGCCTGTAGGCGGCTCCGAAACACGGCGCGACTGAACCGACTTCGGGGAGTCGAAGAGGCTGCCCGCAACTTCTTTCCGCCGTATGAGGGGGCGCGATGATCCAGGTCGACGAGGGCCAGTTGGACGGGTACTTGACGACGTGGCTGGAGAACAAGTACCCGCACCTCTTGAACTCGTGGTTCCAGGCCAAGATCGTCACCGTCACCTCCACCTCGCAGCCGTTCACCGTGACGCTGCAGAAGCTCGGGGAGCCGTCCAGCGATGGGGCCGAGTACGTGGTCGCTCCCAGCGGCTACTTCCCGCAGGTCGGCGACGCGGTCGAGTGCTGCTGGCGCGACCGCAACACCGCGTACGTGATGTGGCCGCTGGGCCAAAGCGCGGCCGTGCCCGCCATGGTCATGCTCCAGAACACGCAACTCAACGGAACCACCCGGATACGCATCCCGCCGCAAGGGGTTCTGCCCCAGTCGTTCAACGACTTCCGCATCGTGATCCGGGCGGTCGGCCCCGGCACAGGAACCTTCTCGGACGTCTCGATCATGTTCAATGACGACAACGGAAGCCGCTACGCCCAGGGCTGGATGTACGCCACCTCGGGCAACTCCACGTCCGGCAGCGGAGTCTTCAACCAGGGCGGGCTTCAGCCGATCCTCCAACTGCCCGCCACGACGCAGAACATGTGCCACGGCTTCATCGACATCCCCTACGCGACTGCGCCCCAGGCACGCCTCGGGCGGGTGGCGTTCGGGTACTCCTACCACATCGAAGGCTGGAGCAGTTCCAGCAACCTCTCCGAGTTACATCGCACGGTGTGGTGGTACAGCAACGCCCCGATTCGCACGATCACCCTCCAGAGCCAGGCTCTCACCGGCTCGGTCCGGGCCTACGGCATCACCTGAGCTTTACCTGCGCCGTCTAGGCTGGCTACCCAATGCGGGTGATCTCCGAGCGGTTCCCCGGTGCCCTGCTGGTCGCCATGGTGTTGGTCGTCATGGGCGTTGCGATCCTTGGGCTCGTGCGCATGTACGAGGCACCGCGCGCCCACCTGTACCTCGGCCTGCCGACGATCGCGGTTGGGATGACGGTGTTCGTGCTGGTGTTCTGGGGTCCGACCCAGCCCTATCCCGCGCCACCGCCGATACCGACGCCGACCGCGACGAAGCTGCCGATCGCGGCCACGCCGTTCCGGCCCGGTGCCACGCTGCCGCCCAACCCGGTGGTGCCGCCGAGCACGACGCCGACCCCAAGACCGAGCCCGCACCTGGGACGGAGCATCGGCCCTCGGTGATAGCCTGATCGTGCTCCGGATGGGTTGGTCACGCTCCAGAGCACAAAGAGACCGGCGGCGCTTCGCTCCCGCCGCCGGTCTCGCCCTACCCCTCCGGGCGGGAGTTACCCGGTCTGCTCGATCTCCCTCAGGTCTTCCAGCAGACGCCCCACGCCCTTGACGATGACGCGGGCGCGCCGCCCGTCCTTGGACTTCGCGGCGTCCTTCGTGGCGTTCACCATGCTCTGGCCCGTCGCCAGCATCGTGCTCAGGCGGCTGTCCATGTCGAAGAAGCGGTTGTTGACCCACGCCTGCGGGAGCTTCTGCTCCGAGGTCAGCTTGTACGTCCACGGCCCGCGCCCGCGCTGCGGCGTGCACGGCAGCGCCATGTTCGTGGTCTTCAGATACTGCCGCACCAGCGGCACGGTCTTGGCGAACCGATAGCGCGGCCACCCCAGATTTACCTCGACGTCCTCCCAGTCGAACCCTCCCGGGTTCCCGCGCGCAAACGCAAGAAGATCGTCCAGGTCGCTCATGGTTCCCTACTCCTCTTCCACCACCAAACGCAGGGCCTTCTCAGAGCCCCGGATCACATCGTCGGCAGCGCTGATCAGCTTGCGGAGCGTGTCAACGCGGTCCACCAGCAGTTCGCGCTGCTCCTGCTCGAAGTCGACCCCCTCGGCGAGACGCGTGCCCTCACGGAGGTGCTCGATCGCCTTCAGCAGTTCCCCGTCGACCTTGAAGTACTGGAGCGGCGCGCGGTGCTGCTTCCCCTCCTCTTCCGCTTGCCGCTGAATCCGGTGCCGCTCGGCAGCGTTGGCCTCGTCGTGGTCGGCGAGTTGCTGCCGCATGGTCTGCCGTGCCAGGGGAGCATGCTCGACGATCTGACGGGTGAAGACCGCCTGCCGCTCCGGTGTGCGCTTCTCGAACTCGCTGAAGAGTGCCTGGTCGGACATCATCGGCGGGCTCTGGTCGCGGAGCTTTCCGCCGCGCTGACGCAGGCGCGCGTTCGCATCCTCAAGGGTCCAGGAGGTGGCCTCCAGAGCCGCCTGGTAGGCACGGACTGTGATGCCGGGCATTCGGTTCGCCGCAGTGCTGTCGGCTACCCGGCGGGCGATCTGGAGCCAGCGGAGACTCCGGCCCCGTCGTTCGGCAAGCTCGGGCAGATCAAGCGAACCCGAGCGCGCCTGAGGGCTGCGACGGTCGCCGCCCCAGCCACTGCTCGGTACGTTCGCGGCCAGCCAGTCCGCCAGGTCCCAGGTCGCTTGGCGGGAGTCGATTTCGATGCGGTCTTCGAGACTGTCGTATTCGGCCAGCAGGGCCTCACGGTCCCCGCCCGGCAGTTGCGCTTCCATAGGCGATCCAGCTTAGCAGTTGCGATCGCGGTTGCGCACAAAAGGGCGGGGACCCGGTTGGGCTAGTCCTCTTCGTGCGGTCTGTAGCCGAGGATGTCGGCCGCCAGCGCCTCCGCCTCGGGCGTGTAGCCGCCGAGGTGGTTGGCAGCGGTCTCGACCCCGTCGCGCAGCGTGAACTCGCCGACGTTGTTGCCGAAGTCCTCGTCCGCGTAGCGCACCACCACGTCGAGGTCCGGGTGCTGACGGCTCAGCGCCTCGAAGACCGGCATCGGGGCCGACCACGCGGTCTGGAACCGCACCTCACCCTCACCCTCGGTGATCGTGTAGGCGTTCCACTTCGTGCCCCAGTTGGCGACCTGCCAGTCGTACCAGTTGGGGATGCCCTGCTCGGCGCAGCGCCGTCGGTCGGCCTCGCTCAGGTCGTCGCGGAACATGTTGGCGGGCGGCGGCACGATCTTCTCGAAGTCGATCGGGCTCCCCTCGCTGCGCATGCCCTCGAACGCCTGCGCCACGTGCTCGGCGTTGCCCTGCAGCCGCAGGATGTTGGTGACGTGGTTCGGCATTACGGCCACACCTCGACGCGGTACGGGAGCACGGTCACCGCGCGCGCCTCGCGCAGCGGCAGGAACCACTCGACCCCGCTGGTCAGGTTGGTGAGCCGCCGGTCAGCGCGGGGGAGGTCTCGTGCCATCAGGTGCGAAAGCCCGAAGCTCGTCTCCACCAGCACCTCGGCGTAGCTCGGAAGCTCCGCCAGCATCCGGTTGATGTGGTCGAGGTCCATGGTCCCGGCGCGCCGGGGCGTTTGAGTGTCAGTCATCATCCACCTCACTTGCCTGGTTGGCGCGGTACTCGTCGTACGCCTCCAACTGGCGCTGCTCTTCGTCGGTCGGCTCGTACGGAGCCTGCGCCGGATCGGTGATCGGGTCCCCGGTGGGGGTCCAGCCGTAAATCTTCATGTCCCTATTATCCCCAACTGCGCGCGAAACTAAACAGAGCCGCCCCGGAGGACGGCTCTGCGTTGGCGGGTGATGGTTAGAGGATCAGGTCGGGGCGAGCGGCCAGCGGCTCGTCGTCCGGCCAGCCCCACGCCTCCATGATGTGGTCGTTGTCGGCGGCGGCGTGCCTGCTGTAGCGGAGCTTGGCCTCCTCCGGGATCGTCGCCTCCAGCCGCTCGCAGAGTGCCTTCGAAAGGCTGGGGTCCCACCCCGGGTGCTCGCACGACTGGTAGCCGTAGCAGTGAAAGGTGACCAGGGTCTGGAGGTCGTCCAGCACCGGGGTCTCCCGCCACTCGTAGCGCTCGACGTCGCCGTCGCGGAAGCTCATCGGCCCGGGCCGGGTGCCGTCGACGTCGCTCGGGTAGCGGTAGGCCACTGACTTCAGGTTCTCCCGCCAGAGCATCCGTCCGATCGGGTCCGCCTCCAGCGGCGACACCAACTCGCGGGCGATCAGCGCGGTGACCATGTGGTCGATGTGGCGCTTGCTGACGATCCAGGCTGACATCAGAGCCACCCCCAACGTTCCACTCCGGCTGCGGCGTCCTCGACGTCGCCAGCCTCGTCCTTGATGCTGATCATGCCGCCACTCCAGCCAGATGCTTGCGGTGCTCGCCCTCCATCCGATCCATCACGAGGGCCAGCCGGACGATCGCCGATGCCGTCCCCTCACACACCTCGCCGTTGATCTGCCAGAGCCCCTTGTCGTAGAGCACGACCTCGACCCTGGTCACGAACCCGGCGTCCTTCTTGGTCCGCTGGAAGGTCTCGCCCATCCGGCGCACCGCCGCGTAGCGGCTCTTGAGTTTGGTCATGCCATCTATCCTACCCAGTTGCGTGCGACCTAAACATCGGGCGTTTAACTTGCGGCAGACAGGGTACAATAGGGCCATGACGCAGTTCCACTACTTCGCCGAGTCACTCGGGCAGGGCCGAGCGATCCTGCGGCGCGACGTCGTCCACCACGGACGGCTGGTCGAGTCGCACACGATCGGATCGCCTGCGCCGATCGCCTCCGTGAAGGCGTTCGCGGCTCGGATGTCACCCCCGTCCACCCCCATGAAGGAGCGAACCTCATGAAGTCAGGCAGGAGCCTCGTTGAACTGGCGCAGGAAGTCCAGCGCATCAACGAGCAGAAGCGCGATTTTGTCGCGGACACCCGCGAGATTCACTTGCTGAACGGCAAGGAACTCAACATGACCGGTCAGGGCGAGTTCGGGATCACCCCGCTCGGCCACGATCAGATCGGTGGCGCGCTGGGCATCCCGGCCGCGTTCTACGACCGGATGCAGCACAACCACCCGGACGTGCTCGACCACACGGTCAACGCGCTCTTCGACCGCGAGCCCAAGAAGCGCCTCGTGCGCGTGCTCGACGGGAATGTGCGCGCGTTCCTCTCCGACCGCTACCGGCGGCTGGACAACTTCGACTTGCTGAACGTCGTGTTCCCGATCCTGAAGGAGATGGGCAACGTCGAGTTCAAGTCGATGGACGTCACCGACAACCGGCTGTACCTGAAGGTCGTGACCCCCTGGCTGCAGGGCGGGATCGAGTACAAGAACCCCGGCGGCCACCACCCGGTGAACGACGTGGTGCAGGGCGGGATCGTGATCTCCAACTCGGAGGTCGGTCGCGGCACCCTGCAGGTGCAGACGCTGATCTACCGGCTGGTCTGCTCCAACGGGCTGATCGGCGAGAAGCTGCTCACCAAGCGCCACGTCGGCGGGCGGATCGGCTTCGACGACGATCTCCCGGCAGAACTCTTCAAGGAAGACACGATCAAGGCTGACGACGAGCGGTTCTGGCTGATGATGCGGGACCTGGTGCAGTCGGCGGTCGACGAGACGCGCTTCCAGGAGACGCTCCGGAAGATGAACATGGCGGCAAGCTCGGAGCCGATCCAGGACGTGAGCGCCGGGATCAAGGAACTGGGCAAGCGGTTCGACATGGGCGAGGGCGAGCAGAAGAGTGTGCTCAACTTCCTCGCCGAGGGCGGCGACCTCACCCAGTGGGGCGCGCTCAACGCGATCACCCGGGCGGCGCAGGACGTCGAGTCCTACGACCGGTCGACCGAACTGGAGGAGATCGGCGGCAAGGTGCTGGCGCTCTCTGCCAGCGACTGGGGGATGGTCGCCAAGGCCAGGTAACCCACACCTCTCGCGCCGGGGCGGCCCCTTCGGGGGGTCGCCCTTTTTTCAGGCCCGGATCGGGTTTTAACCGCTGAGAGACTGGCTAGAATAGGAGGACATGGAGGTAAATTGAAATGGCCGTGCTTGAAATGCCTGCAGAAGTCGGCGTCGACGACGCCAGGGAACTGCTCTTCGATCTGGGTGTGACCGGGCCGAACGGCAAGCCGCTATCGCGTGCCACGCTGCGCGCGCTGGCGCTGGCGGGTGCGATCCGGGGCCGCAAGGTCTCGAAGGCGCAGACCTCTGCCTGGCTGTACGACGTTGCCGATCTGCGCCGGTTCTCGAAGGCACCGCGCAACCCGGTGGGCAACCCGTACTGGATCGCCGCCGGGCGCGAGGCTAAGGAGCGAGACGAGCCGATCGCGCTACCGGAGACCGACTAACAGGGGGACCAACCCATGAGTGAAGCCAGAGTGGCTGGGGAAATCCAGCCCTCGAAGCCCCGGCGCAGTCGCGGCGGTGGGGACGGTGGCGACATCGTCCCTATGCCGACGCCGACGCCCGAGTTCCTGATCCTGCGGGCGGTCGAGACCGGAGCCCCGGTCGAATCCGTGGAGCGCCTGTACGCGCTCTGGAAGGACGTCCAGGATCGGGCGGCGGAGACCGCGTTCAACGTCGCCTTCGCCGCCTTCCAGGCAGAGATGCCCGAGGTCAAGAAGAACAAGATCGCCCGGGTCGAGAAGAACGGGAACCTGCTCTACACCTACAAGTACGCGGACCTGGCCGACATGCAGCGGCAGGTGGGTCCGGCGCTCGCCAAGCACGGCTTCAGCTACCGCTTCGAGGCCAAGTACGGGGCCACCATCGACGACCACCGGGTCGCCTGCATCCTGATGCACAAGGATGGGTTCGAGCGCCCGAGCGAGGTCAAGCTCGTGATGGACGAGGGGTTCCGGATGAACGACGTCCAGAAGGGCGGAGCCTCGCTTACCTACGCCAAGCGCTACGCGTTCGGCAACGCGACCGGCGTCACGCCGGATGAGGACACCGACGCCCAGGGAGGCGGTGGGAGCGTCTACGGCGGCGGTGGCGGCGGCAGAGAGGGCGGGTCCGGCCCTTCGCCTGCAGGGCCGTCTGGGGCCGCTCAGGGCCGTCCTGCGGGCCGGGAAGACCTTGGTGCCTGCCCCGACTGCGGGGTCATCGGCTCGCTGCGCGGCAAGCGCAACGGCAACGTGTTCTGCATGTCGGCGGCCGGTGGCTGCGGACACGAGTGGAAGCGTGAAGAGTTCGACGCCAAGCAGGCTGCCGCGCGTGAGCAGGCGGCTGCGATACGTGAGCAGGCGCAGAAGGGCGCAGCCGAGCGCGCCGCCGACGCCTCGCCGGAGCCGGTGATCGTCAAGCTGCCCAAGGGCGAGGACGAGGCGGTCGGTCCGGACGAGAAGTACGATCCGTCGCCGCCCACGCCCGAGGAGCAGCGGATGCACGACGAGTTTGACGAGTACGAGAGGCAGCGGCAGGGTGCCTTCGACTCGCTGCTCAAGGAGGACGGCGAGGGGCGGAGGGGATGAGCGGGCCGGTCTTCGGTGTGCTCATCGTGATCGCGATCGTGATGATCGCGGTCTTCCTGGTTGCGCGATTCGGTCGGTCATGACGGCGATCTCGCCGTCTCAACTGGCTACCCGGTGTAGCCTGCAACTTCGCTACCACCGGATGCGTCTGGCCCATGAGCACGGGGAACACGAAGGGGGCGGTCCCGTCGACTGCCCCCTTTGTTGTGACTGGATGCCGCCGCCGCCCAAGATCGCCACCGAGTTCGGGCACGCGATCCACAAGGGGATCGAGGAATATCTCCGGCTGCACTTCTTCAGCGACTTCGTCGTCGACTCCACCGCCGAGGCGATCGAGGCCGCCTACGGCGTGCTCGAAGAGACCGATGACCGGGGAGTGACCTGGGATGAGCCGCCACGCGTCCGGCGAGACGGTCTCCTCTACCGTGGCGACGAAGCTCGGATGCCGACGCTCGACCGCGCCCAGCAGGTGGCGGCGGAGATGGTCAAGTCGTGGGTCTGGCGGTTCGGCGAGCTACCCGTCCAGGACATCGAGGTTGAGATCGACCTGCCGCTTGGCGAGTACGGGGTACGGGATGGGTTGCTGCGTTGCCGGTTGGACATCACGACACTCGACCAGGGGCTGGTGGACTTGAAGACGAGTCGCGACGACTGGGAGCGTGAGCGCTGGGACGACAAGCTCGACCAGATGATCCTGTACGCGATGGCGTATCGCCACCACTACGGACAGTTGCCGGAGTATGCGGTGTTCCACGTCGCGCCCAAGTCGGGGCTCGGCGGACGGTGGCAGGTGATCGAGGTGGAGGTGGACGAGAACCGTATCGAGCCGGTGGTGGAACGGGTGCTGCGCCCGGCAATCCGGATGGTGGAGGCGGACGCGTTCCTCCCCAATCGAGCGCAGCCGTTCCCGCACTCCGAGAAGTACTGCGACTACTGGGCGCACTGTCCGTTCGGTGCCAAAGCGGGCGAGGCGGCGCACGAGGTCGCGCTGCCGATGCTCCCGATCCTGGGTCAGGAGGCGTTCCTGCAGTGAGGTCGACCGACGAGGTACTCGACGAACTGGAGGTGGGCTACCTCTCCCGCGAGATGCGGGACTTGCTGATCAAGGTGGCGCGCGCCGCGCTGGCGCTGGCGCGCGCCGAGCACTGGGACCTCGTCTACTCCGATGATCGGGAGGATCACGGGCTGTGGGGCGAGGCGGCCGACTTGATGAGGGCGCTCGACGCGCTGAAGGGGAGCCACGGATGACGACCTTCTTCCGATTCCTGGTGATCTCGGGTGACGGTGAGGAGGCACGGATACTGCGGAAGGCACCGTGGCACCGCCGCTCGGATGAGTACGTCTTCAAGGTTCAGATCACGCTGCCGAACCGGCCCGTGATCGAGCCTGGCGTGGTTTCCCTGGTGTCGGAGCCTCCCGCGCTGCCGCCGCACGTGGAGCAGGTCTCGTGAGTGAGGATTTTCTGACCAAGCTCGAACGCATCCACCGCGAGACGCGGGTCACGCGGTCGTCGCCCGAGCTATGGGAGGCTGTGCCGTCTCTGGTGGCGGTCGTAAGGGCCGTGCGGGACAACATCGACATCTGGACTCCCAAGCCCGTCCTGGACGCCCTGGAGGGCGTGGAGGGGCTGTTTGCGATGCCTGGCCCGGAGGGAGAGTGGCGGGTCTGGGACAGCTACCTCTGGGCGGTGGCGCAACTGGGGAGGTCGCCCGGCCGGTTCCACCTCACGCAGGTGCGCCGCAAGCTCATCACCCGGCGCATCCGTGAGTACGGGCTGGAGACGGTGCAGGACGCGGTGCGGGGCTGGCTCTACTCGGACTTTCACGTCGGGGTCAACGCGGAGAAGCGGGCCTGGGGCGTAGAGAACTTCGCGGTGCTGCTGGCGGTCAGCAGCGACGGGCGCGGCAACTTCCGCGACAACGTCGAGCGGTTCTCCCAGATGTGGCACGAGGGTCAGGCTGACGGGCGGCCGTTCGCCTTCCAGGTGGAGCACGTCACGGGCAACGGCGCGCCCGAGTACGTCGAGCACACGTGGTCGCTGGCGGCGGCGCGCGACGCGGAGAAGGAGGACGAGGACGAGTGAGCGACGTCATCGAGATCGAGGAGCGGTTCCTACTCGACCCGCCGGTCAGCGTCACCCTCTACCGCGATCGGGGTCAGTGGTGGTTTCACGTCCCAGCGCTGCGCTGCTCCGGCGGCGGCTGCGACACTCAAGACGAGGCGCGGCGAGCAGCACGGCGAGCGGCAGCGTTCGCGCTGGGGGCGAAGGCGTGAAGGGTACCGACTGGGCGCGGATCGTGGATCGGATCAACGCCAACTGGCCGCGCTCGCGCTGGGAGGTATCGACCGCCGATCTCGGGTGGGACCTGCTCAACCGGTTCACCAGGGTGCAGGTCATGGATGCGGTGATCGTGTTCATCCGCAAGCCGTTCCCTCCGTCGCCGGGCGAGTTGCTGAGCGCGGTCGAGGTCAGTCTCCGGCCGCCGGACGAGACGTTCGAGGAGGTCTGGTTCGCGATCCAGCGGCAGGTGGTGATGGTCGGCCAGTACGCGCAGTGGCTGCCCGGCAACGCCGAGCCGATCCCTGCGTTCGAGATCGCGGCCAAGGCGCTCAGCGACGACGCGATCGACCTCGTGCTGCGGATGGGCGGCTGGGAGCGGCTATGCCTGGGCGGATCACCGGACGGACAGCGACCGATCGACCCCGGCGTCTGGATGGCGGAGGGTGAGCACGCCTGGAAGCGGCTGGAGGCGCAGAAGCAGCAGTTCGTCGATCACTTCCACTCCCCGTCACCGCTGGGCGAAGCGGCGCGGGGCTTCTTCGAGGTCCGCCAGCAGCGGCGGGAACAGTTGGAAGCGCTGCCGTTGCCGGAGGTGGGTGAACATGACTGATCCGCTGGCGGAGATCGAGTTCGAGGGCACGCCGGAGCAGGAGACGGCGCTGCTCGACGTCATGAAGGCGGCCGTGGAGGTGGACGAGATGACGTCTGTAGTGGGTCCCATGGACTCCCGCATCGCCCAGCCGCTCAGACGGCTGCACGCGGCGCTCCACGGGCTCAGGGAGGCGGTACGTGCCGCGCCGCCGCCGTCGTGACCAGCGCCAGGCGGAGTTGTTCCGCGCCGCCGACTACCCGCCGCTGTCAGATGCCCGGCTGCGACGGCTGCAGGCGGAGGGCCGACGGATGGCGTTAGAGGAGACCGAGCGCATCGAGCGAGAGCGACGTGAGAATCCTGATCTGCGGTAGCCGCAAGTGGAGCGACGCGGACGCGATCGCACACGAGTTCGATCTGACGCCGCCGGACGAGGTGGTGACGGGCGACGCGCCGGGCGCGGACGCGCTCGCCTGGGCGGAGGCGCTCAGTCGCGGCGTCACCCGGTTCAGGTTCTTCGCCAACTGGTCGGAGTTCGGGCGAGCGGCCGGACCGATCCGGAACCAGAAGATGCTGGACGAGGGCGTGGACGAGGTGTGGGCGTTCAGCGACGACTTCTACTCGCCGCACTCGGGCACCCGCGACATGTGCAGGCGGGCATACCAGGCGGGCATCCCGGCCACGCTCTTCGAGCACGACGGCGGTCGGTGCTGGGGTCATCTTCTGACGGAGAGCGACTTCCGTGACTGAGCGGCAGCGCCCGTTCTACTGCGGGTCGCAGGTCGCGGACTGGCAGGCACGCAACTGCCTGCGCTGCCAGAAGATGCCGCTCGATGAGGACGGCTACCCGACGCCGGAGACGCCGTGCGACATCGACCGCGAGATTCTGGTCGGGATGTTCGACGACGGGTCGATAGACGGAGACATCGCCCGGCGCATGGGCTGGTCGGGCAACGTCGACGAGTACACCTGGGACTGCCCGGAGCGGGTGCCGCGTGTCTGAGGCACCGCCGTTCGAGCCGGTCTGGGCGGTCGAGGACGGCGTCTGGTATTGGCGCTTCGATGCCTACTACGAGTGGTTCTCCTGGGCCACCTGGCACGGGGCCTACGAGCCGGGCGACTGGAAGCTGATCGGGTTCGCGATTCCCGAGGGCGGACTCTACCTGGACCGGGACGCGCTGATTTGCGTGCCGGTACTGGGTGGGATGTTGAAGCGCATGGACTGGTACTACGAGTTGAAGGCGAAGCTCCAAACGGCGATGACCGAGGCCGAGGCCAGGATCAGGGAGCGAGGATGATGGCGCGCTGCCTCTGGCGGATTGAGTACACCTACCGCAAGGACTTCGCGTCCGGGACGTCGATGCGGCTCAACACGAGCGTGGACGCCTTCGCGTGGAGCCTGGAGGATGCGGTCAAGGTTTTCCACGACTACGTCTCACGCGAGGACCCGGTGCTCATCTCGGTGCGGAAGATCAGCCAGTCGGACGCCATCATCGGGCTCGATCGCGCCGAGCCGGGTGTGCACACGCCGAATCCTCGGCCCGGCAACGCTCGCGAGGCCGCCGATCTGCCATGAACACCGAGCGCATCACCCGACTGGAGGTGATCATCCGCACCCTGGTCTTTCGTCAGCCACACCACTGGGCGAACGCGCTCGCCTGGAGGTACGCTGAGCCGCCCGGGCCAGACTTCGGCAAGGCGCTGCGCATCGACCGGCATCGCCTGCTCTGGCGTCTCAATGACTGGCTGGCTGATCGCTACATCCACCAGTACGTGACGTGGCGTTACCAGCGGAGGACGTCATGAGCGGGGACATCCTGGACCGGCTGGAGTGGCGAATAGCGTTGTCGCGGGCGGAGTTCGACGCCCTGATCGCGGTGGCGCGGGCGGCGCGGGAGTTCTCCCAGGCAACCAGGGGTCGAACACAGCAGGACTGGGAAGCCAGAGACCACCTGACCGAGGCTCTGGACGCGCTCGACGCGCTGGGAGGGGGCGATGGCTGAGGACATCCTGGACCGGCTGGAGCGCGGCCTGGAAGTCGGGCTGGTCTGGACGGGTCCAGAGAAGCGTGCCCTGATCGCCGTGGCGCGAGCGGCGCGCGCGACGTTGGCAGCGAGCGTCGAGGAACGCCCCTCGCATAATGACCGCCCGGTCTGCCGCATCTGCTACGTCGAGACGGCGAGTGACGGGAGCGGGATTCACCACACCTGGCCGTTTGGGACGGACATCGGGGACGACACGCAGTGCCCGATCCCCGCGCTGACAGAGGCCCTGTACGCGCTGGTGGGTGCGTCGTGAGGTACGTCTGCCGCGAGGAAGGTTGCTTCGCCGAGGCCATCCGCCGGACGTCGGAGGGCATCTGCCCGCTCCACGAGCACGCGCTGCGTCGACACGGCCCGGACGCCTACTGCGATCGCATCGGGATCGGCTTCGCCGTCACCAGCGACAACCCTGACCCCGACTTCTACGGCCCCGGCCCGCTGCTCACCTGGAGCACGCTCCCTCTTTTCCCCGGCGCTGGCTACGTCTGGGACGTTGATTCGCCCACGCGCCCCGATTCGCACCTCCTGCCCAAGGCGCTCTGCGCCGAATGCTCCGAACGCCGATGAGACTGCGCAAGGAGAAGCCGAAGCCACCGATGACGATCAGCATCCACTCGTCTCTCGACGGGGTGGAGACCAAGCTCGAAGGCATGCACTCGTTCGTGGAGATGGGGCAGGCGCTCGGGCTGGAGGACGCCGATCTCGATGAGTTCCGCTCCTACGACGAGCGGATGAAGCGGCTGCTGCGTTCGCGCTGGCGCAAGGCGCTTGATCGGGTGGGGGCGGTATGGCGCAGGGTGCTCGTTCGGGTGTACCGGCCGGACGAGTGAGGGCGCGGCGTCGGAAACCACGCCCTCGGCGAGGGGAAGTGTGGTCTTACGGTTGCTGAGGCTGGGGTGGCTGCTGTCCGCCGGGCATGTCGCGCTCGACGTCCTGCTCCACGTCCTGCTCGATCTCTTGCTCGAACCCGCCGCCGCCACCCGGCTGCTGCTGTTCGGTCACGCGTACCTCCTTCCGAGGGAAAGAGCGGCCCGCCCGGGTCGGACCGCTCGCGGGGTGGAGAGTGGCTCCGCCCACGATGGTCTCACGAAGCGGATGATGACGGGGCGAAGAGAGGTGGCCGGGGGGCCTTGCGTGCGCCCCCCGCTTTCGCCGGAACTCCGGGTCTTAGTCGCTCTCGGTGCCTCGTCGCCTCGTTGGCGCTTCGCCGTCCCAGTGGAGTGCTTACCTGCGACTCGTGCCGGACCACCTCGGCGGCCCCGCTGCTATCCCTTCCCCGGGCCGATCCCGGCATCTGCTGCGACTGGGCCGCGCTGGCGACGCCCGAGGTTCCCAACCCCGTCCCGCTCTCCCGGCCGTGGGTGTTGGTCAGGTTTCGCTGGTGGGAACGTCGCTCAGCAGAGCTATTGTACCCAGTCTGCGGCAGGCTAAACTTCGGTCATGCCGACCCGCATTTACAACCGTGGCGTCCCGCTTCTGGATCGGTGGGCCGCTCACGTGATCGCCGAGCCGTCCGGATGCTGGGGCTGGCTTGGCGCGCACACCCCGTACGGCTACGGCCATCTGAATGTCGGCGGCAGCCGGTACGACAGCGCCTACCGAGTGGGCTATCGGCTCTTGATCGGTGAGGTCCCGGAGGGGCTTGAGCTTGATCACCTCTGCCGCAATCCGGGCTGCGTGAATCCGACCCATCTGGAGCCTGTCACCCATCGAGTCAACGTCTTTCGCGGTAGTAACCGGAGGATTCAGGCCGCGATCTCGGGTACCTGCATCAGGGGTCACGGCCCGGACAATTTCGCGTACCGCCCGGATGGCCGCTATCACTACTGCCGAGCCTGTAGACGTCTCTACCGCAAGGACAGGCGGAGATGAGCCCGCTGCCCGGCATGTCCGAGAAGGAATTCATGCGGACGTTGGTCGGCGATCGACGCCGCCCGGGGATGATCCACATGCTCGGTGGCCTATGCACCCATTTCAGACCCGGGTATTCCGCCAAGGGGATGGTGACGCCGATCGAAGGCGATGCCGGGTTCCCGGATACATGTATCGTCACGAAGTCAAATCGGTTGCTCTTCAGGGAATTGAAGGTCGGCCGCAACCGGCTGCGGCCGGAGCAGCAGATGTGGTTGGAGCGGCTGCAGGCGGCGGGAGCCGATGCCAAGGTGTGGACCGATCAAGACCTCGCGAGCGGGCTCATCGAGCGGGAGTTGATGGCTCCGCCGTAGCGTGAAGCACCTGGGCAACTTGCGCCGCGCGCAATGTCCGCCCTAACATGACGGCCAAACGGGCGCACGTGCTCCCGATGTCGGCGAACGAGGGTAGAGGAGCAGGCGCAGTGGCTGCGGAAGCACCGCCGTCCGCACCGGTCAAGGTGCATATCCGGGACTTGACGATCGACCCGGCGATCCAAATCCGGAAGGCCAATCGCGAGCAGGCGATCCTGCGCTACATGGACGCCATCGACGTGCTGCCGCCGGTCGAGGCGATCCGCACGCCTGAGGGCAAGCTGATCCTCTACGACGGCTTCCAGCGCACTGCAGCGCACCAGCGGCTGGGGCTGGACGACATCCGGGTGCTGATCGAGGACGGCACCCGCGAAGAGGCGCTGGAGCGGGCGATCGTCGCCAATCTCCGCCACGGCGAGCCGCTCGATCAGGACGAGCGCGACGAGGCGATACGCCGCCTGCACCAACTCCACCCGCAGGCGGGCTCCCGGCTGATCGCGACCAAGATGATGCACTCGGTGAGCGCCAGCACGGTCGAGCGGTTGCTGGACGCGGACGAGGTCCGGCAGGCGGTGCCGTTCAAGTGGCTCACCCACATCTCGCACGGCGCGCTCGCCGACATCTCGGCCGCACCCAAGGCGAACTGGTCTGCACTGGCTTGCGCTTACGACCAGAACAAATGGACAAGACCGCAGCTACAGCAAGCGGTTAAGGAGGTGGGCGACGAATCGGTGCCTGCCGCCCACCGCCAGGCGCTGCTCGACGGAACCGCCCAACCGGGGGACCATCTCCGGACAGAAAAGGCAGAAGAGGAGAAAACTGAGCAGCCCGCCGCCCCTGGTGCGGTTGGGCAACTCACTGTGGTGAGCGAGCAGGCGGAAGAGGAGCCGGAAGAGGAGCCGGAGGAGGACGAGTACGTCGGTGATGAGCCGGGCTACGACCCGGTCGGCACCGACGTCGGCGAGCGGCTGATCGCGGTCTCGCCGTTCGTGGTCATCCCGGTGCGCATCCCGTCCGGTCGGCCGCGTCAGCGTGGGAACCGGACTTACCAGCGAGAGCGGGTGACGGTGCAGCGCACGATCCCGATCTCGGTCACCGATGAGGTGCTGGACGGTCACGGCAACCCGAACGACATGGAGTCGGCGGGCTGGGCAATGCTCTGCCGGGAGGTGTACCGGCAACTCTGGCGCTCGCGTCCGGCGATCTGGCCGCCGGATGGACCGGGGTGGGGCGAGACGTGAGGACATCGCCGCCGTGAAGCGCTGGGTGCTGGCGGTGGGCGATCGGGTACGGGTTTGGCGGGTGCCGGAGGACGATCCCTGGCTGCGGCCGGTGCTGGGGCGGATGGGGGTGGTCAGGGAGCGCGGGAAGCTCGATGCGCGCGGCTATGTTCGAGCGCCCTGGTACGTGGTGCTGGACATCGAGGGCCGCGAGATCACGTTGCTGGAGTCGGAGTGCGAGCCGGTGGTGGAGGCCAGGGATGACGCTGGAGAAGGACAAGTTCAAGGAGCAGTTCCGCGACGCGGTCATGCACGAGGTGCCGGAGGGGGAGCCGGACTTCCGGATCATCGCCTGGTACGAGCGCGGCGGGATCAACTTCGACCTGCGCACGCAGGACTGCGGAGCGCCGCACCTTCTGACGGCCGCTGAGACGCTGTGGGACGCCGCAGAGCGGCTTAGGAGCGCTCGGGTGTACGACCAGCAGCGTGGGGCCGCCAAAGCCCGTGAGGTGGCTCTGGGCGGCCAGACGCTGCGTGTGGAGGCGGACGACGTGCTGCTGCTGCTGGAGCGGGAGGGGACGCACTGGGTGCTCGACGCCTACTCCTGCGCGACGCCAGCGGCAGAGCACCTCGGTTGGGTGGCGACGGTGTTGCGCGAGATCGTTCGGGAGGAGGCTCGGCAACTGGTCCGGCAGGCTCGCCAGGAGGCGGAGCGGCGCACCATCCAGAACCGGGTTTGAGGGAGCGGCTCCGGGCGTGGGGTAGGGAGGTTTCGCCCGGAGCCAGGGGGGGGAGGTGCGAGAGCGTTGGTCAGGGTACGAGGGGACGGATTAAGGATGTGGTAAGCGAACGTACGCCGGATGACCGGCTCTCGCTGGCTTCAGAGGGGTTCTGCCCGGACTGTGGGCGCGAGATGATGCGCGTGTCTCCGACGGTGTGGCCCGGCGCGACCGGCTACTGCCAGGAGTGCGACACGTTCGTGCGGTTCGAGGGGAGCGCCGCGTTCCCGATCATGGTGTGGTGGGGCGGTGCGGATTGAAAAGCGCCGGGTAGCCGATCTCACGCCTGCCCACTACAACCCGAGGCGCGATCTGCGGCCCGGCGACCCACGTTATGAGCAGATTAAGGATTCGCTCGACCGCTTCAGCCTGGTGCTGCCGCTGGTCTTCAACGAGCGCACGCACCGGCTGGTCTCGGGCCATCAGCGGGTGAAGGTGCTGCTGCAGGAGGGGGTCGAGGAAGCCGAAGTGTCGGTGGTCGACGTTGACGAGCAGGCCGAGATGGCGATGAATCTGGCGCTCAACAACGTCGAGGGTGAGAACGATCCCGATCAGTTGCGCGTGGTCTTGAGCCAGTTGGAGAACTTCCGGGGCACCGGCTTCGAGCCGGAGGACTACGCGGCGATGACCGCCGCCTTCGATGTCGACGATCTGCAGCCGGAGGGCGAGCCGTCGGAGTCGGACTACCGGGCACTGTCACTGCCGTTCATCGTGCAGGGCACGGGTGCCTGCTGCATGGCGGTGGCGGCGGGGCTGCAGTACGGGACGCAGTCGCCGCGCAAGCTGTGTGGAAACGCGGCGCAGCCGAAGCACCGGATCACGTTCGTCGACATCGACCTGCGGCGTTACGACCACGACCGCCACCTCGCCTACTGCGAGGCGGTGTCGCCCAGGTACGCCGCCACCCGCGACGTGATGACGAAGTCGCAGTGCGAGAAGGCGGGCATCCCGTACCACCCGCTGGATCGGGTGCTCAGGTGGGCGGAGGAACTCTCTCTGGTCTGCGAGCACGTGGTGGTGGTGCCCAAGTTCGACTGCCTGCACGAGATACCGAAGGACTACGTGCTCGGGTATTCGGTGGCGACGAGCTACGGGTCGACGCCGATGCCGTTCACCGCCTTTCGAGGTCGGCAGGTGCATCTGCTCGGCGGGTCGCCGCAGAAGCAGTGGGAGTACTTCCGCTCGGCCCCCAAGGACGTGGTCTCGATTGACAGCAACTACATCCTGCGGATGGCGGCGTTCGGTCAGTGGTTCGATCTGGAGACGATGGCGTTCCGGCACATCGACGAGGTGACCGGCAGCCGACACCGGCAACCGGCGATGTCGGCGGCGCTGGCGTTGTCGGCGCTGAACGTGGCGGAGATGTTCGAGCGGGAGCGTCTGGAGGGCCAGGCGGTGGACAACCTGGTGGACCGGATTCTGGAGATGCCGACGCCCTACTCACGGGTGCTGCTGGGCGCGTTGGGGCTCTCCCTGTCGAACATCGCGGGGCTGTTCAACCGGGCACCGATCGAGGATGCGATGAAGTCGTTGCCGTCAAGAGCGAGGGGGACGAAGTGACTGAGGAGGATGCCGTGCTGGTGGCGGCCCATCGCTGGTGGATGAGCAAACGCCCGATCCCATGGTCGGAGGAGGCCCACATCGCCAATCCGGCGGTCAACTGCGCCAGTCCACAGGAGCGCGAACTCGCCGAGTCGATCGCTCGAATCCGGCAGTCGGTGCTGGCACAGGAGCGCGAGTCGTGACCGAGCTACCCGATCTCAGTGGGCTGGTGAGCAAGGAGCAGTTGGACGCCGTCTACACCGAGCGCAACCGGGTGGTGCAGGCGCTGACGAAGGTGTTCCCGGCACATCTCCAGGCGCACGAGGGCGACTGGGATGACGACTGGCGCACGGTGGTCTGCGTCCATCTGCCGACGGGTCAGGTGACGTGGCACGTGAACACGGCGGACGCCGGTCGCTTCTTCCGCCATCTCGGCTACTCGCCGAGTCACTGGGATGGTCACGACACCGAGGAGAAGTACCGGCGGCTGGAGAATCTGGAGCCCAGACAAGCTGAAGGGGCGGCCGATGAACGGCAAGCCCCTTCCGCCGACCCGGGAAGCCCGAGCCCACTTGGCGAGCAGTCTAAGAAGTGGCGTGAGGAGCCGCAGGCAGCGCCGTCTGCGCGCTCACACGATCTCTGGGACATGGCGGTCAACACGTGGCGCGACGGCTGGGAGAACGGCTACCAGTACGCTCTGCGGCCATCCGAGGTCGATCTGGAGGCGTTGTCGTCGCGGTTGCACGACGTGTACCAGAAGGAGGCTCACCGTCGTGGTGACGTGCGGCACGACGACGACTACGCGGCGCTCTCGGACGACACCAAGGAGTGGGATCGGGTGCTGGCGCGGTGGGTGCTGGAGAACTTCGCTCCGCGCTTTCGTCGGGACATCCCGCCTGCCTGAGTACGATCGGTTGGGACGGTCCGGGCTGCCAAGCCACAGGTGATCACGGGCGTCGATGCAATCGCGGCGGGCCGTCCCGCTTTCGGGGGGTTTGATGGAGGAATTGATCCAGACGCTGGCGATCGCGATCGTGGTGGGTTGGCTGGTGTTCTTGGTGGTGATGGTGATCCTGGTGTTCGGGCCGTGGGTTGGTCTTCTACCGTTGGGGTGGATTGCGGGATGACTTCGACTGGGCGGCCTTGTCGCCGATCGGGTGGTGCATCTTCCTGATCGGGGTGATGGCGGTCGTGGTAGTCCTGGTGCATGACTCTGATCCCGAGCGGCGGTGGGCGGTGGAGGGGTTGCTGTGGCTGTCGGTTCGGTTGAGCGAGGCGGCGTCGGCCACGCAAGCAGCCGCCCGAGCTATTGGCAGCAGGTAGCTGCGGGCTGCGCCGGAGACTTCCTGCAGTACCTCGTGTTCGTGATGGGTGTGATGCCTGCCGAGCACCACCTCGTGATCTGCGAGCGGCTGCTGTACGGCACGCCGATGGAGTTGATCCTTGGTCCGCCGGACTCGGGGAAGTGCGTGGCCGGGAGTGACACCATCCCGCTAGCGGATGGGCGTCGGAAGCTGGCGGCTGAATTGGTGGGCACCGACTTCTCGCTGCTGACCGTGACAGAGGCGGGTATCGAGCCGGTTCGGGCGCACGCGGAGTGGAACCGCCTGGAGCCGGTCTACGAGGTGATGACCGACTCCGGTCGCCGCATCCGGCGTAACGCCCAGCACCCGCTCTGGTGCGCGGACACGCAGCGCGACGGATTGCGGGTGCGGCGCACATGGCAGGCGGTTGGGAAGCACGGGTCGGGCCGGATGCTCCTGAAGCGGGAGGGCTGGTGGGCAGTGGCGGACATCCGTCCGGGTGATCTGGTCGCAGTCGCAGCGGAGCTTCCGTATCGCCCCTGGTGCAGCACACTCACCGATGCCGAGGTGGCGTTTCTCGCCTACATGATCGCGGAAGGGACGGTCGGCTCGGGGACACTGCGCCTCACGCAGAAGCCGGGCGCGGTGCTTGACGATATGAGGGAGGTCGCGCGATCGGTGGGCTGCGATCTGCGGCCGGTCTCCGCGATTGACTACACGGTGGCCGGAATCGGAAACCGACAGGGCCAGGCGAAGCGGCGGAATCCGGGCAAGGAACTGCTGCGGGCTCACGGCGTACTGGGCAGGCACTCGCGAGAGAAGCGGGTGCCGGACGCCGTCTGGGGGCTGCCGGACCGGCAGGTGGCGCTGTTCTTGAACCGGCTCTACGCCTGCGACGGATCGGCGCTCGTCAACTGGAAGGTGCGTTGCCCGGTGGGGCTGGTGACTTTCACCTCGGCCTCACGCGGGCTGGTCGAGGATGTTCAGGAGTTACTGCTCCGGTTCGGCGTGTCAAGTCGCATCCGGCATCGGGAGGCGCAGAACGCGTGGACGGTGGACATCCAGCGGGCGGCCGATCTGCTGGCGTTCGCGACCAAGATCGGGGCGCTCGGCAAAGAGGCGCGGATCGACGAGGTCCGGCGGTTCGCCTCGACGCGCCGCAATCTCCAGCGGTGGCGACGGGCCGGGTTGCCGGACGGTCTTCAGTGGGAGCGTGTGCGGTCGGTCACGTACACGGGCGATGAGCGGACGGTGGCGATCGAGGTGCCAGGTCACCAGACGTTCCTGAGCACGTTCTGGGAGCACAACACCACGATCATGGTGGGCTACATCACCTGGACTTTGGGGCGGAATCCGAACTACCGCTGGCTGGTCGCGAGTGAGGGTGCAGTGGGGATCGCGACGGTGACGGTGACGCAGGTGGCGGAGACGATCGCGGCGAACGAGCGTTACCAGATGGTGTTCGGGGCGTTGCGTGATCCCCGAGGTCGGGGTGAGTGGTCGTCGCAGTCGATCAGGTTGCGCACGTATCTCTCGACGCGGGAGGCGGCGCGGCTGCATCAGCCGCCGAGTCCACCGGCACCGCCGTGGCTGCAGTTGCCGGAGAGGAGCAAGCCGCCGATGGCGACGATGATCAGTCCGCGCCGGGGTCGGGATGCGGCGCTGGCGCATCCCAACGTGAAGGCGGTGGGGTGGCGGTCGGGGTACACGGGTGTTCGGTGTGAGGGGATCGTGTGTGACGACCTGGTGTCGGACCGATCGTCGCGTTCGGAGGCGATGACGGACGCGATCCACTCGACGCTGCACCAGAAGCTGTTGGCGCGGTTGACGGGTCAGCAGCAGCGGGTGGTGGTGTTGGGTCAGCGGTGGGCACCGAGGGACCTGTACGGGCGGCTTTTGGAGTCGTCGACGGTGTCGTTCAACAGCAACCCCAACAACGAGGGGTTGGAGGTCTTGGAGGGGGTGGAGGAGGAGCCAGGGCTGGATTGAGGCGGCTCGGCCTGTCGGGAGTGGCCGGGTTGGACGGGGTCGTCGTCCGGGCTGGGTAGGGAAGGCATGTCGGGGACGAGTTGGGCCGGGGTGGGTTGTCGGTGACAGGTGTGGTGCGGACTGTCGCCGGGGGGCGGGGCGGATCGGTATGTCTCGGCAGGATTCGGCATGTCGGGTCGGAACGGTTCGGCCCGCTCGGCTTGTCTGGGATGGTCGGCATTGAATCGGATCGGCATGTCGGACAGGGCTGATCAGGTGCGGGTTGTCGGTGTGACAAGGACGGGTTGGGTCGGGCAAGGTTTGTCGGGTGGAGGGCAAGGCTCGGGATGGCATGTCAGCGAGGCATGGTCAGGCGTGTCGGCCAGGCATGGCTGTGGTTGGGCTCGTCGGGCGCGGCATGGGACGGGACGGTCGCGGCCAGGCATGTCGGTGTGGCTGGGAGCGGTTTGTCGTCGGAATAGGCGTGGCGTGGGATGTCGTGGACGGATAGGCATGGGATGGCCTGGGATGTCGGGGCGGTGAGGTGAGTCGGGGAGTGGCGTGTCCTGGCCTGTCGGGTGGGCATGTCGGGGGGCGAGGCGTTGGCGTGGGATGGACAGTCGGAGTGGCCCGGCAGGTACTGGATAGGTCTTTCGGATCGGCGAGGCATGGGGCGGGAGCAGACCTGGCGCGGCCTGTCGGTCGGGAAGGGGGGGTCGGATTGTCGGTGCGGAACGAACGGGGATGGGCAGGACAGTCTTCGGGACTGGTAGGGCTCGGCTTGTCGGTGGGGAGTGAGGCGTGGTGGGGGTCGGATTGTCGTTCGTCGGGGGGTGGGAAGGTGTGGACCGGAGTGTCGGCACGGGTTGGAGTGGAGCGGCATGTCGGACTGGGCGGGGCAAGGGTTGTCGGGGTGGTCCGGACGGTGGAGGGGTGGCGTGGAGTGTCGGGCGGGAATAGGGACGGGTCGGGTAGTCGGCGTGGAGTGGGCCGCAGAGGGGTGGCCTGTCGGATCGGTGCCGGAACGGGCGGGGTCGGCCTGTCGGAACGGATTGGGGGGGCATGTCGGCACGGTTCGGCGTGATCCGGACTGGGATGTCGGGTGGTGCGGATAGGTGAGGGGTGTCCTAGGCGATCTGCTCGAAGTCGATCAAGTCGAAGGTGCCGGAGCCTTGTGAGCGGTCAGCGCCGAGGCCGCCGTCCTGGAGGTATTCGAGGATGGTGCGGAGGTGGGTTTCTTTGACGATGCCGTCTCTCAGGATGCGGATGTTGAACTGGAGGGGGACGTCGGTGGCGTATTCGACGGCTTTGAGGGAGGTGCGAGGACCCTGCATGGTCATGACCTGGATGGGTCGTTCTGTGAGGTGGAGGATGTCGCCGGGCTGGTGGGTCTCACCGCAGCCGCAGATGATGGGGCAGCCGCCGATTCTGGGGTCGACGAAGACGCGTTCTGCGAGTTTGGAGCGGAAGTTCTTGACATCGAGGACGCCGGAGCGGGAGGCGGTGGAGCCGAGGATGTTCGCGGCCTCTTTGATGGCGGCTTTCATGGCGCGGGACTCGTATTCGGGGGAGCCGTCGGGGGCGCGCCAGAAGATGGTGGTGTGGGTGTCTTCGGGGTTGAACTCCTGTCGGATGGCGAGTTGTTGAGCGGCCTGGTCGGCGGCATCGGCGGGGGCTTTGTTGGAGGCGAGCCAGGCGTCTATCAAGCGTGGGTTGCCGGGGAAGCCGCCGGTCAAGCGGTGGGCGTGGGCGCGGAAGAGGAAGGTGTCGAACATGGTGGGAGGCTACCCTAGCAGGGTGTGAGTCAAACCTGCGGGCTATCGGGAGGGTCCGTGGAAGGAGCGACCTTTGGGGAGTGGGCGGATGGGGAGGCGTTGTGGCTCGCGGCGGCCTTTGTTGTAGGCGGCGAGGAACTGTTCTGCCATGGCCTGGTCGATCCGCTGGTGCTGGAGGAGTGAGAGTTCCTTGGCGGCGGCCATGACGCGGGAGGGTTTCAGGAAGCGGAATTTTTGAGCGACGCCGTTCTGGGCGGCTTCGGGGTAGGCCCCGAGGAATGCGACAAGGCCATCCAGGAACCAGGTGTGACAGCAATCCTGGTCATCTTCCCAGACGTCGTGGATGAGGGAGAAGGCGGTTTCGAGGGTGCCGAGTTCGACGCCGCGCACGAGGGGAGCGGTGGCAGCGATGGCCTTGGTGCGGTGTTTGCGACCGGCGCGGTCCAAGCGGTAGCCGAACTGGGTGAGGATGCGGTGGGCTTCGACGGCGACGGGGTCACCGGCGGTGATGCGGGCCTGGAATTCGGCGAGGGCGACGAACTGCTTGCGGTTCTGGTTCAGGTCCAGGCATAGCTGGGCGGCCTTGGCTTGGGAATCGACATCCCAGTGGACGCGAGCCCAGAGGGCGGTGATGTGGAAATGGCGGGCGTTGATGAGTCGAGTGCCGCCGTCGGCTGCGCAGAAGATGCCGTTCTGGGCTTTGGTGGGGCGGGAGTCGAGGTCGGGGTAGGAGTCGATGTCGTGGGCGAGGTCTGGCCGCCAGGCGTCCCAGAGGGCGTGGTTCTTGCGGGTATTGACGAGCGGGTCGATCTTCAGATTGGCGACGGGCAGGAGTTCGCGGGAGATGCGGTCGTCCATTGGGTCCTAGTTCCAGTGCTGGAGGGGGAGTTGGCGCACGGCGGCGCGGAGGAGCGAGATGCTTTCGGGGTCGAGGCTGTCGAGGAGGCGCTGGCGGTTGCGTTTGAGGAGGCGCTGGCAGGCGCGGAGTTCTCTGGTGCGAGCGGGGTTCGGGGGGTAGTGCTGATCGGCTTCCAGGAAGACATCCACGAGGTGGCGCGAGTAGTGGGCATTACGGACATCCCACTCGGCGAGTGGGTTCAGGGGGATGGCGAAGTCTTCCACCGGGTGGTCGAGCAGCGGCTCGGGGTGGAGATAGGGGTGGCGACGGCTGGCGGGGACGCCGTCACACCGCGCACAGCAGTCGCTCGTTGGCCGCCAGTGGGTTGCGCCGCATTCAGAGCAGCGTTTGGCGGCGGATTTTCGGGCCATGCCCCAAATGCTCGCAGGTTCGAAACGCACCAATTTCGAAAGAAAGTGGCTCAAACGCCGCGCGCGCGCGCGTATTCGGTGGGCGGTGAAAAGTTGCCGTCCGGGGAGGGTAGCGGTAAGGGGTCGGGGAGTGTTAGGGTCCGGGTAGCAACAAAGAGAGCCGCCACCCGCTCGACCATGGGTGGCGACCCTCACGAGTCTTCGTGTTGCTTGCCCAACACGGCGACCGGGCATAAGCGTACAGGAGAGCGGCAACGAAGGGGTAGCGCCCTCTGTCGCAGAGGTGCGCAGGAGAGCCGTCAGAGGGAGACGTTTTTCGCGTCTGCTGGGACCAGAGCAGGTTCAGGCGAACGCGGTGCGGACGGACGGGTGCGAGCGACGACGGCTCGGAAAAAATCGGTCGGGGCAACACTGGGCGGGGGGCTAAGGCGTCTCGTGTAGGCTTCGACGCCCAGACAAACCAAACCGGTCCCGGCC
>Ga0123355_10001104_pt1 | contig 37286 bp, 30 predicted proteins | sample TergutEmb28metaG_3_FD_89872 | JGI IMG/M metagenome (GOLD analysis project Ga0123355, IMG submission 89872) | Embiratermes neotenicus P1 segment gut microbial communities from Petit-Saut dam, French Guiana - Emb289 P1 | ecosystem: Host-associated > Arthropoda: Insects > Digestive system > Gut ...
CTAGGGTTGCTAAAAATCTGATCTGTATGCCCATATTCAATGACTTCACCCAACAAGAAAAATGCTGTTTTATCGCTAATACGAGTGGCCTGTTGCATATTATGTGTCACAATTATAATTGTGTAACGTTTAGAAAGTTCCATGGCTAACTCTTCTACCTTTCCGGTAGAAATAGGATCCAAAGCGGATGTTGGTTCATCCATTAAAAGCACTTCCGGCTCAACTGCCAAAGCCCGGGCAATACATAATCGCTGCTGCTGTCCACCAGAAAGTCCAAGTGCAAATTTATTAAGCCTATCACCCACCTCGTCCCACAAAGCAGCATCTTTTAGTGCCTTCTCTACAATGTCATTTAAGCGGCTTTTAGATTTTATCCCATGAGTTCTGGGGCCAAAAGCGATATTGTCAAAAATACTCATGGGAAAGGGGTTAGGTTTTTGGAATACCATACCAACACGCTTACGCAAATGGTTCACGTCCAAATCGTAAATGCTAGTACCATCTAGTGCAATACGACCATCTACACGACAAATTTCTATTAGGTCGTTCATGCGGTTTAGGGACTTTATCAGAGTGCTTTTACCACAGCCGGATGGCCCTATAAATGCTGTAATCTCATTGCACTCCACTTGCAAAGACACGTTTTTTAACGCCTGCTCTTTACCATAGAACACATCTACATTTTGTATATCGTATTTTACCATTTGCCCCATCCTTATATCCGTTGTTGTGATTTAATATCGACTAAAGCTTTAGAAACAGGCTCAACATCAATACCATGCAATTTACTAATAACACGAGTGCGGTAAGCCATTCTTGCCAATTTTTCTAGCATAGCAACGTTTTGTACAGCCTGCAACGGACTTTCACCCCAAGCAAATGGGGTATGACCCTTCACCAGTACGCCTGGTACAGTCATGTAATCCAAATTGGCAAATGTTTCGACTATAACATTGCCAACTCCAAGTTCATAGCCCGCACATATTTCCTTATCCGAAATGGTGCGAGTGCATGGGATATCACCTTTAAACAACTCAATATGAGTCGTACCATAGGCAGGAATGGACAGCCCTGCTTGTGCAGAAATAGTTGCCCATGTAGAGCGAGTATTTGCAATGCCGCCCACATAATTAAAAGCTTCATACAAGCGCAAATGAGTTGTTATATCGCATGGCAATTCGCCAACACCTTCTACAATTTGTCCTTCTAAGTCCACGATAATCATATCATCGGGGGTAAGTTCCTTGTTGGATACATCATTGGGCTTAATAACCACAAGCCCTCTTTCACGTTCAATTCCACTGACATTACCCCAAGTGGATGCTTTGAGGCCAAAATGTGAAAACCGCTTGTTGGCGGCACATACCATTTTACGTAATTGTTTAAGCAAAATAAACACTCCTACATATTTAAATTTTTTTCGAATCATATCATCTTACCATTATAATGGCAAGCTAACATCAACCCGTAAACCTTTACCTTGTTCACTTGATAGCTCTATGGTTCCCTTATGATAGCGCACGATGTGGCTGACAATAGATAACCCAAGTCCTGCTCCCCCAGTTTTACGACATCGTGATTGTTCTACTCTGTAAAAACGCTCGAATACGCGAGATTGTTCTTCTTTCGGGATACCAATGCCTGTGTCTGAAACGGTGATATGACATCTACCTTCCGCATTTACACTTTTATCTTCTTCAATTATTACTTCAACTTTCCCACCGGAAACATTATATTGTATGGCATTTCCTATTAGGTTCATTAACATTTCATATATCAATAATTTATTACAATTCATGACGCATTGAATGCCAACGAGAGTAACTTTGACCTGTTGCTTTTCTGCTATATGACATAATCCTTCTATAACTTCAGTAGCAATTTCAACTATGTCGCAAGAAACAAATGTTCCATATGCGTCTTGCTCATCTAGTTTGGAGAGGAAAAGAATATTTTCTATAAGGTGACCCATATGCTTGGCCTGACTGTTGATTCTTGTAGCAAAATGGACTATATCCTTGGGATTAGCTATACCTTCCATAATTAATTCTGAAAAGCCTCCGATTGTGGTTAAGGGCGTTTTTAACTCATGTGAAACATTTGCAGAAAACTCCCGCCGCATTTTCTCGGCACGGTCTCTTTCTGTATTATCTGTCGCAAGTATTATTGCACCTTTATTTGCTGATGGTAGAAATGACACTTGAACTACACGTTCATGTTTTCTAAGCGTCATCATGCCACCTGTGCCACTTAATGCATCGTTTACTTTATCTAAAAATAAGCTGTCAGTTAGCAAACAAATTATGTTTTTCCCATCGGGGTTTTGGTCTGCCTCAAATAATGCTAAGGCGCGGGGATTAGCAGTTATGACTGTTCCTGTCGGGTCTACAATTACAAATCCATCTTGCATATTTTCAATAATTGATTTGCTTGTTTCACTTTGTACCCATAGTTCACTCTCATGATTTTCAATTTGCCGACGTTGCCGTATAATCTTTTGAAAAAATTCGTTTAATTCATCGTAAACGTCATCAGGTGCATCAAAATTAACTTTATTTATCGCCGTGGCAATGACATGTGTCAACCACCAAGCTACCCCATATGTTATTGCAATTAACAAAATACATAGCAGGAATAAAAAAGGTATAGAACGTATCATTTCTCCGAAATGACCTGCTACACCGCTAAAAAAGGCTATAGCCAAAAAAGCAGTGATAAATATACCTATAATGGTGGTTATGAATAATGCTATAAAGATTCTTCTGCGCATGTAATTTTATACCCCACTCCACGTATAGTTTTTATCATATCTCCGCAAACAATAAGCTTTTGCCGCAGTGTTTTTATATGCACATCCACAGTACGATTGGACGCACCGTCATATTCATAGCCCCAGACTTTCGTTACTAATTGCTCGCGAGTTAGTACAATGTCTTTATGCCTTAGCAACAGGAGCAGTAGCTCAAACTCTTTTAATGTAAGCGTAACTTCTTTGCCCTGTACCTTCACAACACGCTTAGCAAAATCCAACGTTAATTCACCAAGCTGTATAATTTCATTTTCACTGCCTGTTTCCTGCTTTTTTTCTTTGGTACCACCATGTCCAGAGCGACGCAATAGAGCACGAACCCTAGCTAACAACTCCAGCACCGAAAAAGGTTTAGCGATATAATCATCTGCACCTGCATCCAAACCTTTAATTCGGTCGTACTCTGCACCCATTGCAGTGAGCATGATTACAGGCAAGTGTGTGGTCTTGTCGGTATTTTTAAGCTTTGCGAGAATAGAAAGACCATCCTCATCGGGTAACATGATATCTAATATAACCAAATGAGGGATTTCATTTTTTATTTTCTGCCAGAAAGAGTCGGCATTTTCAAATCCAGTAACAACAAAGCCTGACGAACGCAAAGCATAACAAACCACCTCACGAACGCTGTCGTCGTCCTCTACTAAATAAATCATGATTTTGTAAACTTTCTAGCAACTAAGGCAGATAATGCATTAAGGAAAAGCACAACTAACAACAAAACTACTGCGGTAGCGTAAGTTTCATTAACAAATTGTCCGTAATTTGAAAGTCGCCACATGTGAACAGTAAGTGTCCTTGCAGAATCTAGCAGGCTTGTAGGAATTTGCAATATAGTACCGGCAGTAAATATAAGAGCGGCAGATTCGCCAACAACCCTACCGATTGACAATATTACTCCAGCAAGGATGCCCGGCATAGCACTTGGTAGTATTATGCGGAATACTGTACGTAGCTTACCCGCACCCAAAGCAAAAGAACCCTCGCGGTACGAATCCGGTACTGATTTTAGTGCTTCTTCCGTTGTGCGCATTATTAGCGGTAACATCATAATGCTCATGGTTAATGAACCGGAGAGTATGGAAAAACCAAGACCAAGAAAAACACGAAAAAACATCATACCAAAAAGCCCATAGACAATAGAAGGAATGCCAGCTAATATTTCTGCCGCCGAACGTATTAATGTTACAAATCGGCTGCCTGTCTTTACGTATTCAACTAGAAACACGGCGGTAAACACACCCAAAGGTACAGCAATTACCAGCACAATTATAACCATTAAAATGGTGCTAATAATTGCAGGGAACATAGATACGTCACCCAGCGTAACATTTACTGCAAAAAGACGAGGTGAAAGGTGACGCACACCATTTGACAAAATATGAAAAAGAATAAATCCTAAAGTAAGAACAGTAGCTCCTGTAAATATCCATGTGAGGCTTAAAATTACCTTGTCCCAAAAACCAACCATTTTTCGTAAAATAAATTCTGGAAGCAGGGTATAAAGCCATCTTAATATGCGAAATAGGACTAAAGCTCCAGCAAAAACACCTACAAAGATTAATAATGTCTGCATAAATCACCGCCCCTTTCTGATAAGTAACACGGATGCAATATTTATCAATAGAACAAACAACAAAAGCACTACACCTGTGGCGGTTAGTGCATCTCGATGCAGACCGTATGCATAAGGCATTTCCATTACAATATTCGCGGTAAGTGACCGCGCACCGCGCAACAAATGAACCGGCATACGCGGTTGATTGCCTGCCACCATGTTAACAGCCATTGTTTCACCTATAGCCCGTCCTATTCCTAACACCACGGCAGCCGTAATGCCAGACCTAGCAGCAGGAACTATAACACAAAAAACACTGCGAGTTTTGCTTGCGCCCAAAGCAAGCGCACCTTCCAAGTAATTTTCAGGAACCGCACGAATCGCACTTTCAGAGATGCTAATAACTACAGGCAAAATCATAATCCCAAGCAGAACAGATGCGGCAAGAATACTTTCTCCTGTACCACCCCCGGTTATTTCTCTTGCAAAGGGACGTATTAGTGGCACAACAACTACCATACCAAAAAAACCATATACTACGGAAGGGATACCTGCCAAAAGGTTTACAATAGGCTTAATAACAACATAAATCCGACGCGGACACATATGCGCTAAGAAAATAGCTGTAAACAAGCCAATAGGTACGCCAATTACCAGCGCACCTATAGTTATATAAACGCTACCCATAATCATAGGTAACACGCCAAAAGCAGGAGTTGCAGGATAACGGTCATCAGGTGCCCAGCGCGTTCCTAAAAAAAACTCACTAACTCCGATTTCTCTGATTGCAGGCAGCCCACCACTAAACAAGAAAATAGCAATAACCAATATTGCAACTATACTAACACAGGCACATGCCAAAAACACCAGTGCCATGGATGATTCCAGTGGCGATTTTCGAAAATTTTGAAAGTAATTTTTAATTTTCTGGAAACCAAAGCCTCGTGGTTCAAACACATGTCTGTTCATAAATCAATGATGCTCCCTCATTAATTGAATTTATGTAAGGTAGGGAGCTACGCTCCCCACCTATTTATGTTAATTTGATGCATCGTCCCATCTTGATAGTTCACCCATGAAAATATCTCGTACTTGCTCTGGGGCAAGGCTTGCGATACTATTACTATTGTGTACTATAACAGCCAATCCATCATGTGCGATAAGAACATTGTCCACAGATTCCAGTTCACTTGCACGAAGTTCGCGAGACGACATACCAAAATCAGCTCTGCCTTCTATTGCGTCGGTAATGCCTGCGCCGGAGCCGCTGGAATGCACTTCAATGTTAACGCCATCGGTAATGTCCATGTATGCAACAGCCAAACGTTCCATTAATGGTGCAACTGATGTAGAGCCTGTGATTTCGAGATTACCAGAAAATCCGCCGCCTGTAAAGGCAGGAAGGTTTTCGGCTACAGCAATGTAATTGCCAGCTACAACAGCCTGACCTTCTGCTGACATAATAAAGTCAAGGAAGTCTTGAGCCAGTTCGCTTAGCTCACGCGGCACTGCTAGGTTAAAGTTACGGAACAAAGGATAGCTTCCATTTTGTACATTTGCGGCACTGGCTACAACTCCATTAATCGGTACCGCACGAACATCGTCGCGTAAAGCACCAAGCGAAATGTACCCTATGGCGGACTCGTTACCGGCCACTGCGGTAATTACCGCGCCTGTACCAGTTTGAATAACCGCTTCTATATAAGTTCTATCTACCCCACCTTCTTCGATACCCAGCACTTCGATAAATGCACCGCGCGTACCACTACCAGCTTCACGAGAAATTACGTCGATTGGACCAGTCATACCTACAGCAACGGGTTCAAGTTCTTGGACAGCGGGTGCAGCACTAACAACAACACCGGCCGCCGCATCATCCCATCTTGATAACTCGCCCATAAAAATATCCCTTACTTGCTCCGGGGCAAGGCTTACAATATTGTTGCTGTTGTGTACTATGACAGCCAGCCCATCATGTGCTATAAGAACATTGTCCACAGATTCCAGTTCACTTGCACGAAGTTCGCGAGACGACATGCCAAAATCAGCTCTGCCTTCGATTGCATCGGTAATGCCCGCGCCGGAACCGCTGGAATGAACTTCTATCCCAACGCCATCGTTAAGTTCCATGTATGCAACAGCCAAGCGCTCCATCAAAGGTGCGACTGATGTAGACCCTGTAACTTCAAGTGTGCCAGAAATACCGCCGCCTGTAAAGGCTGGAAGGTTATCACCTACAGCAATGTAATTGGCCGCTACAACAGCCTGTCCCTCCGCCGATAGAATAAAGTCAAGGAAGTCTTGAGCTAGTTCGCTCAGCTCACGTGGCACGGCTAGGTTAAAGTTGCGGAACAAAGGATAACTTCCGTTTTGTACATTTACGGCACTGGCCACAACACCGTTAATTGGTACCGCACGAACATCGTCACGCAAAGCACCAAGCGAAATATACCCTATGGCGGACTCGTTACCAGCTACAGCGGTAATTACCGCACCTGTGCCAGTTTGAATAACAGCTTCTACATAAGTCCTGTCTACGCCGTCTTGTTCGATACCCAACACTTCGATAAATGCACCGCGTGTACCGCTTCCAGCCTCACGAGAAATTACGTCGATTGGGCCGGTGATGCCAGCAGGGGTTGGAGTCGGTGTCGGGGCGTTACTAGCATTGCTGGTTGTAGAACCGTTCGTAGGTGCAGTGTCTGTGACGCGTTCCTCGCTACCGGTGCAGGCTGCGAGAGCCAGCAATCCTAAAACCATGATGACTACTAAAATAATTGTTTTTTTCATTTCCTAAACATCCTCCTAGATAAGATATGTTTTAACATTCTCACTTCTCTCATAATATAATGGCACAATGTTAAAAAAATATGATATCAATGTGAAATTCATGTGAAATTTCTTACTCCACCATTTATTAACTTCACACTTGAATTACTCTAAACATCACTATATAATATTGACAATTCAAAATAACAATCGGGAGCTTGTGTGCGCAGGCTGAGAGGAGATAAAAATATCTCGACCGTACCTGATCTGGGTAATGCCAACGTAGGGATTTGAGTAGTGTTATACCCCATGCGTAGGCGTGGGGTTTTTATATGTAACCATAATAAAACAAAGCTCCATTTAATGGGGCGAGGAGGATAACATGGAAAAAATTCAATGCAGTGTAGCTATTCAAGTGCTGCCACAGGTTGACGATTCGCAAGTCATAGGGATTGTAGACAAGGTAATTGCTTATATTAAATCTCTGAGCCTTACAATGACAGTGGGGCCATTTGAAACCACAGTAGAAGGCGATTTTGACACTCTGATGGACATGGTAAAGGAGTGCCAGCATATATGTATTTCCGCTGGTGCACCTCATGTACTCTCATATGTAAAAATCCACTATTCACCGGAAAATGGGATATGGAGCATCAACCAAAAGACGGCAAAGCACAATGAGCAACAGGATTCACTTTTGCTAGAGATAATTCGTTGGAAGCGGCAAATATCCTGCACGGCCACGCACCAGAAATGAGCAGGGATTTACTTATTGCTTCACAGGAATTTTTGAGCCAAGTTTATCTCAGCACTAGCCGTTGGGGATATATCGATGCCCATCGCTGGAACGCATTTTTCTACTGGATGCGTGATAACGAGTTTATCCCAGGAGACTCCACTAATACCGCATTTGTAAATGTGAGTTATTAACTCATAGGAAGAGGTTGCTATACGCGTACAGCGATTATTGCTAATGGTGAGATATGTGATTACATTGTTACTAAATAATAGTAAGGCTTGCCTGCAAAAAGAAAATTACCAGACATTATCACTCATTCCTTTATCAACAGAAGTTACAAATATTACAACACAGGGGCTTGCTTACCCTCTTAATGGTGAAGCCTTGCGTTTGGGTGTCGTCCGTGGGGTAAGCAATTGTTTTAATGAAGATAAGGCAAATATCATGATTGAAAGTGGTGTACGATTATTAAGGCGTTGATATTTTCTTTTTGAAACTATCCTTGACAAAACAAATCTAACAGTTAATGTTTTTTTCATATCTACCCTCCGATAAATAAATGCTCCTACCAAGCACAATTTAAGAATGTTAGTTATTATTGATGATATGGCATTATCTGCTGAAAAAAGTTCACACTTTCTAGTTCACTACGCTCGACATTACTCATATGCACTGCATATCGCAAAGAAACCGCTTGCTTGGTTGCCACCAATATTTCACTATAGCTTCCGATATCTTCATGTCCGGTTAATATAACCGCCCCGTGTCGGTCGATTATGTCATTAGCGGCTTTCTGCCCTTCCTTTGTTTTAAGCTGTGGGTCGCTAATAAACACAAAACCCTTATCGCCATTTTCGCAAAAATGCACACTTTCGATATTTTCAAAAAACTCAGGCTTAATCCATTCAGCATACTCCTTTATGCGAGACAACTCATTTTGCAGATGGGCATCCAGTTTAACAGGGACATGGGGAAGGAACATGTTAAAAAGCATCATCAATTCAAGTCCCCGCCCATGTTTGGGGACAGGGAACAAAATTACTTTTCCTTGCTTGATAAAATCATGTGCCGTGTCTACTAAAGCCGTACGGTAATCAGCGGGAGAAGCTTCACTATCACCATACGCACTATCCAATATAGCAAACTTCGCAGCTATATGACGAATTGGGTCACAACGGTAAACCAAAGTATCCTCAACATAATCGCCACTAAAAAGAACGTTATCCTCGCCAGCACAAATCTTAAACCAAACGCTCCCCGCGCATTGCCCGCTTTTCCCCCACATTACAGATAAATCTTTGTTTAAATAAAAATTTTTAAGCCCAGGCGTTGCTATATCTATGAGGCACAATTTTTCAGGAGAAAAGGGAAGCTGATTAGATGTTTCCTTAGTCATAACAACACAGCCCTTGAATCCGTGCTCGCATAGCCAGTCATAAGCCCCAGTATGGTCTACATGTGAATGACTTATAAACAGCCACTCGGCAGATTGTATTTGACTTTTATCAAGCTGTGGGTACGGGTCAAAAGCTCCCGGCATAATCCCACAGTCAAACAGGAAATTGCCACTCCCGCTTTCAACAAAAAAGCAATTGCGCCCGTGTTCGCCTACACCACCCGCCACAAATATATTCATGACATTTTACCTTTCTTATCTCTTAGTAAAAACCAGTTTATCAGCACCAAAGAGCCTGTCGTAAATATAACGCTAACCACTGCCATCGCCATCCCTGCGGAAACGCTTCCTTGCTCAAACTCCCTCATAATAAAGGTAGAAATAACCAAAGTGTTTGGCGGAGCGATTATACTTGCCGCCACCAACTCGCGGAAAGAAATAATAAACGTCATCATCCATCCCACAAAAATCCCTCGAAGCAGCAAAGGCAATGTCACGCGACGGAAAATATAGAAAGGACTGCCGCCAAAAACCTTACCTGCCCACACTAAGTTCTCTCCGATTTGAGAATAAGCAGAAACTACATATTGAATAGTGATTGGCAAAAACAAAGTGACAAAGGCAAGCACCATGATCCAAATTGTATTATAGAGCGGGATTATATGGAATACTGTATTCCAAAAAATCATAATACCTATAACAAGTACAATATTGGGGAGCATGTCCGGCATAAGCCCCAAAATATGAAGCACTTTTCGGAATCGCGATTTTGTATGATGGATAATCGTTGCAATAGCCGTACCTAAAACCCCGCTTATGGTAGCGGAAAAAAACGCTAAGAATATGCTATTTCTAAATGCCTGTGAACTTCTTTGATTGTCGATAAAAAGGTTCGTATAATGGTCGATTGTGAAATTTCCTGCCGCCATTCCAAACCCACGCAAACGAATTAGAGATGTCATTGTAACTGCGAAATAAGGGATTCCAATTGCGACAACCAGCAGAGCCACAATGTATAGCCATGCTGCCACTGATTTGCCGCCTTTTAGTTTGTTAAATATCTTGCGTGAGCCTTTTCCGCCAACCAGTTTATAGGTGTTCTTTGCCGTTATATGATTTTGTATAAACCATACAACCATACAAATCAAAATCAAGATACTTGAAAGACTGGCGGCACCCCCGAAATTGATAGGTGCAATGGTAGCATTATGGTGAATCTCTGTAACGAAAACTTGGAAACCAATTCTTCTTCCTAATGTGGCAGGTGTTCCGTATTCTGAAATCGCCCTAATAAAAACTAACAATGCTCCTAATGCGTAATTTCCACTAATCAAAGGGAGGGTAACGCGACGCAGCCTGTAGAAAAATCCACCTCCAAATATAGTGGCACTTTCCTCTAAACTCGCTCCAATGTTTAGTAATGCATTTTTTAAGATTGCCAGAATAAATGGGAATAAATGCAGACTCATGACAAGTACAATACCCCAAAACGAGAAAAACCTTTCGGACGCATCTCCAGTTGCCGGGAACATTTGTTGAAAAAGCCCGCGCCGTTGCATGAACAAAATCCATCCCATAGAGGCTATGTATGGTGGTGTCATAAATGGAATCATTAATATAATATCAAGCCACTTTTTGTTGGCAATCTGCGTTCTCGCTGTCAAAAAGGCCAATGGCAACGCAAGTAGCGTTGAGCATATAACCACAGCAATTCCCAAGATGAGCGTGTTGGTAATTGTAGTTATATTTCTTGTGTCCGTGACTGTTTGAATCAGCAATGAAAAATCTAAGCTACCATCTACTACGACAGACCGCATAAAAAGGATTGCCAGCGGTATTATTACAAGTACAAACAAAACCAGACATATGGGGACTATTGCCCCATATGTCTGTAATTTGTTTAGGAATGCTTTAACCCTAGGATGCTGCATTAATTAGCCCCCATTAAAGCATTAAATCTTTGAGAGATGTCGGTTGAGTGTTCCATCATCCAGTACCAATCAACGTTAAGCACGGTCATTTCATTGAAATTAGCCCTTGTCGTGCTCAATACATCGCTACGCCCAGGAATCAAGTGTACGTCTGCAATCATCTGTTGCGCTTCAGCAGTAAGCATAAAATCCATAAACGCTTTAGCATTATCAAGGTTATTACTCGTTTGCATAATCATGGCAGGGCGTGGATTTACCACAGTGCCTTCGGCCGGATAGAAGAAATTAATCGGCTCACCCCTGTTGATTGCAGCAAGAGCGTTCCAGTCAACACCTGCAACCAATATGCTTCTTGCACCGGTTATTACCGACTCTAAAGCAGCGGCATTAGCACCGGGTACCGTCATCCCATATTCAGCCATTGTATACCAGGCGGCCCATCCATCGGCTTCGCCTCTATTATTAATGAAACCAGAAAGGAAATCACTTGCCGAGCCAGACCGTTCGGGGCAAGGGAAAGCAAGCTCACCTCTGAACGCCTCGTCAGCCAGTTGTTCCCATGTATCGCTATGGGTTGATGAAAGGTCAGGGATCAATTGTGTATTATAAACAACGCCAACGGCAGACGCACTCATACCAAAAAGAGTGTTTTGAGAATCAACCAGCCCTGGATGTAATAAATCTGCACCATAAGGAGTGTGCGAAAGCAGTTGGCCGCCCGCTCTTAAAGAAAGTCCATCAGACCATGATGCCAGAACTACAACATCCGCAATTGGATTAGCTGCTTCTGCTTCAAGTCTTGCAAGAATTTCGCCTGTTGTACCAATGAAGGTGCGCACTTCAACGCCTGTTAGCTCTTGGAAGCTTGCTGCCAATCTTTCGGCAAGAGCCGGGGGACTTGGCATATACACATACACAACGCCTGTTAGTCCCTCAAATCGATTTATTTCTTCTTGAGGTGGTTCTTCTACAGGATCGGGAGTAGTAGGTGCCGCAGGTTCGGGAGTTGCTGGCTGGGGAGCCGGAGTCACAGGTTCGGGAGTTGCAGCAGTTTGCTGTGTAGCGGGGGTTGTGTCTTCTCCAGAACATGCTGCGAGCCCTAGGCTTAATAGCAGGGCAAGGATAACAATTACTAAAATTGACTTTTTGTTACGCATTCGATTTTCCTCCAAATCGTTTTTATGTTTTAGTTTTAATCGGCGAAACACAATATGTTTTCGTCTTTGACGTAAACATATATTTCATTTTCCGATGGCTTTTGTGCAGATAAAGCAAACCATCGGCTTTCGCCGTATTCAAGACAAAGTTCATAAACATTGCCTAGAAATTGAACAGATTGTACCGTCATTCGATACTCTTTTGCACCTTCCATTGGGGTTAGTGCCAACGATTCGGGGCGGAACATCTTATCATTTCCAATCCAGTTAGAGCGCCCGACAAATTTTGCAACAAAGGTACATGCAGGGCTATGATAGATTCTTTCGGGTGAACCTTCTTGCTCAACTCTGCCGTTATTCATAACCATAATAGTATCACTCATACTCATGGCTTCAATTTGGTCATGTGTTACAAAAACCGCCGTTATTTCTAGCTGGTTTACTAACGCTTTCAACTCTGCACGCATCTCATCACGCAAAATTGCGTCCAGTGCAGATAACGGCTCATCAAACAAAATGCATTTGGGTTCAATAACAATAGCTCGCGCAAAAGCAACGCGCTGCTGTTGTCCTCCCGAGAGTTGATGGGGATAACGCTTTTCTAGCCCATCAAGACGAACAGCCTGCAATGCGTTAGAAACAAGGTCGTTTATGTTTTTCGTTTGCTTTCGCGCGCGAAGTCCGAAAGCCACGTTTTCATATACAGTCATATGCGGCCATAAGGCGAAGTCTTGAAAAACGAAACCTAAACCACGTTTGTCAGGCGTACGGTTAATGTGCATTTTTGCAGAGAAAACACATTCATCATCAAACCACACTTCTCCGGAGTCAGGTGTTTCTAATCCCGAAATCATACGCAATAAAGTAGTTTTTCCACAACCAGAAGGCCCAAGTAAAGTAGTAACTTGTCCACTCTTAAAGACAATTTCATTGGCGCGTTCAATTACAGATACTCCGCCAAATGATTTTTGAACGTCCCTAAGTACTATCTCCATCCGCCATTTATCCGCCTTTTCAATTTGGTTCCAAAACCTCTGTAAAACTTGGTTCATCATCTTCTACTATAACTCGACACAATGTAAAGATGATAGCAGGCAATTGTAAAATCTGATTATAATTTAGATAAAATCTAAGTAAAATTTAGTCTTCCCCTATTAGGCTTAATGCTTCTACCTCTTCAATATTACTTATTTCACTAAATGGCATATTGATGTTTTCATAATAATTCACCTCATAAAAACAGGCGTACCCATCTATAAAGAATACGTATTTATTGATTCCTACAGGACTATAACGTAACCGACTCTTCTATTTCGGCCAAAACCTGTGCAACATCGCTTTTGATTTGCTTGACAAGCTCATATATATTATCAAACATCCTTTCGGCACGGACGAAGCTTATAATTTCGATGTTTATCTCCTCACCCACGATATCCATGCCAAAGTCAAAAATATGACTTTCTACTGTTTTTTGATTTGAGCCGAAAGTGGGGTTAATTCCGATGTTTGTTATAGCATTGTACGTATTGCCATCAAGAGTGACCTTTGTGCGATACACCCCGTTATCGGGTAGTATTGCCCCTTTCGGAGGCAGAATGTTGGCTGTGGGAAAGCCCATTTTGCATCCCCTACTAGCACCTTTTGTCACGACTCCTTTGATGTATCTATTCGTCATAATAATCACCAGATGCTCCTCTGTTGTATTCGTAATAGTTCTGCACATTTCCGCCGTCGTTCTCGTTGCTGCTATAGACCCTTAATACAAACATAAATAACACACAGGTAAGAATTGCAAACAAACAGACGAGAATTACACCAAGGTTTTTCTTTTTACTTCCTTTGGAGACAGGCGAGGGATCTGATGGGAACATCCCAGATTTTTTTAAAGCTATGGAAAAAGGCTTGTAAATCATCATGATAAAAGCGGCATTCAACACACCTTTGATAAGGTTAAATGGCAAAAAAATTGGAATAAGCATCCCCGCAACTACTTCTCTGGGTACACCCAGATAGAATGGCACAATCAAATAATTCCATAACAGCATCACAGGGACGTTGATGGCAACCCCTGCAATAAGACCAATGACGGCCCCTTTTAGCGTCCGGTTTCTTTTGTATACAAATGCCGCCGTGCACGCAAAAGTCGATGATGCGATAATGTTCATAAAAAGACCATAAAAACCATCGGCACTTACTGTGAACATTTCAACAAAAGACACAACAATGGATATCATTAATGCTGCAAGTGGGCCAAACAAAAACCCACCAATGACAATGGCCACATCCTTTGGTTCATAATATAGAAACGCCACCGCAGGTATCCGCACCATCGTAACTAACAAAATGGCAATAGCACTCAGCATCGCCATCATTGTCATTTTCTTTGTGTCCAGCTTTTCGTTTGTTCGCATAATGCCTCCTCCTCAAAATAAAAAATGCCTTGATAAAAACACATCAAGGCAAAGTTTGTCTGCAAAACTTCACAATTCATCAAACCATGAATCATAAACTACGCAAAAAAATCTTCTTTCATCCAGACTATAACTGTCGGCTTCGGAATTTAACCGAATCATGCACGGCTTAAAAAGCTCGGCTCGTGGGCTATACCACCGGTAGGGATTTTCACCCTGCCCTGAAGATACTTTTCATTTTTTTGCAATTATACCACATAGCAAAGCATCCGTCGATTGAAATTAATTGTCCTCTTTGATTACCTCCAAAAAATTGCGAAGTAAGGTAGCGACTTCCGCTCTGGTAGCATTGCCCTGCGGGTCAAAATCGCCATTTCCCCTGCCGTTTATTATTCCTGCATTGTACATAGCATTGACTGCTTGTAATGCCCAAGCACTAATCAGTGCTTCATCATTGAACGAACCCGTTCTTATACCAATGAACTCATATCCCATCACCCTAGCATAATTACTTAGAATAAGTGCCATTTGCTCGCGTGTGATATCGTCATTCGGACCGAATCTGCCGTCACCAAAGCCGGATACAATACCGGTAGCCGCTGCCCAATTTATTGCATCTGAATACCAACGTCCGTCAGGTACGTCTACAAATGCAGAACTGCCTACCTGCGGAGTTCCTGCCATACGGTGCAGAACCGTCGCCATCATGCCTCTTGTCATTGTTGCATTGGGGCTGAATGTAGTGGCTGACGTTCCGCTGAACAAATTGTTTTGGTGTGCGAATCTTACAGAGTCGAAGAACCAGTCATATATGCTTACATCAATAAATGGATTTATCCATTCTTGTGTTGGCACTCCCGGAGGTGGTAATGTTGGTGTTGAAGGTTCTGGCTCGATAGGCGTTTCGGGTGTTGGTGTAGTATCTGTGGTTGTGACGTTTGCAGGTGCCGACGAAGAAGGTGGTCTTGGTGGCCGTACGTTATTTGGACCACCCTGGCCACCTTGAATTGGTGGGTCAGATGGGTCGGGCGTAGGTGCAGGAACGGTAACGGTTGTTATGGCCGTGCCGGACACTGTTATGGTATGGGTAGATATTGCCCTAATTGTAAGTGTCCCGGCGGCTTGATCCGGGGCTATCGTTAACAGACCTGTCGCAGATATTGTTGTTCCTGCGGATATATTGCTACCCTCGACACTCCACGTAACGGTTTGCGGCGGGTTATTTGTTCCAATTACTGTTGCCGAAAATTGCTGTTGCTGGTTTCTTTGTATTGTTCCCGTAGCAGGTGTCACATTTATAGATGTTACTGTTGGTTCATCTATTGGCGGCGGTGAGATTAACTCAATCTCATTACGGTCGCGAACGCGAATCCTGTCTCCATAGCCATACGCCAGTTCTCCTATAGATGCGAAACCAATTACACTGACCGTCGCCCCGTATTCCACAAATCCAAGACAAACATTCGGCGTGATATAACCTCGCATATATACATAAATTGCATCATTGTTGCTGTCGGTTAGCGTAAACTGAAGAATCATTTCATCTGCGCCATCTACGGCCGGTTGCATAATAACGCTAGATACTACGCCTTCCGCGCGAATCAGCCTGCCTGTGTTAACGGGCGAGAGGATATCTACAACATACATCGGCATAGGCGTTACCAAATTCATATCTGTATCAATAATTTGAACGCTTCCGCCCAAGTGAACTGTAAGCTGTGTTTCGCCCTGGTACGCACTAACAAAGCCCCGTGCGCGAACAAGCTGCCCAACCTGCAAACCGCCAAGGTTGTCTTCCGTTACTTCAAAGAGGTTGATGCCTCCTGTATCGTCTTGAATGTAGACTGTGTTCATAAAGCCTCTGTTTTCTTCACTACCCGTACCTGTAATTTGCAAACCAGAGGTTACGATCCCTTCGATTGCAAACCATTCGCCGTGGGCCGCTTGTCTTACATATGCAATATCCGTAATTTCGACCTCGCGCGCTAAACTTCTGAATATGTTTTCGGAGATAACTGTGTTTGCGCGGTCTGGAAGCTGACCGTAAAAATCCATGTCATTGGCAAATTGCACATCAAAGTTGCTGAAGAAATGGGAGGCGAACACAAGCACCACGCCACCGTTTGTTCCCACTTCTTGCGAAGCAGCTATCAAGTGCTGACCGTCGTCTCTTCCGCCCGCCGTAGGACGCTGCCCTTCACCTGTACCTTCTGCCGGGGCTGGAAGCAGTCCAAGAGTTGGGTGCGCATAGCGCGGGAAATTTGCGCCGGGGTTAGGCCATTTGGTATCGTTGTAACGTCCCCAGCCATTGTTAGCTTGCGCGTGTGAATCCATCGTCCAAGACCCAGGGTGTGCCAACACCATAACATCAACGCCGAACAACCCATACAGGTCGATATCACCATACACAACATATTGGGTAGTGTCGGCGGCGTTACTAATCATCGCAGTGCTGTCGTTTACCACATACAGCGCACCGGTAGAAAAGTTTCTAAAATACTGCCCTGCGGGGAAGTCTGGATGCCCCTGTGGATGAATATTTGCCATAAAAGGATTGTCAAGATTAAAATTATAATCCCATCGCATATGATGTTGATGGTCCATGTTCGCTTGCGTAAACCCGGCTGGTGAGCTGTGAGATGTGTCTCCTACCCTGATATTAGAACCCATAGCCGCCAGCAGTCGGTTTTGCTGCCACGACATTGCATTTTCAAGGCTTCTGTCCAAGCTGCCCTGGTCGTTGAAGTTACCGAAGCCCACAACTGCAACAATTCCTCCGCGTAGCGCGAAATCAGCAACGGCCTGTACGGCGGCTTCGGAATATGAGCGGTGTTCGCCCCTATCGGGGTCGCTTAAAATACCGCCATGTCTGCCGGGCGGTGCCATAACCAAAAGCCCGAATCTTTCATCATTTGCGGCGTTAATTAGCTCCGCATCATTTCTGAACACTACCGTAACAATGTTCATGGATGCCGCAAGCCGTGCAAAGTTTGTAAACGAGCCTCTTTGATTGCCGTCAACATATTCATTAAAATGAGAACCGTCGATTCCAATAAACGTAACGGTGTCTATGTCGTGCACATTTAGATCTAGGAACCCGTAATAGTAACGGTACGTTCCGCCAACTTCCATGATGGCACGTACAACAATCCTGTTAATCCCCGGGGTGGAAGGTGTGAAATTGAAAGGTATATTGAGCGACGACCCTGAAGGTATAACCGTATCATGCAATACGGTTTGAACACTTACGCCATTTACACTGTATTCAAGGCTGATAAGTGTAACAGAGAAGCCCTCGTCATTAAACAAACGTGTATCAATCGTAAGTTCTTCCGTTGTTACGGGCATAAATGTTTCGGTTGAAACATCCGTTATACCTACGATAGGTGCCCTACCTAACCAGACAGGGGCTGTTACGGCAATTCTCTCCTGTCCGCGGCTGTTTTCGGCAATTACCCATAAATAGTAGAAACCGGGTTCCGGGTTTTGCATTGTGAATCTGTACTCGGCAGTTTCGCCAACAGGAGTGTCGAAATACTGAACCGCAAGTTCCACGCCGCCATTTGTAATAAGCGACACTCTTCTGATGGTGTAAGTGTCACGGACGCGTGTGGTCGATCCGTCGTTCCTTGGGACTAATGGTACATAAATATCTGCGGTAAAATTAGCTATTTCGGGTACGGTGTGCATAACAGTTCCCATAGGTTCACCGTTTACGTGGAAACGAATTTCCATGTCGCGAATTTCTGTTGAGTAAACAGCCCTGTCGCGGAAAGCCTGCCACATGCCTTCATAAGTGAAATTGTTGGTGTAAATGGCCGCACGCCCTTCATTTGCCCAGCCGAAACGGCCTCTGTGATTGTCTTGGCTGTTTACAGGTGCCAAAAGCCAACCACGGTCAAGAGCCATGGTAAACTGCTCGTATGATGGAAAATATCCGCCGGCACCAATTGCACCTTCACCGTTTGCCACTTCAATTAGCGGAATGCGTAGTGCGATTTCAGGGTCAAAATGCGCAAAGTTATCGAAATTTCCAAATGTTAAACCGGGGTGCGCAAACAATGATACAGACTCCGGTGTATTGCGCAAAAGATCGTAATAACGCCGCAAACGATTATCGTGATTTGAGTCATTAAGCCACAAGTTTCTACGGCACACCCAACCTGTTGTGTTAAATGTGTTTATGTGACCCGGGCCGCCGGACCATGTAAACTCGAAACCATTGGAGGCTATAAAATCATAGGTTGTGCCGTTGCCGGGTCTCATAGCATTTGCTGCTGCCACGTTGCCGCGAACCCATTGGTAACTTCCGTATCTGTTATATTCTCTGAGATTAAATATTTCGGGGCCGTCGTTTATACCGGCACGAGAGCCGCTTGTTCCCGAAACATAACCCCAATCAAACCAGTTTGAATGGTCTGACAGCAGGAAGAAGTCAAGCTGTGCTATGTCTCTGGCTTCCGCAAAAGCAAACTCCGGCGTACCCTGCCCATCAGACATGGTTGTGTGGGCGTGCATTTGCCCGAAGAAAATTTGCTCTCCGCCCACTTGACGCATGGTGTAGTCAAGCGTAATTGTCGGGCTGTTAATAAAGCCTGTCGCAGATGCATAGGCTGTAATTGTTACGGGGAACATATTTTCTGTCAGTACAATCCCGCCGTCAAACAAGGTCGAAGGATAGGTATATTCATTACCCAAGCCAACGTTACGGGTTAAAACAACGTGAATTTCCGCTCCTTCTGTGGCGGTTTGCAAGAATATTTGTGTACCCGGACGAATCGTACCTCCGGAAAGATGGCTTGGAATTACAGCGGCCACAACAGCTTGCGTATAGGTAAAGATTCGCTCCTCTGTTCGCTCAAAATAGCCGCCAACTCCGTCAGGTAAAATGGTGTAAGCCTCAATAACAGCCGTATCGCTGTATTGGTCAAATGCCGGGATTGTAACAGTTACGGTATTAGAATCCGATGTTTGCACAACACCGCCATTTACGCTGTAGCGTATACGCCAGTCCGCTTGTTCTACGGAAAGAGTGACTGTTCCGCCAATTGGCAATGCCGAGCCGGTTGCGGGGCTTGCAATTACGTCCGGCGGTGGTGGTGCGAGCTGTATGTCTGTATTTTGGTCAATTAACCTAAGCTGCACTTCACTGCGCCCATGCCACCAATGCACGTTGGCACGGTTGATGGTGACCCAATCGCCTGCCTGAAATTCTAATGGAAGCGGGTTTACAATAAATGTGTTGCCGTCAATGGTAAGAGCAAGCCCCGTGTCATGGTCGCGCAATGGGAAGTTGCCGGGTCCTGTTGTTACGCGGCTGTGAATCTGCGCCCTTGCAACAGAAACCATCATTGAACTGTATGGTCTCGATTGCCCTGGAGCTGTGACCAAATCGCTGAGCTGCACAGGAACCGCTGTAGGAAGCGATACGTTCTCTTGGATAATTGTGACGCCATGCCCCGCACCTGCGGTCATAATATTATCCACACCTTGGAAGCCGTTTGTGGCCGTCGGCAGTTGCCTTACGCCTGTAACTTCTACAAGATGTCCTACAAAATGGCGAGCACCGTCAGGGTTTGTGTTTGGCGAAATACCTGCGTTTGCAGAAACAAGTCGCACATGAATACCGCTTAATTCGCATGTACCCGTTGGGTCTTGCAAGAAGAACGAGTTGTTAAGGTTTGCACCCGTTTCGTAGAAATTTGTCACAATACCGCGCACTGTTACTACTTGGCCAAGGGCGGTCTCACGCGCCTCGCGCACAGAAATAAATGCGCGTTGTCGGTTATAGGTAAATGTAGTTGTGGTTGCATTTACACTGTTGTATGTTGCATAAGCTTCGATAATTACTGCATGGTTTACGAAGTCTGTTGCCGATATCGCAAGTGTAACTGGGTTTGTACCAGTTTGCCAAGTTCCGCCGTTTATACGATAGCGGATAGCCGCACCCGCTGTTGCGGATGTAAGAACTACGTCTCCACCGTTTTCCGGCAGGACAGTTTCGCTAGGCGGGTTTGCCGTTACGGGAAGAACTGCCGGTGCTGTTGTTCCAGAAATTGTTGCGTTAAGAAGTTGAACCGCGCTTCTGGCGTTAAACCAGCCTACGACAGCATTTTGTACTTCAATCCAGTCTCCATCTTCTATATTGTTGGGAAGTGCCACACCGCCCACTAACCTCAATTCAATACGCTGACCGCCCGCTGTACCTACAAGCACCGCGTTTGCGGGCGCACCGCCGCCGCCTGCTATGTCAAGCACCTGCACACGCTCAATAGAAACAAGCATTGAGCGGAAGTTGGGCGGGGCAAGCTGCGTCGCTGCAATCGGCACGGGAACAATGGCGACACCTGTTTCAAGTGATTCTATTTGCGATGTTGTAGTCGCTATTTGGTTGACATTATTAAATTGTGCAAGCGTTCCGGTTACTTGAATACGCTGGCCTATATATGCAGAAATATTTGCACCACCGGCGTCTACTTGAATACCGTCGGTTGCACCTGTTCCGTCAACCACAACAATTGTTCTGTTTTGCGCACCGCCCCCTGCAAGTTGAGGCGTACCAACCGCAATACCTTCAATTGTTACAGGAGCGCCGACCGTTGCCGCGTTAACGGCAGAAATAGCCATCACTTGTACAGGTTCGCCTACAACAAGGTTGAAATTCACTTGTACTGTTCCGACTGTAAGCGTAAGCTGGTGCGTGCCATGGGGTGTTTCGTCCGTTGTATTAACTGTAATTTGTGTTGTACCGCCTGCATTAACTGTTGCTGTATTTATTGTTACATTTAAAGCGTTGGCGTTAAGTGTAATCGGCGTGTCTTCGGCAATGTTCGCCGTTGTTACGTTAAACATAGCAGAACCGCCTGTGCCGCCTGTAAGTGTACCCGTTTGCTGCCCAACAGAGGCAGATGGTTCCGTTGTAACGCCTGAACGTATGGAGATGTTGTTTATTTGAATCGTTCCTGTGGCTGCTATATAACCGTCGCCGCCTGGTGTCGCTCGATAATTAGTTGCCATAAGCCAGCGAAGGTAAAGAGTATCAACATCTTCCGCACTCTGCGGCAACATTCTAGTAAATTGGTTTCCTGTGTAATTAATATCGTTTGGGTTGCCTGCTGCTTGCGAAATTTGCACCATAGTACCAATGTTGTTCCAGTCGGTGCCGTTTATGCTGTATTGCAGCTGCCAATCACGAGGGCCTGTTGTCGTCGTGCGCATTGCCCACGTGACTTCAATATCCGTAAGCCCTTGCGTGGAGATGGGAGAAATCGCCCATCTCGCAACCCCATAAAGACCCTGTAACCCGCTGCCCGCATTTATGGCACTTGATCCGCCAGCCAATATTCGTACTCCAATATTGTCATAAAACCGCAATGCCGGGGCAGGTATAACTGAGCCGCTGTTTGCAGGAATGGATTGTCCTCCGTCAACCAGCGCGTTATTAACTGCGGCGTTGGTTGCAAACTGCCATGACACAACCGTATCTGTCAATACAACAGCAATCGCAGGTGGGGTAGTAGTCATGGCGCGAATAGCGGCCACTTCTTCGGAAGGCACAAAATTATTTCCGTACAGCACATTCGTCAAATCAATAATCTCTGACGGTGTGCTGGTTTCCGTGCCGTAATCTGCGGCAAGTACAGGTATAAAAGATACCGTTTGCAGTACCATCAGTACGGACAGAAAAAGTCCTAAAAATTTTCTGCCCCTGTGTTTCCGATTTGTCGTTCGCAAATCACCAACTACATCATTCATTTTGATTCTCCTCTTTTTTTATTTAGTTTATTTCGCAAAAATATTGTTGTTTTGTTGTCGGACGCCAAAAACGCCGCCAAAACAGCGGTGACGGGAACGGTTAATATTAGCCCGATGCTGGCAGACACGCCCTGAATTATTTCTACAGCCAGTAAGTTTAAATTAATGAAATGCAGATATGAAAGCTGATACAGCGCGATAATTACCATTATGGTAAGAGAGCTTCCGGCGAAGGCCAAAATTAATGTGTTGGACATTGTACCCATAATGTCACGGCCAATGTTCATTCCTCTTTTGTAAAGATTTTTCGTGCTAATTGTTGGGTCAACTTCTTTAATTTCAAAAATGGATGAAGAAATAGTCATGCCTACGTCTATTACCGCTCCAAGTGCCGAAATAATAATGCCGGCAAACAACAAGTCCGGCACACTAATGACTATGTCCCTGCCTGCTTGATGAAATATTTCCTGTGCGTGCGACATATGCATTCCTGAAATATTGGCAAACCGCCCTGCTATAATGCTAGTCACGCCCGCAATAGCTACACCTGCCAAAGTGCCGCAGATTGCAGAAAGGCTTTTAAAGCTAATGTCACTTACAACTAAGATGCTGAACATCGTTGTTAAAAAGGCTACTGCGATAGCCATTATCACAGGATTGCTTCCTTGTATAATTGACGGAATAAACAAAAACACAACTAAGCTAATTGTAAATAAAAGAGAAATCGCCGAATACAGCCCTTTTTTACGACCGACGGCAATTAATACAAGCAGGAAAAGCCCTATAAATATGTATATGAAAGTGGAACGCGAATGACTGAATACATCAACATAGGAAATACGCCCGTCATGTTCTCTTACATGAACGAGCAGTTCCATATTTTCTTCCGCTAAGTGGTTGAAGAATCTGCTTAATGTATTTTCTATCCGAACAAGTTGCCCTATATGATTACCGCTTAAAAGTTCAATTTCGATTGTCTGCCGACCGATTAACAGGCCATCCACATGTGGGTCGGGCGAAAGACGACTGTTATCGGTATAAAGAACCCGTGCCCTTTGAACGGAAAGAAAAGGGTCGTGCTCTACACTAAAAAAGTCAGACCTAACAATAAGTATTACGCAAAACAAGCATCCAACTAAGATAACCCATAAACGCCGACTAAAAATTATTTCTTTCGCCATTTCGTATGCACCTCTTTGCGAATATGAATCTGCACCTGAAACAATCTAACACTTGTTTGTGAAAACTAAGTCATATCCAAGTAAATTTCAGATTAAATTTAGGTAAAATTAAAATCGCATTTTCGAATTACCCTAAGTTTGTCATCAAGAGCAAACCTACAGGCTGGCGAAACTACTAAATAGTTATTTGATTCCTTTTGTTGTATAGCGTCTGCGCACCCAATTTCAAAGAAAGAAATACAGCCAGGCACACGGCGGCACTGATTGATATGCTAATAGAAATTTGGTACATAATCGCTGTCGTAGGCAGTGTTCCTGACAAGATTTGACCTGTTACCATACCGGGCAAAAATACAATTCCCATCCCCATCATAGAATTTATAGTTGGCAGTAAAGCTGTTTCAATGGCAGTATTTATATGAGGCTTTAAGATTGTGTCCGGGTTTGCACCAATGTTTAGCATGGCAGCAATTTGCGCACGATTATTTTTTATTGATTCCATAAACGTTTTCAGTCCGAGAGAAATTCCGTTCATTGCGTTTCCTATTAACATTCCTGCCAGCGGAATTGTAAATTGAGGATTAAAGAATGATACCCGAGCAATAATAATAACGAAATATAAAATCGTAAATACGCCGGAAAAAGCGAGAGCGAGTGCCACCGCTATCTTGAACTTGATATTTAAGTCCTGCCTGACAGCAAGAACACGATATATAGCAAAAATAGTGGTGCAAGCAACAAATAACACAGTAAATATGGGATGAGGGTTGCCAAATATAAATTCCAACACAAACCCTATCAATATCATTTGCACAGTCATGCGAATGCTGCCAATAATCAGCAACTTTGTAGTGCCGGCTTTTGTATAATGCATGATACCAAGCACTATAAACAGCAATACATATACCAGCCCGAACCGAAACATTGAAATTTCAACAGCCCCCAACGTATTCATTGAGACCGACCTTCCAGTGAGATTATATTTTCTGCAAATCGCTCCGTTACTTCAGAGGAATGACTAATGACAACTACGTTTATTTCTTTTTCACGAAAAAATGTCAGCATATTTTCGAATACAGTGAATGCAGTGGTGTTGTCAAGTGCGCTGGTGGGTTCGTCTAACAAAATAGTATCCGGTTGAAAAGACAGCATTAGCGCAAGGTAAAGGCGTTGCCGCTCTCCACCGGACATTTGTAACGTATCATAGTCCAGGGGCAAGTCCAAACAACACACAGACATTAAACTCTTGAATGTTTTGGTGCATGGTTCAGCTTTACGGAGGTGTCCGTAAAACTGTGATATGTTTTCTTGTACAGTGCCGGGGAAAAGATAAACGTCCTGGCTTACAAGCAAAATATTTCGCCTAAGCTCCAATGTATCTATGGCTTCGATATTGCGTCCTTTATAATGTATGTCCCCAGAACTTGGCGAAACGGTAGCATTAAACAACTTTAGTAACGAACTTTTTCCGCTCCCGCTTTCACCAACAAGAAAATTAACCCTACCGCATGGTATACACATATCCGGATAGACAAGAAAATTTGCAAAAGTAAGTGCCTGTGTTTTGAATAAATCCATATTTTCAGGCTAACGGGCAAGTGCTATTAAGTCATTGTCCGTTATCTCCTTTTTGGAATCTGCCATATCTTTGAAACGCCAAAAATAATCAGTTAATCTGTCCTCGTCAAGTCGTATACCAAGACCTTCAATTCTTTCTTGTAAAGCGCGCCGACCTGAATGCTTACCTAAAACATATTTGGTTTTCTCCCTACCGACACTCTCTGGGGTCATTATTTCATAAGTTAAAGGGTTTTTCAGCATCCCATCTTGGTGAATACCCGATTCATGAGAAAATATATTATCACCGATTATTGGCTTATTACGTGGGATTGGCAAACCTATAATTTCGCTCAGCATTTTGGCCGTTGGATACAATTGAACTGTGTCAATGTTGCATTTCACTTGATAAAATGCACTTCTTGTTGTTAACCCCATTACGACTTCTTCAAGACTTGTGTTGCCAGCGCGCTCACCAATGCCCGAAATAGTACATTCTATTTGGGTTGCACCGTTTAACACTGCCGCAAAGGAGTTTGCAGTAGCTAATCCTAAGTCATTATGGCAATGTATACCGATTTCAACTTTATTAACTCCTCTTACATGCTGCTTTAAATAATTTAACAAGGATGTTGTTTCCGACAAGGTTGCATAGCCCACTGTATCAGAAATAATAATTACAGTAGCTCCGGCTTCTATTGCTGTCGAATAAACCTCTGCTAAAAATTCCGGCTCACTTCGCGTGGCATCTTCTGCACCGAACTGGATATCATCTATTTTGTCTTTTGCATAGGATACGGATTCACGAACACGAGCAAGTGTTTGTTCCCTAGTCATGTTTAGCTTGTGCGTCATGTGTATATCGCTTACAGAAATAAAAGTGTTAAGTCGTGGATTGGCGGCACCTTTCATGGCGTCAACGGCCGCATCAATATCTTCTCTTTTTGCACGAGCCATACAGCACACCTGCGTAGTGGTTAGGGCGTTAGCAATAGACGAAACTGCACGGAACTCTTCTTTAGAAGCATAAGGAAAACCTGCTTCAATTATATCAACGCCTATTTTCTCTAATTGCAAAGCTAGCTTTAACTTGTCTGCGGCATTCATACTGCATCCAGGACTTTGTTCTCCATCTCTTAACGTGGTGTCAAGAATTTTTATTTTTTTCATGAATCCATCACCTCAGCAATATTATCCGGTTTATCACCGGGAACAAATTTAAATATAATAGCCGCAACGATAAATAATATTGCAATCCCCGCAATTCCATAATGTGACTGGCCTGTCAGCAGTGCGATAACACCAAAAATTGCCGTGCCCAACATGGAAGCAAAGCGACTGCATACATTATAAAAACCAAAATACTCGTTAGATTTCTCTTTGGGAATTATCCGACCAAAGTAGGAGCGGGAGAGTGCTTGAATACCGCCCTGTGCTGTGCCTACCAACATTGCTAAAGCCCAAAACATAATTGTGAGAGTGCGCAACTCTCTTTCGGGGTTCATAAACAAGGCAATTACGCAAACAATGCAATAAGTAAATATAGCAAAATATATCATGTTTTTTGCTCCCACCTTTTGCGACATCTTGCCGTAAATAACTGCAAAAGGCATGGCTACAAATTGTGTTGCTAACAGCACCATAAGTAAGGTAATCGCGCTTAGCCCAATATCCGTGCCATAAGCGATTGCCATACGAATAATAGACCCTACACCATCGCTGTATAGGAAAAATGCAACCAAGAAAATAAGAATATGCTTTTGAGTTGCGATTTCCTTAGCAATCGTCCAGATGCGGACAAAACTTTTCCGCACATACTGTGGTTCTTGTTCGCTTCCGTATTTTTGATGCACATTTTTCATAAACGGCCCCATAAAAGCCAACCACCATACCACAGCAATAATAAATGCTAATCTGTAAGCAAGCATAATATCCATATCAACTATGCCCATTTCGACCAGCAACACCAGCGGAATACAGAGGATAAATGGCAATGCACCACCTATATAGCCAAATGCAAAACCCAAACTGGAAACCCAATTCATTCGTTTGTTGTCCGTTACGTCAATAAGAAACGCATCATAAATTTTTGTATTGCCCGCATACCCTATCGATGAAATAATAAATATAGCCAAAATGACAGACCACAATCTCTCCGGCACAAAGGCTAATCCGAAAGTTCCTACAAGCCCCATAACAGCAAAAAGTGTGAATAAAATTTTCTTTTTGCCCTTGTAACCAGATAGGGTTCCGATAATTGGGGCAAGTAAGCCAATAATAACCATGCCAATGGTGTTACTAAAAGCAATGTAGGCAGTTGCTTCTGTGCTGTTTACACCCTGTCGTCCTGCTGCTTCAATAAAAAACATTGAAAAAATTACAGTCATAACTACCATTACATAGGACTGGCTTGCCCAATCATAAAGCACCCAGCTGAACTCTTCTTTGGTCAAACCCTTTTTGAAGGGAATCCAAGACCGCTTTGGCTTTTCAGTTGTTTCCATAAGTGCACCTCCATCAAATCACTATACCTTGATTCATAAAACAAAAATAGCATATCATTGTAAAACTGGAGTGAAATCTATGTAAAACTCAAGATATATTTCTGTAACTTAATGGAACTACAGGAAGCAAAAATCCCCCAAGCGTCTGTCATGACATTTTGGGAGATTTTTGTGATATTTTCTTGACTTAGCGTTAGATTACGCTCCGGATAACCTCAATCAATCTTTCCATATCCGTAGGGTATACCTCGCCAATATTGCCGATGCGGAAAGTATCTGCTTGAGATATTTTCCCGGGATAAAGCACAAAACCTTTGGCTTTTACTGCTTCGTAAAATTCTTTGAAAATGAACGTTGCATCTGGATATAAAAACGAAGTAATTATCGGTGCTTGTAAATTATCAGGTAGTAGGGTTTCAAACCCAAGTTCGCGCATACCCGTTACCATTATGCGATGGTTTTCGCTGTATCTGGCGTTACGTGCTGTAATGCCCCCTTCTTCCTCAAGCTCGTCCAGGGCTTGATAAAATGCCCGTACAACATGGGTGGGCGATGTGTAACGCCATTTGCCGGACTTGTCCATTTCGCGCCATTGGCCTACCATGTCCATACAAAGAGAGCGGGCGTTGCCCGCGCAGGCTTCTAGTACATCGCGCCTCGCAATGGCAAACCCAAAGCCAGGTACGCCCTGCACACATTTGTTAGATGAGGCAACCAAAAAGTCAATCCCAAGCTCGCTAATGTCAAAGGGTATACCAGCGAAACTACTCATTGCATCCACAATCAAAATTTTACCTGCATTTTTTACAACATTGGCGAGTTCATTTAAAGGATTAAGCATCCCCGTTGTTGTTTCGCAGTGCACAACGGCGACATGGGTTATGGTAGGGTCAGCCGCCAAAAATCCATTCAATTCGTCAGGGCATGGTGCGGTAATTTCGTCCAGTTTCATTTCGGAATGGTCTATGTTCAGCACTTGTGCCATTTCCACCATACGGTCGCCGTATGCGCCGTTGGTTATTATCAGTAATTTACCGTCTTTTGGCAACACAGTTCCCAAACAGGCTTCCACTGCAAACGACCCACTGCCCTGCATAAGTACCGTAGTGTAATTGTCAGTGTCTTTTGTCGCCAGTTCAACCAAGCGGCGGCGAATGTTTTGTACTATAGTCTCGTTATAATCTGCATCCCATGTACACCAGTCGCGCAACAAGGCGGCGCGTACACCTTTTGATGTGGAAAGGGGACCGGGTGTAAGCAAGATATATGGGTTATCCGGTATAAAATCAAGCATTTATTTATCCTCCAATGGCTACTATTAGTTTTGGCAATTCGGTGATGCTATCAATTACAAAGTCTGCGCCATAAGAAAAATATTTTTGCCTTGCTGCGACAAATAGTTTTTCTTTGCATTCTGCATGAAGTGCATTAAACTCATTTTCGGATAAGCCAAGTACGCTTGACCCAGCGACCACGCCCACACTAATGCAGCCGGCGGCTTTTCCTTCTTGTATGTCTGCTTCTGTATCGCCTATTTTTACAACTGCGTTAATATTAGAGCACCCCAAAGTCTCAAGGTTGCGCCAAATCATATACGGGTACGGGCGCCCTTTGCCCGCAACATCTTCCGGACACACAAGACAGTCCGGGGCATAGCCGTTTTCTTTTGCCAGTGGAGAAACAATCTCCATCATTTGGCGTGTGTAGCCTGTGGTCGAGCCGATTTTGATGCCCATACCTCTTAGCGTGGCTACGGTTTCAAGCACACCGGGTAATGGATTTGCGTAATTTTTTAGTACGCCAAACAAAGCAGGTTCAAATTTTTCATACACAGCGTCAATATCTGCATCGGTATGGGGTTTTCCATGATTCTTAACCCACTCGGCAGAAAGACGTTCGCCGGAAAGCATCATTGCCACATGGGTTCGTTTTGCAAGCCCCATTGGGGCTCGGGTTTCTTCAGCTGTGGGGTATACGCCGAAGGATTCAAAAGCAGTCATAAACGCCTCAACAGGTGCGAAGGAACCGAAATCTATCGTTGTTCCCGCCCAGTCTAAAATAATGGTGCTAGTTTTCATTGCTGTCTCCTTTTTGCTCGTCTTGTGATGAGCATAATTAAAAGTTCATATACCAAGCGCACAAGCACATTGATAAGTAAAATTAATAAACTCATTGCGGCGGCCTGGGCAAAAACGCCTTCGGCATGCATATGAGAAATGGCGATGGACGCAACCCTAAAACGTGGCGTATACAAGAACACCAAGGCGGAAATCGTCACCATTGAGCTTACAAAGTAGTACATAAACGTTTCCAATATAGCGGGTAGTGAAAGGGGAACAGTAACCCTGCCAAATAGCTTCCAGCGTGGTATGCTCATGCTATCAGACACAGACTCAAATTCCCTGTCAAGCTTTTTAAGGGCACCGGTTGCAGTAAGGAATGGCACGGAAAAGAAACTTAAAATATTAGCCATTACCAAAATGCCGACCGTACCAAAAGCAAAATTAAACGGGTTGTTTGGGTTGTTGAAGAAAAATATAAATGACACGCCAATAACCATCCCAGGCAATGCAAGCGGCAGTACTGAAAATAATTTTAATATTTTTCTTATAAAGTCAAAACCGTCCGCTTTTTCTGTCATATAGGAATAAACAAACACAAACGCTGTACCTATTGCAGCTGTTATCAGGCTCATTCGCACAGAGTTGAAAAAGCTGCCGATGCCACCCGTGACGGGGCTAAACTGAAAATTGCCGAGGGTGGGATCCATGTTAAATGGGAAAAATGTAGTAAACGCCCGTACTGCCAAAGCCCCAATAAGCGCGAGGAAGCACAGCACAATAACCGCGCAAAATACGAAAAAGAAAGTATCACGCGGAATATTTTTTCGGACTATCAATTTTGTAGACTTAGCACTTAACGCACCCATATTTGCACTATTTGTGACACGGTTGACCACGAAAGCTAAAACGGCGGGTATCAACAAAAGCGTTCCCACGACCGCACCCATATTGAAGTTAAACAAGCCTGTTATTTGTACAAACAAGTCTGTGGCAAGCACGTTAAAACCACCGCCAATAACTACAGGTGCGCCAAAGTCGGTAAACGCCAAAGTAAAGCACACAAACATAGCGTTAATTAATGTAAATTTAACTTCTGGTAAAGTAATTTTGAACAGTTTTGTAAGGGGCTTCACGCCCATTGACTCGGCGGCCTCGTACAGCCGCCCGTCGGCATATTCTAAGGTGACAAAAAACATTAAAAACGCTTGCGGAAAGGTAAAAATAATGTGGGACAGTATAATTCCTAGCCGCCCGAATATTTCTACCTCAAAACCCATTTGCGTAATTATGCCTTGCCGCCCAAAAAGCGAGACAAGCCCAACAGCATGCGTAATTGTTGGGATAAATATTGGAATTAACGCCATGTACTTAAAAAACCGTTTAAAACGAATGTTGGTGCGGGTAATAGCGTAGGCGTATAAAAAGCCCAAGGTCACACTAAAAAAAGTTGTGACCAGGGATACATCTATGGTGTTCCAAATAGCGCGGGATAAGGCGGGGTTTTCAAAGTAGGCCCTGTAATTGGCAAGCCCGACAAATTGCCCTGTGTTATCTTGAAAAGCCCGCACAAACAACGTGAACAGTGGTAGCACCATAATAACTACAAAGACAGCAAGCAATATCAGTAATATTGCAAGCTGCCCCCCGTTAATTCGTGAAAGCTTTCGTTTTATCCGTTCTTTCATGCGACATCAACTGCCGTTTCTTCGTAATGTGACATATGTTCTTTAGGGAACTGCATATATACAGGCGCGCCCTCGCGTAGTTGCATAGGCTCAAATTCATGTGTAGGCAGTTCGATACATATTTCAGGCTCGCCGTATGCTTGCCCATATATTCGGGTTAGCGGTCCCTTAAATTCAAAAGACGTAATTGGCATGACTTTGTCGTATGAGTCGTGATAACCTACAACCTTAATCTTCTCCGGACGAATAGCCTGCGTTCCCTCGTTGCTGTTTAAAAAATTCATAGTACCAATAAACCCAGCCACAAAATGCGTAGAGGGTTTGCTGTATATTTCTTTCGGGCTGCCGGTTTGTTCTACCACTGCATTATTCATAACGATAACCCTATCGGCCATTGTTAAGGCTTCATCTTGGTCATGTGTTACCATTATGGTGGTTATGCCCAACTGCTTTTGAATCGCACGAATTTCTGTGCGTAGCTTTGTGCGTACTTTTGCATCCAATGCGGACAAAGGCTCGTCAAGTAGCAAAAAGGACGGCGATATGGCAATTGCTCGTGCAAGAGCTGTTCGCTGTTGTTGCCCCCCTGAAAGTTGTCTGGGGTATTTATTTTTGTGGTCCTTTAAATCAACCATACCCAAAACTTCGTAGGCGCGTGCTTCCATTTCGTCCTTGCTTCCCTTCGATTTTTGGCGCAAACCGAACAGGATGTTTCCCATAACGGTCATGTTAGGAAACAAGGCGTACGATTGAAACACAATGCCGAAATTACGTTTAGCGGGGGGCAAAAATGTTGCATCTTTGCCGTCGATAAAAACTTGTCCGCTGTCTGCGGATTCAAGACCCGCAATGGTGCGCAGCAGGGTCGTTTTGCCACAACCGCTAGGGCCAAGTATGCAAACCAACTCGCCTCTTTCAACGCTAACGCTAACATCGTTAAGTGCGTACTGCTTATCAAAACGCTTGGTTATATTTTTTACTTCAAGAAAACTCATTCTCTCGCTCCTAGCTACCAAACCTGCGATTCCATTCTGTTAAGATCGCATCTCTATTTGTTGCTATCCAAACAAAATCTTTGTCAATTAATTGGTCAACGGGATTTTGACCTTCAAACCCGTAATAGCTTCCACCTTCACCTGTGGAAATAATGGGGAATGCTTCAACATATATTGCCATTGCTTCGTCAGAAATTGCCCAATTTAGGAAGGTTTTTGCCGCGGGGTGAATATCGTCTTGGCGGATTAGCGCATTGGCTTCCATATCCCAGCCAGAACCGGCCTCCGGGAAAACAACAGCTACAGGTGCACCTTCACGCAGGCGAGAAATGCCCGGGAAGCCGAAGCTTATGCCCACAACTGTTTCGCCAACGGCGGCCATGTTAGCAGGGCCAGCACCGGAATGAATATAATCTTGTATGTTCTCGTGAAGTAGTTCCATGAAGTCCCAGCCGGCGTCGGTATCACGCCCGTACAGTTCAAGCAGACCTACTACGGTTAAAAATCCTGTTCCTGAAGATGCGGGGTTTGGCATTATGATATTGCCTTGAAGTTCCGGACGCAGCAAATCTGCGTAGCATCTAATATCCTCAACTGTTAAGCCAAGTGCCTCCAGTTCCGGTATGTTAATAATAAAGGCCGTCTCCCATGCGGTAATGCCAACCCATGTTGGAACTGCAAGATCCGAGCGGAACATTGGCAAAATGCGTTCAAGTCCAACAGGGGCGAAGGGCTCAAGCATGTCCATGGCTTCAAGCACCATTAAACTGGATGCGGCTGTTCCCCAAACCAAGTCGGCCTGCGGGTTGTTTGCCTCCGCAATTAAACGAGATGTAATAACGCCTGTCGAATCACGTACCAAGTTTACTGTTATATCTGGGTAACGGGCATTAAATGTCTCAATTAAACGACCGGCAAGCACGTTTTCAATAGCCGTGTACACGGTAATTGAACCTGATGTTGGGCTTGCGCCGTTTTCGTTTCCGCTGCAACCGGTTAATATTACGGCTGCGATAAGTACTAAAATGCATAATGCTACTAGCTGAACTTTCCAATAGCCCTCTACATATACCATTACAATCCTCCTCAAATTTGTCTCTTACATATACACTCTAACAAACCTATGTAAAATCGAAACCAACATCATGTAAATTGCATGTGAATTTTATGTAAAATACGCTCAGATTTTGCTTGATTTGTGCTGTGCAAAAATAGGAGCACTACAATTTTAATATCACTGGTGTTAGGAAAGTCCTGCACCGTTTTATTACCGATGGCAATCGTTTAACAAAAACCACAAAAAACCCTCATTTCCGCGATCAAAAATGAGGGCTTGCAGTATGTTTGCTACATTTTACATGAGTATCACTGTTTAATGATTGATTTAGTATGACATTTGTTGTTTATATGCCATATCCCAGAACAAATACTCGAACTCAACGCTGGAAACAAAAATATCAGTTATTTTTTTGCGTTGTACGTCCGTCATATTTGCCACGAGATTATCAAGAGTGTCATAAAACCATCCAAAAGAATCCTCAAACTCTTTGCTTGCGTATTTTTCAATCCATGTCTTGTAGAAATTACACTCCAACTTATCGGCATACTGCTCTTTCAAGCGTTTGCCCCAATCGGAATAAGTCCATGCACAAGGAAATATCGTTGCAATAACTTCTGCCAGTCCGCCTGTATAGCCGATTGCAAGCATATTGGCAGTATATGTTCTGTTATAAAGCGAAGATTTTACGTTGGTCACATCCTCTGGTTTAATGCCGAATCCTGCCATGTATTCGCGGTGTAAGTTCATTTCATTTGCAAGTATGAAATACTGGATTTTTGTGAAATTTGTCATTAGTTCTTCCGTGTCTGATTTAATTGCCGCCGTTGCGAAAACCTTGGAATACTGCAATAAGTACAGGTAATCTTGCAGCAAATAAAATTTGAACTTATCCTTATCCAGCGTACCCCTCCCTATTTCCTGTACAAAAGGATGATTGTACCCATCCTCCCAAACCTTAGACGCTCTTGCTTTCAATCCTCTTGAAAATGACATAATGAAGCCTCCTTTTTTATTTTACCATTGGCGCGTTTTTGAAATCTACAATCACGCCATCTGCAATTTTACTTATTTGTTCCCAATCGGATTCCGATGATTTATCGTACACGCCATACACGGTCATTCCAATGCCTTTCGCGCTTTTTATCGCCGCGAGAATATCCTCAAAAACTACACAATCACAAGGGGATGCGCCAAGTTTTTTTGCGGTGTACAAAAAAATATCAGGATGTGATTTACCGTAAGCCACTTCATCAGTGGAGCAACGAACATGAAATAAACTATAAATATCATGGTTGTGAAGCACTGCTTCATATAACTTAACAGGCAGACTCGTTGCAATAGCCATCTTTACTCCTTGCTTGTGTAACGCTGTCAAATACTCCTTTGCGTAGGGCTTCATTAGAACCGAATTCCCATAAGCGCATAACGCCATATCATTCCATTCTTTTATTAAATCATCAACGCTTTCGGGTAATGAAAATCGGTTGATTGTATAAGCGGCAGCTTCAGGGAAACTCATTGACAAAACTGTTTCTATATAGTTATCGGGAATGACAATTCCGCGCTTTTCAAGGAAATCAATATCAATGCTTTCCCATACGTCCATAGAATCAAGCAGAGTACCATCAAGGTCGAAAATACATGACTTCATATTCATTCGCTCCCTATGTATTCTTTTAAAATACCTGTGCGTAATAACGCCGTCAGTAAAATGAAAGCAATGACCGCACCGCCAAAAGAACTGACAGTAAACGGAATTACAAAAGCAAATAAAGCGGCTTCCCGCCCTAAAATAAGTGCGGCAACGGGATAGGCGGCTAACGCCCCTAATATCCCTGTTCCAATCAACTCTCCAACACAGGCCGGGGCCACTTTCCCACGCATATGCTTTGCAGCTAATCCGGCTAACAAAGCACCTAACATGCTACCCGGAAAAGCCAGTAATGTGCCTGTACCTAACATGTTTCGGATTGACGAGGTTGTAAATGCCATGATTACAGCATATAAAGGCCCCAACACTACACCTGCAATGACATTTATCATATGCTGAATCGGAAAGGCTCTTGCAACTCCTACAGGAATAGAAAATGGTGATAAAACAACCCCCAGAGCCACCAACGCCCCTGCGATAGTTAATCTTTTTGTGTTACTCATTAACTTTCTCCTTGAAAAAGTGCTTTTAACTCTTGAGCCGCATTCGCCGTAGCTTGTTCGGCAACAATGGCTGAAACTACAGCTATCCCATCAATGCCTGTATTTTTCAAAAGCAGTACATTATTTTTATTTATACCGCCGATTGCGACTATTGGGATTTCTACGGCTTCGCATATATGCCTAAGTTCATCAATACTGGTGGGATTCACATCTTTCTTTGTTCCTGTTGTAAACATGGCACCTACACCAATATAATCTGCCCCCATCAGAGCCGCTTCTTTAGCTTCTGCTAAGTTATGAGTAGAAACGCCAATGATTTTATCTTGCCCAAAGATACGTCGTGCTGCTTCATAAGGCAAATCGTCTTGCCCGATATGCAGACCGTCAGCATCCACAGCTAAAGCGATGTCTACGCGGTCATTTATAATAAGCGGCACACCCAAAGTGGCTGTAATTTTACGCATATTTAAGGCTGTCTGAAAAAAATCATTAGAAGAAGCATTTTTTTCACGAAGCTGTACTACTGTACAGCCGCCTAAGATTGCCTGCTCCACACATTCTTCAATACTACTCGCAACCATAAGCTCTCTGTCTGTAACGAGATAAAGTGTATAATCAATCTTGGATTTCACGATATTTCACCAACCTTTCGAGCGTTTTATCATCCATGCGGCTTACAGCGTCACGCAATGCAATATGGAAACTGCCAACCCCTAAATGCCCTGCCTTTTCATAAGCTATTTCACCTGCAACACCCATACACGCCATAGCCGCAGACGCAGCCATAAAAGTCTCGTCTGGTGAAGCCCCGCAGAAAGAACCAATTAGAGATGAACACATACAACCTGTACCCGATAAGCTGCCTAGCATTGGATGTCCGTTTTCAACAAAAGTGATTTTACTGCCGTCAGAAATTACATCCACCGCTCCGCTTATGACAACGATGCAATCGAGTTTTTTTGCAAGTTCTTTCGCTATCTGTCCTGTGTCGTTAGCATTGGCTATATCACTTACCGAAGCATCAACACCTTTTGTTTCAGATTCTAAGCCCGCCACGAATTTTATTTCAGAGATATTTCCGCGAAGTACAGTTAATTTTAATTCGCTAATCAAACGGGCGGCGGTAGCATTGCGAAATTTTGACGCGCCCACACCTACGGGGTCAAGCACAACAGGAATACCTTTTGCGTTAGCCGATTTTCCGGCGGCTATCATAGAAGGGATTGTGCGTTCGTTAAGCGTTCCCATATTCAATACTAGCGCACTGGAAATAGTAGAAATATCAGCCGCCTCTTCGGTAGCATCAGCCATTACAGGTGAAGCACCGATTCCAAGTGTGATATTGGCGCAATCGTTCACCGTTACATAATTTGTGATGTGATGAACTAAGGGTTTTATTTCACGCACCCGATTCAATAAAATTCCAAATTCTTTATTCATCATATCAATCTCCATTCCGGCTACGCCGGCACAAATAGTAATGAAAGCGAAGTGCCGAGAGCCTATTTTTTTTGTAAAATACTGTTTAAGAGTGAGAAGATAAACTACAAAGCACGGCAGGA
>Ga0123355_10001105_pt1 | contig 37281 bp, 30 predicted proteins | sample TergutEmb28metaG_3_FD_89872 | JGI IMG/M metagenome (GOLD analysis project Ga0123355, IMG submission 89872) | Embiratermes neotenicus P1 segment gut microbial communities from Petit-Saut dam, French Guiana - Emb289 P1 | ecosystem: Host-associated > Arthropoda: Insects > Digestive system > Gut ...
GGTTGTAAGAAGAATTTATTCAGTAACCCATTTATGCGATTGTGTTATATAACACTTGGTTACATATATTCAATATAAGTGTTCTACTATAGAATTACAAACATAATGTAATAATACACGAGTGGTGCTGTGAAAAGCACGCTATCAAAGCGATCTAAAATCCCACCATGCCCCGGAATCAGATTTCCATAATCTTTTATGTCCATTTTGCGTTTAAATACAGAAGCGGTTAAGTCCCCAAACTGCGATATAACACCGCCAAGTGCCCCTATTATCATGCAATGTATCAGCACCTCAGGTGCAAAGAAATGTCCAAACACTCCGCACAGCACAATACTTCCGACGATGCCACCGATTGAACCTTCAACTGTCTTTTTTGGGCTTATGTTTGGGCAAAGTTTACGTTTCCCAAAAGCCATGCCAGTGAAATATGCCATTACGTCTGTACCAAATGCTGTAAGGAAGATAAGCCAAACCATGATTGAATGGCCTTCTATCTGCTCTGTAAGCGTCACATGATATGATAGGAAAATTACATAGAAAATTCCCGTCATCGTCATCGCACCATCTTCAATTTTACGTTTCTTTGCATTGAAAAGGTGTAACAGACTGGCTATGATTACTCCGTAGACCCAGAACATAAACCATTTTTCGTGCAATCCTAATATGTTTATTGCATATAATGCAACTGCACTGATGTAAGCAACGAAGTACGCAGGTCTAATTCCGAGGTTCTTAAATCCGTTGAAAAATTCCCGCACTCCCATGACGCCGATTATGAAACAGCCCAAAAGAAGTACATTTCCACCAAGTACCACTATGCCGAATAACGGCAACATCAAAATTCCTGATATGATTCTTTTTTTCACTTCTGTTGCCTTCCGCCGAAGCGCCTTTCCCTGCTTTGATACTCGATAATAGCTTTTTCAAGTTCTGCTGGCGTAAAATCAGGCCACAAAACATTCGTAAAAACAAACTCGCTATAAGCACACTGCCAAAGCAAGTAGTTCGATATTCGCATCTCTCCACTTGTTCTTATCACCAAATCTGGGTCAGGTGCTGATGCAAAGTTCTTTCCTGTATAAAGATTATCGCTTATCATCTCTTCATCGACTTCATCAGGGGTGAGCTTGCCATCTTTAACTTGCTCGCAGATATATTTTACCGAACGAACAATCTCATCTCTGCCACCGTAATTTAATGCAATATTAAACTGCATTCCTGTGTTGTCTTTTGTAGTTTCTATTGCTGTCTCTATTCTTTCTATAGCCTGCTTAGGCAATTTGCTGTAATCGCCCAAGATTTTTACTTTTACATTATTTTCGTGAAGTTCTTTTAATTCATTGTCTACATAAAAAACAAGAAGCTTAAATATACCGCTTACTTCCTCAGTCGCCCTTTTCCAGTTCTCTGTCGAAAATGCGTACACAGTAAGATACCCCACCCCGAGTGTCGAGCATTTTTTGATGATTTCTTTCATCGCTTTCATGCCTGCGTTGTGTCCTGCTAGACGAGGTAAGTTCTTTTGCTTTGCCCATCTGCCATTGCCATCCATGACAATCGCTATGTGGCACGGTATTCTGCTTTCATCTACTATACTTCTAATATCTCTTTTTCCTTTGCAGCTACTATATCATCGATGTCTTTTGTAGCTTTATCTGCTTTCTTTTGAACTTCGTCTAATTCTTGTTTTAAATCATCTTCTGTAAGCTCTGTTGCTTTTTCCATTTTCTTTAGAATCTCATTAGCTTCACGTCTCTCGTTTCTAACAGCAACTTTGCTGTCTTCGCCCATTTTTTTGACGAGTTTTGTAAGCTCTTTTCTTCTTTCTTCTGTAACTTGTGGAATTACAAGTCTTATGACTTTTCCGTCGTTTGCAGGGTTAATTCCTATATTTGCCACGTTGATTGCTTTTTCGATATCTGCGATAGATTTTGGATCAAATGGCGATATCATAAGCGTTCTTGGGTCTGGAACTGATATGTTTGCAATGTTTTTTAGTGGAGTTGGTGAACCATAATAATCTACAGTTATCTTGTCAAGAAGTGCCGGATTTGCTCTGCCCGCTCTCACCGTGTTTAAATTTTCTTTTAGCACCGAAATGCTCTTTGTTATCTTGTCACTTAATACCGCTTGTACATCAATACTCATATATGTATCCTCCCTTATATTCAAAATTCATTATTTGATATTAATTTATATATTGCATAATTAACATTTTGTAATCAGATAAATATCACGTTTTGTGTCATGCTGACTGCTTTACAATCGCTTCGGAATTTACAATAGTATGATTACGAAGTAATCATTTCTTATCCGAACCCGATTGACAAAGTAGTTAGTATGACAGTATTAGTATATATTCAAATCTGATTGCAAAATGGTTAATATACTATTTGTGCTATTTGATAATTGTACCTATTTTCTCGCCTCTTACAGCTTTTAAAATATTCCCTTTTTCTGCTAGTCCAAAAACATGAACTGGAATATTGTTATCCTTACATAAAGATGCCGCTGTCGAATCCATAACGCCAAGACCTTTTTCCAAAACTTCTTGGTGACTCAAAGTGTCGTATTTGGTAGCGTTTGGATTTATTTCAGGGTCATCCGAATATACAGCATCTACTTTCTTTGCAAGAAGTATTACATCTGCTTCTATTTCGGCGGCTCTTAGTGCTGCTGTTGTATCAGTCGAGAAGAAAGGATTTCCAGTTCCTGCCCCAAATATAACTACTTCGTCATTTGCAAGCTGTGTTATCGCTTTTCTTCTGATATATGGCTCTGCCACTTCTCTCATTTCGATGGCAGTCTGCACTCTTGTAGGAATCTGATTTGCCTCAAATGCATCTTGAAGTGCCATCGCATTGATTACTGTTGCTAGCATTCCTATATAGTCTGCGGTAGCCCTATCCATACTTTTACTCGTTCTACCTCGCCAGAAATTTCCACCTCCAACTACTATCGCTACTTGCACGCCTAGATCCCTAATCTCTTTTACTTCCTGTGCTATACGAAGAAGTACTTCTTCATTAAGACCAAATCTGTTCTCACCTGCAAGAGCTTCACCACTTATCTTTAAAACAACTCTTTTATAACTAGCTTTCATAATCCCTCCCAACGCGTTTTACGATAAATTACACGATATTAAAAATCACTCTACAAAAGATTACCGCATAATGTTATACTATTTTTATGAAACATCAATATTGATATCTGTCATGTGCGTTTTGCGAAAGCAAAAAATCGCACAGTAACATAATATATATAATATTTGCCTCGCAAATATTATATCAGCATTAATTAAAAATATCAAGAAAGTGGTAGCGAATGTATCATGAACAATTTTTTTGATGAAGTTTATATTGTAGTTAGTCAAATACCTTACGGTCGGGTAGTCTCGTACGGGCAAATCGCAAAAATTTTAGGACGCCCGAGAGCCGCAAGAGAAGTCGGCTGGGCGATGCGTTATTGCCCTGAACACCTGCCTTGGCAAAGAGTCGTCAAGGCTGATGGTAGTATAACCGGCGGAGAATTTGCAGAAATACGCAGAGTTGCATTAAAAGCAGAAGGTGTATTTTTCCTGCCCAATGGATGTGTCGATATGAATTTATGCCAGTGGGATGGTGTAAGTGAGGATTGATTTTTGACTTTTTATTCTTTTGTTGACATTTATTGGCATTTATGATATTCTAAATACTACAGATGAGGGAGGCGTTGAATTCGCTACCTTATAGATGCGCAGATGGCAATCTCTTGATACCGACAAGGTTGAAGGGAGGTGCACTTTCTTTAGTCGGAATATCCGATGAGAGGAGTGGTTACAATTTATGGAAGCAATGTTGATAGTAATACTAATTGTTATATACGCAATATTTGTTGAAATAAAAAAGTAGTTCGCCTGAAGTGTATACAGCAACCAAGGCGAACTACTAATTTAGTATATTTCTGAGGTTGCCGTCTTAGGCTCCTCATCTGCCTTTATTATAATCCCCACTATAGATAGTTGTCAAGGTGTTTCGCAAATCACGATTGTAAGTATTGCATGAGCTGTTAAATTTGACACAATTCAAATCCTGACATAGAATGTAGCTATAAACACATACCGGGGAACTGATCGATGCTCAGATTTGGGAACAAGGAGGTAAAATACAATGATGAAAATTATGGAAGCCGCAGAGAAATATACATATGCAGAATACGCGGCTTTTGGAGAAGCAAATCCAAACGAAAGATATGAACTTATCGACGGTGTGATATATTTAATGTCAGCAGCACCATCACGAGCACATCAGACAACAAGCATAAGGCTGGCTACTCAATTATCTAACTTTTTAAAGGGAAAATCATGCGACGTCTTTCATGCACCATTTGACGTTTGCTTGAACGCCAAAGGTGACAAAGACAAAACAACGGTTCAGCCTGATATTTTAGTAGTTTGCGACAAGAATAAACTTGATGATAAAAGGTGTAATGGTGCACCTGACTTTATCATAGAGATATTGTCACTTTCAAACAAAAAACATGACCTAATTACAAAGTACAATGCTTATTTAAAAGCAGGCGTTCGTGAATTTTGGATTATAGACCCTGACGAGAAAATTGTTTTTGTTTATATATTGGAAAATGACAAGTATATTTGCCAAACTTATGACGAAACAAGCATAATATCCGTTCATGTACTCGAAGGATGCACTCTCGATATGAATGAAGTTTTCGAGCAATAACAACATTTTACTGACACAAAAATGTTAATAGTTCAAACGTTAATTAAAATCGCACTTAATGTTTGCCGATGTAATCGCTTCGGAACTTATGATAGTATGATTGCGTAGCAATCATTACCTATCCGAACCCGATTACAGAGGTAAATGTTAAGTGCGATAGTTAAATATTAATTTTTAAGATTTTAGATTTCCATTGTCCAGCCCATCTCGTCTTTGATTTCACCAGACTGGATGCCGTAAAGCTCGTTGTAAATTCTTTGTGAAAGCTCTCCGATTTGTCTATCGTTAATTACGATATTTTTATCTTTCCAGATAAGCTCTCCAACAGGTGCGATAACTGTTGCTGTACCTGTTCCGAACATTTCTTGAAGCTTTCCTGACTTGCTAGCTTCGTAAATTTCGTCTATTGAGATTTTTCTTTCTGTTACTTTGTAACCCCACTTCTTGCAAAGTTGGATAACAGAATCTCTAGTAATTCCTTTTAGGATAGTTCCATCATCAACAGACGGTGTTACAACCTCGCCATCTATAACGAAGAATGCATTTGATACGCCGATTTCGTCAACGTATTTCATTTCTTTTCCGTCAAGATATAGCACTTGGTTACAACCATGCTCCATAGCTCTCTTTTGCGATAGTAAAGTTGCAGCGTAGTTGCCTCCAACTTTTGCATATCCAGTTCCACCAGGTGATGTTCTAACATACTCATCTTCTACGAAAATTTTCGTTGGCTGAAGTCCACCTGAGTAAAACGAACCGCAAGGGCTAAGGAATATGATAAATTTAAACTTTTCAGCAGGTCTGATTCCAACAAACACATCGTCAGAAATCATATAAGGTCTAAGGTAAAGTGACCTTCCCTCGCCTTGTGGAATCCAATCTTTATCGAAGTTTGTAATAGCTTTTACTGCTTCGATATAAAGTTCTTCATCCATAGCAGGCATAACTAGTCTGCTTGCCGAAATACTAAGACGTCTAGCATTCATTTCAGGTCTAAATAGAAGTATTTTACCTTCTTTAGTTTTATATGCTTTCATGCCTTCGAAAAGCTGAATAGCATAGTGAAGAACTGATGACGCAGGGTCAAACGTTAATGGTCCGTAAGGAACTATTCTTCCATCGTGCCATCCTTTTTCTTTGTCGTAATCCATTACAAACATATGGTCTGTAAAATGTTGACAGAACCCAAGATTCGACATATCTTTTGGCTTATCTTTTGGTTTGTCTGTTCTTGTAGTTGAAAAATTATACTTCATATTCGCCTCCATTTGCTGCTAAAGTGCAGCCAATAATATCTGATTTCACTTTCCTATACTGAACCAAGTACAAGTCTTGGTAACCATAATGACAATTCTGGGATGAATGTGATTATGATTAGCGCTGGACCGTAGCAGAATATAAGAATCTGCATTACAGGCTTTAACATATCTCCAACGTTTACGTTAAGTATTTTTGCCGCTAGGAATATGAATGGTGCTGTAGGAGGAGTAACATTACCCATAGCAATGTTAGTTCCAAGTATTGCTGCAAAGTGATATGGATTAACTCCGATATGTCTTACGATCGGAAGCAAGATAGGCGTGCAAAGCAGTGTTGCAGAAGCATCGTCCATGATTGCGCCGATAAGAATCATCGTAAGATTTACCATAAGCATGATAATTGTTGGGTTTTCTGAAATTCCCATAAGTAAATCAAGAAGTGTCATGTGCAAGTTTTCTCTTACAAGAATTGTCGCAAATATCATAACCATACCGATCATTACCATAAGAGTTCCTGTTGTAGTTGCTGTTGATATAAAAGTTTTCCAAAGCTCTTTGAAAGTTAGACCTTTATATACGAACAATCCTATAGGAATTGCATAAAGTACTGATACGCCTGCTGCTTCTGTCGGAGTCATAAATCCGCCGTAGATACCGCCTAAAAGGATTACTGGTAACATAAGTGCAGGTACTGCATGGATAGATCTTTTTCCAAGCTGCCCTAAAAATTCATTTCTTGGAACAGGATCAGGCATGATAACGCCTTCTTCATTTCTTAGTAGGAAGTAAGCTCCTGTGCAAAGTATTGCCGAAAGGATAAGTCCCGGAATAACGATTGCAAGGAAACAAGTAAGAACTGACAGTCCTCCCTGCCAAGCATACAGTATCTGAATACCGCTTGGTGGAAGTACAAGGCCTAGAGGTCCTGCGCAACATACGATAGCTGCACATTTACCCATATTATACTTACCTTTTTCCATGTTTGGTCCTAAGATAGAACCTATGCAAGAAATAGTAGCCGCACCACTTCCTGCCATTGAGCTAAAACCTGTTGACGCAAGAACTGCAACGATTCCAAGTGCACCTCTAACACGTCCTATAAACAGAGATACCCATTTTACGAGGACATCTCCTATCTTTCCTCTTGTGATAATTCCTCCAGACATGATAAACAGCGGAATAGCGAGCAAAACTACGCTGGAAAGCTGGCTATATGCAGTTAGATGGAAAAATCGAGGACTTATACCAAGTGTAAAGTGTAGCCATATAATAGATAATGCAAAACAGAAAGGTACTGGAATGCCTATAATAAGAGCGACAACTAAAACCAATAATGATATTCCAATTTCCATATTATTGAGCCACCTCCTTTGCAGGTTCGTCTTCTGCAGGTTCATCTTCTTTCATTGGGAATATTGTTCTAATGAAATGATATATGGAATATAAGAACATCATACAGAAGCTTATTGTAAGTGGTATCTGTGACCAAATCATAAGCCAACGAAGTCCAGGTGTTCTTTGTCCCATGCCAATATTCCATTGTGTCCACTCAAGTACCCACCATGCAAACAAAGCAAGTGCTCCGATAGTCAGAATGTGAGCAATGTAGACTATAGTTTTTTTAATTTTTTCCGATTTTATGAAAATATCAATCATATCGCCTTTTATGTGAGCGTTTTCCGCAGTGGCAACAATACCACCCGTCCAATACATCCACATGGCTATGATGACTATCATTTCTTCTATTCCGAAAATACCAATATTGAGTACATATCTAGCAAATACGTTTGTGACAACAATCATCATAATGCATATACTAGTTATTCCTAACATTGTTCTTTGTACCCAGGTAATTGATTTCCAAAAGAGTGTCTTTTCGATACTTTTCATTGAGATTCTCCTTCACTCTTAATGTGGTTGTACAAAATAAAAATATAATAGATAAGTTCTTGTTGTTTGAAATGAACAAGGGGGATGTTGCCATAAAGGCAACAACACCCTTGCATTGTTATTTAATACTTTCGTATTTTTCACTCAATGATATATTAGTTACCCGATACGTCCTGATGGATTAGATTCATGATATCTTCACCAAACTCATCGTAAAGGTTAGGCCAGATACGTCTGATTGCAGCTTCTCTCATAGCTTCTCTTTCTGCATCAGTTGGTTCGAATACTGTAATACCGTAAGCTCTAAGTCTATCGATGAAGTAAGCACTTCTCTCAGTTTGCTCTGCCATCATTCTCATAGACGCTTCTTGCATTACATCATCAATGATTCCTCTGTAATTAGCAGGAAGTGAGTTGTATAGATCTCTGTTCATGAAGATTACAAAAGAGTCATCCATGTATCTGAAATCATAGAAGTAGCTTATTGCATCACGGAATCCTGTGTAGTTAAGCTCAGGACCGCCACCTAGCCAACCATCAACAACACCTGTCATAAGTGCAGGATAAAGGTCAGCAAATGGGATAGCATGAGTGTTTGTGAACTGCATACCATCAGCTAGTGATTGAAGAATCCAAAGTGGAGGAAGACGAAGCCTAAGCTCAGGGCTCTCTGCGTCAAAATCCCACTTAGTGTCAGGATTTAGTGGAGCACCAGTTCCGATACCCATAAGTCCGCCAGGAAGGATTCCCATTAGTACAAGACCGTTGTCATCTGCGATACCTGAGAAGATATCAAAGAAGTTAGAACCTCTTGTCCAAATTCTTGCTCCCTCATCATAGTTAGTGATTAGGTAAGGGATATAAAGCATTGCCATTCTTGAGTCAACTGTTGTTGGAGCAGTTCCAACGATGATATCAACTGTTCCCATGATAACTTCTTGAAGTATTGGAATATAGTCTCCAAGGATACCCGCTGGGAAGTGAGTGATGTTGATAGCGCCGTTTGTTCTGTCATAAATTTCTTCAACAGCCCATGCCATCATGATAGAATCTGCAAAATCAACAGGGTTCTGACTTGAAAGTCTTAGGTCCCAAGTTTGACCTGCTGGTGGTGGATCTACTTCGCCGCCGTTTGCCGGTGGTGGTGTTGGTGCTGGGTCGTTGTTACAACCTGTAAACATAGTAGCTGTAAGTGCCACGATGCAGATGATTGCAATAATTAGTTTAGTTTTTCTCATAGTTTTTTTTCTCCTCTCTCTTTTAAAAAAAACAATTTGATATTTTTTGATATTTTAAATTGACAATAATCAATTTTAAAACTGGTTTAAGCAAATCTCTTCATTAGTCTTGCCCATTCGATATCTCTGTATTCTTCGATTTCTCTGTAATCTTTTTCTGTTAAGTGCTTAAATCTTGCTTGTGATTTGAAATACTCATCAACAGGTTTAAACTCTTTCATTTCTAAGTTTACTTTGAACTCGCCATCCATGTACTCTGCAAGGTACCAAAGTCCGCACTCCACTGCAAGTCTACCAACTTCGATAGTTCTCGCTGGGTCAAATCCCCATCCTGTCGGACAAGGTGCAGAAATATGAATAACCTTACATCCTTTAAGCGCTTTCGCTTTTTCTACTTTTTCCATAAAGTCTTTAGGATATGAAGTAGAAGCTGTCGCAACAAATGGAAGTCTGTGAGCCGCCATAATCTCGAAAAGACTCTTTCTAAACTTGTTCTTTTCGCCTTGTGAATGTGAACCAGTCGGCGTTGTTGTTGTCCATGCTTTAAATGGAGTAACTCCGCTTCGTTGGTTTCCTGTATTCATGTACGCTTCGTTATCATAACATAAATAAATTATGTTGTCATTTCTTTCTGCCGCTCCCGAAAGGGCTTGAAGTCCGATATCGATAGTACCACCGTCTCCAGCAACACCAAGTATCGTGATATCTTCATCCCATCCAAGTGCCTCAGCACCTGCCGCCATTCCTGCTACTGCTGCTGCAAGAGAAGGGAATGCACTGATCATGTTATTAACATATATTGATGACTGAGGATATACCGTAGTTGTTGCTGCAAAACAGCAAGCAGGTGTTCCCAGACATGTTTTTTCTCCAAGCACTTTTAGTGCTAGTCTTCCGGCTATTGTAGCCGCACAACCCTGACAAGTTTTTGCTCCGTAAAGCAACTCTTGGTCGGGTAGAGTTTTAAAATTAATCGCCATAGTATTTCCACCTCAATCCAACAAACTGTACTTCTTCCATTTCTTTTCCTGCGGCACTTTCTTTCAGCATTTCAAAGAGCTCATTGATTAGCGGTTTTGGAATATCTCTTCCGCCAAGTCCTGCTATGAAGTTTCTAAACTTCGTAGTATTACAACTCATAGCTGCTTTGATCTCTGTAAATACTGTTCCTTCGTAACCGAAAGAAATATCTCTGCTTATAACGCCTAGGCTTTTAAATCTGCCTCTTAGTCCAGCGAAGTATTCTTTTGGAAACGGTCTTAAACTTCTTACTTTGATCATTCCCACTTTTTCGCCTTTTTCTCTAAGTGCGTCAACGCAAACTCTGACAGTTCCTGCTACACTACCTAGTGTAACTATTACATGTTCGGCGTCATCTACTTTGTACTCTTCAACAAGTCCACCATAGCTCCTACCAAACATTTTACCATATTCCGCGTCAATTTCAACTATTTTTCTTTTTGCATGCTCAAACGCCTCTTGTTGTAATACTCTAACTTCTGTGTGGAAGTCAGGGCCAACTGAGTGACATAAAGTCTTAGGATCGTCCATATTCATGCGATTTGTAGTCTTGTATGGAGGTAAGAACTTGTCAACCATAGCTTGATCAGGTATTTCTACAAGGTCAAAAGTATGTGACAAATTAAATCCATCAAGATTAACCATTACTGGTGTCATGACATCTGCAGACTCTGCAAGTTTGTAAGCTTGGATAACTGTATCAAGAGCTTCTTGGCCGCTCTCAACAAAAAGCATAATCCAGCCTGCATCACGCATAGCTAATGCATCTCTATGGTCGCCAAAAATGCTCCAAGGAGTTGCTGTTGCACGAAGTACGTCAACCATTACTACTGGGTGGCGTGCTCCACTTACATAACTAAGCATTTCGCACATGTACAAAAGACCTTGCGAAGATGATGCAGTAAAAGTTCTTGCTCCCATGATAGATGCACCATGAGCTGCAGCAAGAGCACTATGCTCACTTTCCACCATCATGTAATTGAATTCCGCTTCTCCGTTTGCCAGAAAATCAGCTAGTTTTTCAACTAAAGTTGTTTGCGGAGTTATCGGATACGCCGCAACGACGTGTGGTCTTGCCAATCTAACGCCGTGTGCTGCTGCTTCATTTGAAGACAAAAATGCACTTTTGCTCATAACTACTTACTCCTTCACCATTTTAATACATTTCTTCGGACATTCATGGGCACAAATACCGCAGCCTTTGCAGTAATCTAAGTCGATTTGCAAGTCAGCTTCCGTCTTGTCTATACAACCCTCAGGGCAGTATACCCAACATAACATACATTTTATACAATTGCCTGCGTCAATTATCGGAGTTAACGTTCTAAACCCCGAGTTTACAGTAGGAAGAACTCCTACATCGTTACTAGAACCGAAATGTAATTCGTTCCAGTTTGACGGTGGCTTAAAGTCTTTCTTATGTCTTGGTTTTAACATATTACACAGCCCCCTTTGTCATTTCAAACGCAGTCTTTGCAGCGTCTTTATTTTTTTCACCCAGCGAACCTGGCATCATCTCGTCGATTGCTTTTTCAAGAGAATCCCACTTAACCATTCCTGTTGCTCCCATCGCAGCACCAAGCATGATAGTGTTTACGATATTTCTTCCGAGTTTTTCAAGTGCGATGCTTGTAGCATCAATAGTTACGATGTTCTTAATGTCATCTAACTTTTTCGCTTTTCTAAACTCATCTGCCGTCATCTGTGAATTAACCAAAAGTGTCGCATCGTCCTTAATGCCAGCTGTAATCGGAACAACATCAAACAGAGTTTCGTCAAGAACAATTATACAGTCACATGCATATACTTGGCTGTGGTCTGTAATAACTTCATCAGAAATTCTGGTGAATCCCGCTACAGGTGCACCTCTACGCTCCGGACCGAATGCTGGAAAAGACTGTGCATACTTGCCTCCGTGTACAGAAGCCGCTGCTCCTAGCAGTTTTGCAGCAGTAAATGCACCGTTGCCGCCTCTGCCATGCCATCTAATTTCTTTCAAAGCGTTAATCCTCCTTTATTTTTTTGCCTCTTTAAGAGGTTCGGAAACCTTAGCTAAATTACATGCGTAATCAACGCAATCTTCCCATGGAGTAGTCATCTTAATAATCATTTTTGCAGTATCAGGTGAACCTCCACCATGCATACATCCAGGAACTCCGCCACCAATAGTAAGCCACTCAACAAGGCGAGCAAGCTTTACTCTGTCTTCTGGTTTTGAAACTGCTGTAAGTGATTCTAAAATTTTCTTTCCATAGCTAGGTGCCATCATGTCCTTGTATGAAGGCATACAACCTGTTTCGGCGATACCGCCTGAAATTTCTTGAGCTAGTAATTTTGTCTCATATGGAAGTGATGCCACATGAACTTTATTTACGTGTGCAAGCAGTGAATCAGGATAATACGCTCCAGACGCATGCTTTGCACCGCGATACATAGCTCCAACGCCAAGACCAAAAGTAGTCTCGTTGTTGATTGACATTTGTGTAAGTTTATCTTGGAATGTTTTTTGTCCAAGTCCGTTTGCTCTTGCAAGTGCAATAGCAGCACCAACCATAACATCGCCTTGTCCTGCAACGCAAGCACCGATAGCAGCTCTGTAAATAGCAGTGAAGTTAAGAACGACAGAACCTGAATGTTTGTGTTCACCGTTCATAAATACATGTTTGTGAGGTACAAATACGTCTTCAAATATAATGTACGAAACTGTAGTACCTGACTTAATGCCATCCCAGCCTTCTTCTTCGATTCTAGAGTCAGATGGTTTTCTTGCTTCAACTATTGTAACACCTTCTGCGTCACGAGGAACTGCAACAGCGATACAATATTCTTTTTCATCTTCGCCAAACGCTGTTGTAGGCACTGCCATTATGTATTGAGCAGATACTGTACCACAAATTTGGTTTTTGAACCCTCTAATTACAACACCATCTTCACGCTGCTCTACAACACGCAAATATACGTCTGGGTTTGCTTGTTGAGATGCTTTTTGTGCACGATTACCTTTTGCATCAGTTAAAGCTCCGCAGCTTGATAGAGAATTTTCTTCCATAAAGAGTGCGAAATCTTTAAGACGCTTATGATAGTCAGTACCATACTCTGCATCCATCTCAAATGTAACACCCCAAAGTGCGTTTACGATTGTCCAACCTGCACAAAATGCACCTGGGCAGCTTCCGCATTTTCTGTATGCATCACGCTTCATAAGAGCATTTCCTACGATATCCTCTGGACTTCCCATAAGAGTATTCCATCTATGAGCTTTTTTACCTGTAAGTGCAGAAGTTGTAGTATAAATAGCTTCTGTTTCAGGTGCAAACGATGCATCGTAGCAATCCGCAATTGTTTTAATTGCAGGTGCTGTAGCTGGATGTGTCGTTACATCTTCGATAAGTTCTCCATTCCTGTAAATGTTAGGTCGCATCTTTTTCATCTCTTCGATATATTGTGCTCCTGTTTTCATTAATTACCCTCCTATTTGTTTCTTTATTTTAATTTGTTTATTTTATTAATCCGATTGATTTATCGGCTAATTTAACTTTACTATAGCGGCAAAAATCTTCCTGCTTTAGTTTCTAATGCCCTATCAAACATAACCCTTAGCAGCATCATATCTTCCACTGCCATCCCTATGTTGTTGCAAACTATTAGCTCGTCATCTCTTTCTCTTCCTGCCTTTTTGCCTGCACAAACTTCACCGATTTCACCGTCATATCTTGGAAATCCATCAGGATAGTAGCCGTATACTTCCATTAACTTATGTTGCTCTAGGCTATCAAATGTATATTTATCTGCTCTTTTCATCGTTTTGTCTTCAAATATAACGTGAAGATCACTAAGTAGCAAAGTTTGTCCTTTGCTTATCCATTCGTCTTTAATTTTTGGTTCAAATTTTTCTGGAATTGCTGTAGCTGTAGCTATTACTTCACAACTCTTTGCGATTTCTTCATAGCTCTTTGCTTTTACGATTTTTGCAGGAACTACAGGCTGTAGGTCTGCAATAAGCTTGTCCATCATATCTTCAAAAATATCATATATATAAATAGTATCAAGCTCTTTTAGAGTATTACAAACGATTCTAACGTGTTCTCTACCTTGAACACCGCAACCAATCATTCCAAAAGTCTTAGTGTTTGGTCTTGCCATATACTTTGCAGAAGCAAACGAAACACAAGGTGTACGAATCTCTGTAATATAAAGACCGTCCATCACTGCAAGCGGAACACCAGAAAGGTAATCATTATATACCATAAGTGCGTTTGCTTGTCTCGTTCCAAAATTCACTCTGTTATCAGGGTAACAACAACCCCATTTAATACCTACAGAGCTAACATCTTCGATGGCACAAGGCATTGCGTGGTAAAACGTGTCTTTGACAGGATGAAGTGCTATCTTTGCTGGCATATCCACTCCTTGCTTTGCACTATAAAGTACAAGCGCACGTTCTGTAAGCTCAAACACTTCACTATCATCAAGCGGAAGACTGCGACACTCGGCCTCACTCAAATAAAGCAGGTCTTTGCCCATAGTCATATGCTTGCTAATCCAATCACGGTACTCTTTTCCGTTTAACATCGCCATTTACTCCTTTAACAATTACTTATTTGTTATCAAAATTCGGTGGACGTTTTTCTATAAAAGCTTTTGATGCTTCTACAAAATCATTGTACGGTTGGTAAGACATCGTTGCGTCAAGATTGTTTTTGAACTTAAAAGTAAGTTCGCGTTCGTAATTTTTATTTAGACATTCTTTCCATAGGATTAATGCTCTTCTTGCATTTTGTGCGAATTCGTCAGCTAGTGCTCTTGCTTCATCCATAAGCTTTTCTCTCGGAACTACTTTGTGAACTCCGCCAAACTGTGCGATTTGTTCTGCCGTTAGAGGATTACCAGAAAACGCCATATAGCGTAATACTTTTTCAGGAACCATAAGCGACGCAAATCCATCTGCTCCTATAATTCCAACTTTAATCTCTGATAATATGAATTTTGCTCCCTCTACTGCGACAAGCACATCGCAACAACCTGCAAATCCAACTCCTGCACCTGCTGCTGCTCCATTAATAGCACCTATTACAGGATATCTACAGTTCTTCACAGATAAGTATGCACTTAAAATTGTATCGTAATATGCAGGGCAAGTCTCTGGGCTTGCAAAATTATGAAACTCGTCAAGGTCATTGCCCGCCATAAAAATCTTACCTGCGGCAGTCAAAATAACTACCTTAATATCTTCTCTTTCGTTTAAAGCATAGAACGTATCTCGGATTTCTTTATACGTCGCCTCGTTAGTAGAATTCGCTGGGGGTCTGTCAATCGTTACTGTACAAATATAGTCTTTGACTTCAACTTTACATGCTGGCATAATTAACTTCCTTTCACTGACCTTATTTCGGTGACTTGCAGTCATCGGTATTCTTTTTGATTATATCACCCAGATTTTGTATTGTCAAGTTTTTTTGTAACACTACTGTAATATTTTGATGAGAAAACCGCTATATTGTTACAAAAAACAAAACAGGCGAACTTTTTTGTAGTTCACCTGTAAAATACTTCTAGTTTATAGTTTTTTTAGTCCTTGAAGACATATCCGTATGCTCTCTCTTGCGTACTGCGAAAAGTCCATTTCTTCACTTGAGATACACCACAAATAGTCCATCCCTGTAATCTGAATTTTGATTATATCTCGATAAAATTCCGCTGTTTCTTTATCGCTCAGCTCTCCTGTTTCGATTCCGAACTGCGTCATTTCCAAAATCAGTTTGAAAAGTGATCTCTCATCGTCAACGAGCCTTGGAACATCTTCAAAAATAGTGCTAGAATAAAGAGCTTTTGGAATTTCCTTCCCACCTGCATCGATTTCTCTGTAGGAAATCTCTATAAATGTCAGTAAACGTTCTTCAAACGTTGGAATTTCCTTAACTTTCTCATATGCATCGGTATAGATGTCGTCAAATTTGTCAAACGTATGAAAAAGCAAGTCTTTCTTTGACTTAAAGTGTACATAAAACGTGCCTTTTGCCGTGTATGCCTCGCTAGTAATGTTTTCAACTAAAACATTTTCAAACCCTTTTTTCTTAAAAAGGTCAATCGCAGCACGGTAAATTGCATCTTTTGTTTCAAGTGCGTGAAGTTGTCTACTGGTCATTTTTGTGGTCATTTTTACACCGGATACACCTTATCTTCTTCGTTTAGCAAGTTTAGGTCAATTCCATACTTCTTCTGCTCTCTGCTCTTGAAGAAATCGTCTGCTGGCTTTGGAAACATCGCTTTTGTCAAAACATCTTCCTCTTGTTCCATATATCTTGCCATCGTTTTCTTTGTTTCTTCGAGTTCAGGTGCGATGAGGTCTGCTGGTCTACAAGTTACTTGCTCCTCGTCACCTATAATTTTTTCAACTATATCTTTTGCTATCGGCACAGTCGTCTTGCCATACATGCCTTTTACAAGCATCTTAACTTCGTTTGGAATCATCTTGTAACGCTCGCCTGTAACGATATTTAGTACTGCCTGTGTTCCAACAATCTGGCTCGTAGGAGTTACAAGAGGTGGATATCCAAGGTCTTCTCTTACTCTTGGAACTTCTTTTAACACGTCATCAAACTTGTCCATAGCATTTGCTTCTTTAAGCTGTGAAACAAGGTTTGATAACATTCCGCCAGGAACTTGGTATCTCAAAGTATTTATATCTACGCCCATTACTTTTGGATCCATAAGACCGTTTGCAATGTATTTTTCTCTTATAGGTTTGAAATACTCTGCAATTTCGTTGATGAGATCCATATTTAACTCAGGGTCATACTCAGTACCTCTAAACGATGCAACTAGTGACTCTGTCGGTGGCTGAGATGTTCCGTCAGCAAACGGAGAAATCGCAGTATCTATAATGTCTGCACCCGCCTCAACCGCTTTCATATACGTCATACTTCCCATACCACTCGTCGCGTGAGTGTGAATGTTAAGAGGAACGCTGATCTCGCCCTTTATCGCTTTTACAAGCTCATATGTATTATATGGGTCAAGCAGCCCTGCCATGTCTTTAATCGCAATAGAATCCGCTCCCATTTGCTCAAAATCTTTAGCAAGTTTTATAAAAACCTCGTTTGTATGAATCGGGCTCTTTGTATATGAAATCGTTGCCTGTGCATGTCCGCCAAACTTTTTAGTTGCTTTAATCGATCTTTCCAAATTTCTAGGGTCGTTTAATGCATCGAAAATACGGATGATGTCAATTCCATTTGAAATTGCCTTATTTACAAATTCATCTACCATATCATCTGCATAATGCTTATATCCCAGCAAGTTTTGCCCTCTTAAAAGCATTTGCAGTTTTGTATTTTTAACTCTCTTTCTGATAGTTCTTAATCTCTCCCATGGATCTTCGTCAAGAAAACGCAGACAAGCATCATACGTCGCTCCTCCCCATGCCTCAATTGCATGATATCCAACATTATCCATCGTTTCTAATATTGGAACCATTTCTTGTGTTGTCATTCTCGTTGCTATCAAAGACTGATGAGCATCTCTAAGAACCGTTTCCATTACTTTTACTTTAGCCATTGCATCCTCCTTATTATCTTCAAATTTGAACAATCGCATCATTTAATGACTTCATTATTCAAATATCGCCTGTATGTCTGTATAAATTATACAACATTTTACTCTATTGTGCTAGCAAATGCAAGAGAGTATGTTATAATATTTATTATTATTATGCTATAATATTTATTATTATTATGATGAAGTATAATATATTATTTTATAGGGGTATGAAATTTTGAAATTATATGTAATAAGCGATACGCATTACAACTCTCGTGATGCAGTGAAAATTTATAATAATCTTGAAGGGATTGACAAGATTATTCATCTTGGCGATATGGAAAACGATGCCCGCAGCATAGAGATAGCCACGGGCAAAGAAGTTATAAGTGTACTTGGTAATAACGAGTTTAGCTCTGTTCCACTTTTTCATATTCTCGAAACAGAATACGGCAAGATTTTTCTTACACACGGACATAAAGAACGTGTAAAAAGCGGACTCCAAAATTTAGTTTATAAAGCTATGGAACACGATTGTAATGCTGCATTTTTCGGACATACACATATGCCTTTTTATATGGAAGTAGATGGCATACATCTTTTAAATCCAGGAAGCCTGACTTTGCCGATGGTTACATATCCAAGCACTTACGCCATCGTAGAGATAACAAAAGACAGCTTTTTTGTTACTTCATGCACTCTTTAATCGCCTCTTCAAAAATTTCAAATCCTTTTTCAAGTTGTGCATCTGTGATGCAAAGTGGTGATAAAAATCTAAGTACGTTTCCGTAAGTTCCTGCGTTTTCAAGCAAAAGTCCTTTTTGAAGTGCCGAGTCAACAATTCGATTAACCATATCAGCATCAGGCTCTTTGCCTTCTTTGCTCTTAACAAGTTCAATCCCGATCATCGCACCAAGACCTCTAACGTCGCCTATGATTTCATACTTTTCTTTCCACCCATTGAAAACTTCCATACATCTTTCCGCAATTTTCATCGCTTTTGCAGGGTAATCTTCTTTTTCCATGATATCTATAAGTTTAAGTGCCGCCGCACAAGCAACTGCATTACCACAGTATGTACCGCCTATCGTGCTCACAGGAACACCATCTACAATTTCGGCTCTTGCTGTTACCGCAGAGATAATAAGCCCGCCAGCAATAGACTTTGCAGCCACTAAGATATCAGGCGCACAGCCAGCTTCTTTATAATACTCTGATGCAAACATCTTACCAGTACGAGCAAAGCCTGTCTGAACCTCGTCCGCAATCATCATGATTCCATGCTTGTCACAAATTTCTCTTACAGCTTTAACCCACTCGATAGGTGCTGGAACAAATCCGCCTTCACCTTGCACAGGCTCAAACACAATTGCTGCCACATGTTCTGGTGGAGATGCTTCTATAAACAGTCTTTCGATTTTTTCTACATAAAACTTAATCGCTTCCGCGTCTGTATAACCTTTTGGTTTTCTATAAAGATATGGGAATTCCGTTCTATAAAACCCATCAGGGAAAGGTCCCATGCCTGATGCAAATGCTTTTTTCGCAGTCATCGTCATAGTCATCATAGTCCTACCGTGAAACGCACCAGAAAAAACTATAATGTTAGGTCTACCTGTAAATCCTCTAGCCATTTTAACCGCATTTTCGTTAGCATCAGCTCCACTGTTTACAAGCATTGTTTTTTTCTTGTCACCTTTAACAGGTACGATTTGGTTAAGTTTTTCTGCAAGTTCAATATATCTTTCGTGCGTAAGAATATTCATCATTGAGTGGAAGTATTTTCCTGATTGCTCTGCAACTGCCTCGATTATCTCAGGGCGACTATAGCCAATATTCATTACGCCTACTCCGCCAACCCAGTCGATTATGATATTTCCATCAAGGTCTTCAAACATCGCACCTTCGCCACGCTTAATCGCACAAGGATAGACACTTCTAATTGCATTTGGCATGCTTTGTGCCCTTCTCTCCAGAATTTCTTTAGTTTTAGGTCCAGGTAACGGCGTCACAATTTTCGGTAGTGCATCTCTTAACATATTTTTCCCTCCATTTGTCAATTAATTAAACTTATATTTAAAATGTTTTTTATCTGTTCAAATACTACGCAATAACTATGCCAATTGTATTTTTTTTAAATAATGCGTCAAACCGTGTAATTTCAATAAACAAGAGAATATTCTCGTTCTCGCTTTTGCATTGAAATTCTCATTTTTGAGTAAACGCCTACTCTTGCTCAAGTTCAGAAAGCTTCCTATATAATGTCGCCCTAGAAAGCCCAAGTTCTTTTGCTACTATATCCTTGGCATTTCCAGATTTACTGTATTTTTTCAGCCTACTTGCAATTACCTTTTGCTCGTAACATCTAACTTGCTCCGCAAGAGAAAGGTCGCTGTCTTCAATCCTTATCGCCTTCTCATCTTTTTTAATTATCCTTTGCGGCACTGCATCTATGCCGATGATATCATCAAAAGCCATATTAACGCCGTACTCTATTGCATTTTCTAGCTCACGCACATTGCCCTGCCAGCTGTAATTTCGGTAAATATTTTCGACCTCTTTTGAAAATCCTGTGATGCTTCTATTCATAAACGTGTTGTATTTGTTTAGAAAATGATGCATAAGCACCTTAATATCATCTTTACGCTCTCTAAGTGGCGGAATCGTAAGAGGTATTACACTTAACCTGTAATACAAATCTTCTCTAAACGTCCCCTGCGCAATCATCTCTTCGAGGTCTTTGTTCGTAGCTGCAATCACCCTCACATCGACCATAACGGTTTTGGTACCGCCTACCCTCTCAAACTTCATGTTTTGCAGCACATGCAATATTTTAACTTGCAAATGAAGTGGCATATCGCCTATCTCATCAAGGAATATCGTTCCACCGTCTGCCATTTCAAACTTTCCGATTTTGCCTTTGTCACTTGCTCCTGTAAATGCACCTTTTTCATATCCAAACAGTTCACTTTCAAGAAGATTTTCAGGAATCGCCCCGCAATTTACAGTTACAAACTCCGCACCCGTCCTACTACTCGCGTGGTGAATCGCCTTTGCAAACATCTCTTTTCCTGTACCGCTCTCTCCGTTAATTAAAACCGTCGAATTACCTCTGGCTGTGAGAAGTGCTTGTTGCTTCGCTTGCTTTAGAGGTTCGCTCTCTCCAATGATGTCATCAAACATATATTTAAACGTTTTTGTATTGATGTTGTAAACAAGTTTTTGTGCTTCTTCTATATCACGAACAGACAAAACAACACCCTCTACATTTTCACCTGAAAAGAATGGTTTTGCTGTAACTATTATATGCATATTTCCGTTTTCGTTTTTGTAAAGTTCTTCGTTTTCTATATATCCTACACCAGTTTTGATTACTTCAAGTGCCGGAGAGCCTATCATAAATCTATTTATGTGTGCCCCTATAATGTCACTTTTAGTAGTTCTAAGTAACGATGTCGCAATGTTATTGCAGTGCCTAATATATCCGTTTTTGTCTATCGAAAAAATCCCTTCATGCGCTGTTTCAAGAAGTGTTTCAACTTCGCCCATAGCCACTTGTATCATCTCAAGTGCTACATGTTGCTCTACTTTAGCTGCAAGCAAGTCCGCCATTTTTTCAGAAAATGCAACCATGTTTTTGCCTTTATCAAGCAGTATCTCTTTTTGGTTTTCATTTATCGCTACCATGCCTATTATGCCGATAGTCTTGCCTGAAACAATAATTGGAGTACATATCTCTGCAAGTTCTTTTGTTTCTGTGTCGAGATAGCCTACTGATTGTCCATAGTTCTCAGTGTTTACGGCATCCCTAATAAACTCGGTTTTTCCCGAACGCAAAACTCTGGCATAAGCAAAATCACCGTCAAGTTTCCCTGCCTCTTCCTTTTCGCCTATGATGCTAGCGTAAATTCCAGTACCGCCTATAATCGTAAGCTCATCGTCTACAATTTCGACTTCTACACCAACAGCAAGCCCTATAGCTTCTGCCACTTGTTGTACACTTTCAGCAATATCCTTCAATAGAGACATTTAAAAATACTCCTTATATTAGTTATCAATATATGCAAATTCAACATCTTAACTTAGTTATATTTAAGCCCAGTATATATTGAATTTATGCAAATTGCAACAGTATTTTTCGCATAAAAAAGACGGATTCTCAAAAATGAGTATCCGCCTCTTTGTATTAGTATTTGATATAATTTTCGCAGTAATTTTCTGCGAAGTTTTTTTAACTAGTCATACTTAGTTTTCATTGCGATTGCTGTTTTCTTTGCACCTTTTTTCCATTTGATTTCACCTGGAGTAATACATCCTTGTACAGGACATACGTTGAGGCAAAGATGGCAACCAACGCAGTTGTCGTTAAGTCTAGGTTTTCTTTTCTTCTCATCCCAATCAATTGCCTGATGCCCGCCATCGTAACAAGAGATGTAACATCTTCCGCAACCGATACATTTTTTGTCATCAAAATCAACTAGAAGTTGATAATCTCTCTTGATGTCCTCAGCAGGAATGATGTTTGGAAGTGCCATGCCGATAAAATCGTCAAGCTTATCATATCCTCTTTCGTCCATGAAATGCATAAGTCCTGCTGCCATATCTTCAACGATTCTGTAACCGTACTGCATAACAGCTGTAGTTACCTGAACGTTTCTGCATCCAAGTGCTAGGAATTCCGCCGCATCTCTCCATGTTTCGATACCGCCTATGCCTGAAATTTCCAAATGCTTTAACTGTTCATGTTGCAACATCTGTGCGATAAAGCGAAGGGAAAGTGGCTTAACAGCAGCACCCGAGTAACCAGAAATCGAAGATTTCCCGTTGCATACAGGCATACCTGACATGTTTTCAAAATCTATATTTGTGATAGACTTGTAAGTATTAGTAGCAGATACACTTGCCGCACCGCCTTTAATCGCAGCTATCGCAGCAATCTCCATACTTGTACAGTTTGGTGTCATCTTAGCTATAAAAGGAATCTTCGTTGCTTTTGTAACCGCTTTACAATATTGAGTTACAAGCTCAGGATTTGTACCGACATCCGAACCCATAGAAGCATCTGTCATCTGTGGACACGAGAAGTTACCTTCGATTAGGTCAACACCTGCCTGATCAGCCATCTTTGCAAGCTCGAACCATTCTTCATCAGTACTACCCATAATAGATGCAACCATGATTTTTTCTGGATAATCCCTCTTTAGTTTCATCATATTTTCAAAGTTAAGCTCTAGTGGTTTGTCAGAAATCATTTCCATATTTTTGAAACCAACCCAAGGCAAACCTTCTTTATTAACTTGGTCAAATCTTGGAGAACACTCGTCAGGAATAAAAATTCCTACAGTCTTATAGAAAACTCCACCCCAACCTGTTTCAAATGCCTTAGCAACCATGTCATAGTCACTCCCAACTGGTGAAGACGCTAGGAAAAACGGATTTTCACATTGCACGCCCAAATAATTTATCGATAAATCTTTTTTAACTGCCATTCTACTTCACTCCTTTCTTTTCAAGATACGCTATTATAGAAGTAGCGGCATTTTTGCCCTCACGAACCGCATCTACTACAGTTTTTCCACCATTTACAACATCACCTGCCGCAAATACTTTTGCAAGGTTTGTTTTTCCTGATGAATTAGCTTTTACGCCACCTTTATCATTAAGGTTTACTGGCATTATCTTTGTCATGTCCTCAGCTTTTTGCCCGATTGCAAAGACAATCGTATCTGCTGCAAGCTTTAACTCTGACTTTTTATCTCTACCTTTAAATGTTGCAAATTGAAGTTTGCTCTTACCTTCTAATGCTAGAGGTGCCATGTTCGTTGTGATACCTATGCCAAGGTCAAGTGCATAGTGGAATTCTGCCATATGCCCAGGGGCTTCCTCAAGAGTTCTTCTGTAAACAATCCTTACATCAGAAGCACCAAGAAGTTTTGCAGAAATCGCACAGTCAACAGCAACGTCGCCACCGCCAACAACTACAACTTTATCACCAAACTTAAATGTGTCTTTTTTAGTTCTTGCATTCTTTAAGAAATCAACTGCGGTATAAACGCCCTTTAAATCAGTACCTGCAATATCAGGAAGAACGCTTCCCCATAGACCTGCGCCTATAAATATTGCATCAAAGTCCATCTTTGAAAGGTCAACTTTTTTGCCAACTTCTTTTCCAAATTCAAACTTTACGCCAAGCCCTTTTACTTGTGCCACATCGTGGTCAACTACAGCTTGTGGAAGTCTGCTCGGTGTGATACCGTATGTTAGTACGCCACCTGCTTTTTCTTCTCTTTCAAAAATCGTAACCTTGTAACCTGCTTTTGCAAGTTCAGCCGCACACGCAAGTGATGCAGGGCCTGCACCAACGCAAGCAACTTTGCCAGCTTTTTTCTTAGCAGGTGCTTTTAACGTCTTCATCTTGAAAGCTTTTTCTTGTTCTATTGCATATCTTTGGAGCTTCCCAATCTCGATTGGTCTATCTATCCCGCATCTACTGCAAGCTTCTTCACACAGATTGTCGTAAGGACATATGCGTGCACAAGAGCCACCTAATACGTTATTCTCACGGATTACCTCCGCCGCTCCTTTAGGGTTTCTAAATCTTATTGACCTGATAAACTTTGCTGGGTCTGTCTCTGCAGGGCAGCTCTTGCTACACGGTGCATCATGACACAGCAGACATCTTGCCGCTTCTTCGAGTGCTGTTCTGTGGGTAAACCCAGCAACTGCCTCAGAAGTGTACTTGGCTTTTACTACTTTACTCAATGGATACTCCCTCCTTAAAATGATTTAATTCATAAAATAAGTCCAATGTTTTGCAATCGTCATCAAATTGCATTTTAATTTAAGTTATAACCAATTATATGTATACATTCATTTTAACAGGCACGGGCAAATAAATCAATTGAAAATTCAAATGTTATGAGTTACAAGGCAAAATGTCCCGTCTTAATTTACAAGGCAGATTGCGGGTCAAGCCCGCAGCAATAAACAGATACTCTCACCTATAAAGATGAGAGTATCAATATTTTTTTTGAATTGTTTAATTTTTTACTTTTTACTTGCTGTAAACTATTGTATGTCTGCTTTAGATTTTCTTCTAAGTACTAGAGCAAGCATTGCTAATGCTGCAAGTCCAAATAGTATCCAGTTAAGAGCGTTGCCTTCTACTCCTGTTTGCGGGATAGTGATAAGTCCTAGTGGAACTGAAAGGTCTTCAAATATCCACATTTCTTGCTCTTCATCCCATGTCCATTGTCCTAAAGGTACGCCTTGCTCGTCAAATACAATCCAGTTACCTTCTTCAGTTACGACAACGTTTTCACCTTCTGTTACTGGTGGTGAAGTTGGGTCAGTTGGATCTAGTGGGTTTGTACCACCGTTTTCGTAAGTATCGTCGCCACCGTTTTCATAGCCATTGTCATAACCATTGTCATCGCCACCGTTTTCGTAGCCATTTTCATATCCGTTTTCGTCACCGTTTTCATCGTCAGCCGGTGGGTCTGTCGGTGGGTCTGATGGATTCGTATTTATTGGAGGTGTATTAACTGCTGGAATCCAACGAGCCCATAGCATAAACATGTCTATGTCATCATGCGACATATTAGGTCTTAACCTTCCGTCTTGCGATGCTAAGTTATTTGCATTAGCTTCGCTATTAAACCATCCGCCGAACGTAAATCCTTCACGAGTTGGTTGCGTCAAAGCGTCATTTAAAAGGTTGTCTGCTGCATTAAATGCTGGTGCAAATGTTCCCCCAAGCTCAACCGGTCTAATCGGAAGCTGATCATTACCTGTAAATACTCCACCGTTAGGGTTAAATACTACTCTGATGAAACGTGGGTCAGCAGGAGTCCAGATGAAGTTGATATCGTAATTGCTAAGTGCGTGTGTACCTGCTACACTTACTGTTGCCCAATTAATGTTGCTCCAGCCAGCGTATCCTCCTTGACCTTCTCCACTATCTTGACCTGCCTCTACAACAAATGTAGTACCAAATGTCGGATAGTTAAAGAAGCTGTGTAGTGATGCTGCTGTATTTCCACTAAATATTATTCTGTCGCTTACTCTTATATTTGGATAGTATGTTGCAAATATACCTCCACCGTTTTCTCTTGCTGTGTTACCTGTTATTCTTGCATCGTTTAAGAATAGCCAAGTGTTACGATAAGCAAATCCGTGTAATGGCGATGCTTCTATAGTAGCAACGTGTATACCGCCACCTCTGTAAGCATTGTTATCTCTAACTTGTGCGTTATTATTAATTGTAAATCTAGCTCCGTGGTTTAAGAATACTCCACCACCCATACCAAATGGGTTGTAACCAAACGGACCAGGTGTAGCTCTCCTAATGGTAGGAACGTAGTTATTATGAATTTCTCCGCCATTCATAGTAAACTCTATCCATCCGTCAACCATAACACCACCGCCACCAAGGAAGCTTGAGTATGGATCTTGTGGGGCAACTGTGCCTGTTACGTTATTATTGCGGATTTCTCCACCTGACATGTTAAATATAGCAACGCCTTGCATGCGATTTTCCGTAGGACCACTTCCGCCGCCAACTCCACCGCCACCGTAGTTAGCAGTATTGTCGCGGATAACGCCACCGTGCATATTAAACGAACCGCCGTTGTGGAAACGGACTCCGCCGCCCCAGCCTCTAGTTTCGTTGTTACGAATTGTTCCATTATCTAGTGTCAGACGTGCGAAATGCTGAATCATGATACCGCCACCTGCATAGTGAGAATTGTTGTAACTGATTACTGAATTACCGCTGACTGTAACTGTTACAAGTTGGCTATCAGGCCTTGATGAAAGAGCAATTTCAGGGTTATGGCTATCTATTATATATCCAATTGCAGCAATACCACCGCCAAAGCTTGTGCCTCTGTTGTTTCTAACTGTAGCATCGCTAATAAATACGTTTCCGCCACCGCCAGCAGTATTCTGTTGACCAGCAAAGCGAACATCAGTAGCTCTGATTGAGATACCACCACCATATATAGCACGGTTACCTTCTATTATTGTTCCTTCATTTACATGTAGTTCCCCGCTTCCTTCAACAAGGATTCCACCAAATCTGAAAGCATCTCTTGTATCAGTAGAAGTACCTCTAACAGTAATATTGTTTAATCTTAGTGTAGCACCATCGTCTACTATAAAGTGACGTTGTGTGTCTTGGTAATAGTTTGCATTACCCCATGCACGTGAATATACTACGTTAGCTCCACCTTCACCTGTTTCGTTATCTGCACCTAAACCAGCAATCATGATGTCATGCCCTGTCGGAATAACAACTGATGGAGTAGTAAGATGCGATCCAATTATATCTACGTCAAAGCTGTTTTGCATTATAATTAGTGCAGGAACACCAGCAGAAGTTCTGCTTACTGCTTCTCTTAGGTTTGCGTCATTATTAATAAGTAGTTGCTCGAAATAAGCGTATACTCTAGTATTTTCATTAATTCTAACACTGAAATCTTCAGAAACAATCACCGTTCCTGTAGTAGGGTCGACGATTCTCCATCTGTCATTGAAGCTCCACTCATTGAAGCCAAACCCAAACTCGTTTTCCCATGTAGTATAGTCAATTCCTGCTGCAGTAATTGCTGCCGAAGTTGGGAAATCAGCTGCATGTAACGTAGCACTGAAGTTGTTATTTGCATTTGGAGTAATTCCTGTAATCGTACCTAATGGTATTTCATTACCATCTCTATCAATCACAACAAACGTTACTGTATGTCCCGTAAGTGGTGAATGAATATCATAATCTGTAAAAGCATGCTCGCCGTAAGTAACATCACTTGGCGAAATAGTGCTTGCAAACTCAGCAGGTAAAACTGCATTTACTTGAAGTCCCTCTGTTGCTTCGTTACCGCTAAATGTCGCCGCAGCACCTATTGTAACTCTATTTAGGAATGGTACAAACGGAGCAATTTCCATTGTGTTAGCCTGAGCAGCAGGAAGATTAAATCCTAAACCGCCACCTCTTCTAGCTGTGTTATCTTCGATTGAACCGCCGCTCATGTTAAACGCGCCTGCTGCTTCTAGACCTACACCACCACCAATTGTAGCTGATGTGTTATCGACAATTGAACCGCCACTCATAGTGAACGTTCCACCAGCGATAGAAACTCCGCCGCCTCTGCCTTCAACAGTAAAGTTATCTCTAATTTCGCCGCCGTTCATAGTAAATGTTCCTGCGTTCATTCGCACACCACCACCGTGACGAGCATTGTTACCACCACCAATAGTAGCGCCAGCTCCCATTGTGAAGTTGCTTGTAGCACCAGTTAAGAACACTCCGCCACCGCCGTTTGTTTGTCCACCAGCAGCGTTGCCACTAATGTAACCACTAGCGAAATTAACTGTTCCAGCGCTTGCAATACCACCACCATCAACATTTGTTGTATTGTTGCTTATTGTTCCACCATTTATGTTAAGAATACCACTAGCACCAATAATATTTACGCCACCGCCGTTGCCAGTTGCTGTATTATTTGAAATTACTGCACCACTTTGCATGATTAGGCTTCCGCCAGCCGATTCTATGCTGACTCCGCCACCAGTTGTTGCTGATGTGTTGTCGTAAATTTGACCGGCATTCATATTGAACGTTGCATTATTGATAGATACTCCGCCACCTCTGCCATCGTTAGTATTGTTTTGTTCAATACTTCCGCCATTCATGTGGACTATTGATCCTGCGTTCATCCTTATTCCGCCACCATGACGCCCTAGGTTGTCACTAATTACAGAATTATCACTCATTGTAAGAACGCTGTTAGCACCAGTTAGGAATACTCCACCACCACCTTCTGACGTGCTAGAAGCAGTATTTCTAGTGATTGTGCCACCGTTTATGTTAACAGTTCCACCATTATCTACTTGTACACCGCCACCTAATGATGCACGGTTATTTTCTATTCTCGCACCTTCATTTACATAAAGTGTTCCGTTAGGATTGACACGTACACCACCGCCAATATTTCCTATGTGATTGGTTCCATAAAGAGTAACGTTGTTCAATCTCAGTATTGCATCTGTATTCACAACGAAGTGTCTTAATCCACCTCTTGCACGATAGTATGTGAAGTTAGCACCATCTCTTCCGACAATTGTTATGTCGTGATCTGCCAAAATAGTAACTGAATCCTCAGGACTAATAGATGGAGCATTGCCAAAGCTATTTTGCATAACAAGTACAGCGGGGTTTCCTGCAGTCGTACGTCTTACCGCTTCTCTTAATGTCATAGGACATACAATAAGTAGCTGATCTATTTGAGCATATAATCTAAGATCTGCGTTCATAGGGATTGAGAAATTCCCACGATCAATTATTGCTCCTCCTGTAGAATTTATTGCCCATTGACCATTAAAGCCCCACTCGTTAAAACCAAATCCATAAGCGTTAGGCCACAAAGTGTAGTCCACTTCTCCACGCACGTCAGCACTCGTTGGGAGCTGCCAAATGAGCTGGCACAGTATTAGTAAAGTTCACTCCTGGGTTGATTTCAAAAGCACTAATTTCTTGTGCTACGTTATCACTGTCAACAACAACGAACGTTACTGTACGTGGTGATAACGGAGTATGAATATCGTGATTTGTGAAAGCATAATTTCCGTGAGGAGTTGCACTTGGAGTAATAGTCTGTGCAATAGTTCCAAAACGATTACTTAAGTAAGCACTAACGTTTAATCCACCACTTGCAGTGTTGTTTGCAAATGTTACGTCACTACCTATAGTAATGTTTTCTAAAAATGGAATGAATAATGTAGGAAGCGTTGTATCTGCAGCAATAGCACCGATAAAGCCTATTCCTCCGCCATTTACTGCTTCATTATTGCTGATTGTTCCGCCTGTAATGTCAAGTCTTGCACGATTTGCAGCATTTGCTGCTTGGTGAATAGATATTCCACCACCATTGCCAGTTAGGGCTTCATTATTGCTGATGATACCATTTGTCATAAAAACGCCGATAGGTTGAGTATTATGTAAATGTATACCGCCACCAGCTATGTTAGCTGTGTTATCATCAATCAAACCACCATTTATAACGAAATGATTATGCGTTGCAGGAACTGTAATTCCTGTTCCTGCTGTGTTAGGGTGTATCATCACACCACCACCACGGATTGCCTCATTATCATATACAGTGGCACCATCATTTATAGTAAGTACGCTTAACGCACCACGCATGAAGATTCCGCCACCGCCATTTGCGGTTCCTGCACCGTTAGCTGTGTTTCCGCTAATAGTTCCACCGTTTAAGGTTATAGCAAATCCATTATTTGCACTATCATGTGTAGCAATACCACCGCCGTTAATTCCTGCTGTATTACCTGATATTGACGCATTGTCAGACATGCTTAATGCAGAAGCAAGTGCAGAAGAGCCATTCATAAACACGCCACCACCATGTCCAAGCGTTTCATTATCCTCAATCCTTGCATTGCCAGACATATTTAAAGTTGAGTTAACACTCATAAACACGCCACCACCGTTCGCACCTAAGACCAAAGTTTCATTACCAACGATTTTTGCATTACCAGACATGTTGAAAATAATACGGTCACCTAAAAATACACCGCCACCATTGCCGACTGCTTCATTGCCTATAATTTGAGCAGTTCCGCTCATGTTAAACTGTGGAGGTACTGCAGATGCATTTCCAGGAATTATACGTACACCACCGCCATTACCAGTAGCTGCAGTTGTCCAATTGTCTCTAATAGTCCCGCCAGACATGTTGAATGCTCCGCCATTACCTGTAACGTTGACTCCACCGCCACCAATACCTACTGACCAGTTTCCGTAAATTTCGCCACCTGTCATTGTAAAGTTCGCAGGATTATTGCCACCACCATGTATACCAACTCCACCGCCAGCAGCCCTTGTATCGGTTACCGCGTTATTTCTTATAATTCCACCTTGCATTTCAAATTTGCTTGTTCCCATTAGGTTGACGCCACCGCCACCACCTGAGCTTCCACCTGTATAACTGTTGTTTTCAATTATTCCACCATGCATATAAAACGTACTTGATCCATTTAAATGAATTGCACCACCGCCAGCATTAATATTACTGTTTGTTGCACCGGTTATTGTTCCACCGTACATACGTAACGTTCCGCCATTAACAAATATACTTCCGCCACCTACACTAGCGACAACACCACTTCCTTGTAACGTAAAGTTGTTGCCTTGTGAATTCAAGCCACTTGCATCACCTAAAGTAAGCGTACCGCCCTGATTAACAACAAAATGTCTTTGATTATTTGCCGCTTGTATTGTATGAATTGCATTACCATCAGATACTATAGTTACTTGTATATTTTCAGGAATTGTAATTGCTCCGCCCATTTGAATGTTGCCTGCAAGTGTTACAGTTATCTCATTTGCTGAAAATGGAGCTGTCAAAGCTGATTGAAGTGCACCCCAATCTGCAACAACATAAGCACCCAACGGCATAATCTCTATATACAGTTCTTCTATCTCAAAGTACCCATACTCTTCATCTTGAAGATACGCATATTCTTCATTTGTGTATGCATAGTCTTCTTCATTAGATGTTGTATATGATTTATCGCCATAATATTTTTCTTCTGATCCTGATGTATACTGTGAGTCGTCGCCATAGCTACCACCACTATAATCAGCATCTCCGTTTTCTGCGTTATAGTCGTTGTCATCATCGCCATAGCTGTAATCAGCATCGCCATAATCACTATCGCTATATCCAGTGTCAGAATCGCCACCTGCATAATCAGCATCGCCGTAGCCGATGTCACCTGAGTCTACATCCGCGTCTGCACCTGTATCGACATCCCATGCATCTCCTGTGCCTGCGTCTGCTTCTCCACCTGCGTCCGCATCTCCTGCATCTGACGAAGCGTCTGCGCCACCGTCAAATGATGCGTCTGCACCACTGTCAAAAGATACGTCTGCACCTGCATCAAACGATACATCTGCACTCGCACTGTCTGCTTCATCTGCAAATGCGATGAGGTTCAGACCACTGAACATGACAGTAAAAGCAAGCAAAACTGCTAATACTTTTTTCATGTTTCTTTTTGTTACTCTCTTTTCCATAATTTGCCTCCTAACCTTTCACTTCTTTCATTTAATCACTTTCGTATTATTCTTCTTTACAAAACACAAAACCCGCTTCGTTGATTTACTCTTAAAAATAATCGTAATTCACAAAAAGGGGTTTCATCATATTAACGAACTGATGCAACCGGGCAATCATAGCTTTCGCGTTAGACCCCTAGTTTTGTGTCCCTGCCTTTCGACAAGTTTACCTTTACAATCCTACTCATTATTAAATTTTCACGTTGAAATTGCATGCATATTTTGTTTATATGCACAACTTACACTAGAATGTTACCATATATTAATATTACTGTCAACATTTTTTTGCAAAAAAATGAAAATATTTTCTAACTTTTTTTGTGTCTTTTTTCAGAAAATTCACAAGAAAAAATTAACACAATCAAAACGATTCTCATGGTATCATCTAGTTGTGTATCTGTGCTATAATTGATTTAGAAATATGATAAGCTAATCAATTTTTGAAAGGGGCGGACTAAATATGTCAACTGATTTTTACGCAATGAACCAAAGTGACCCGATAGTCACTTCGCATTATGTGCCACGTCCTCGAATTGATAAAATTTTAGATCAGGCTACGCGCGGTAAGATGGTCTTTGTCGTTGCTGGAACTGGTTATGGAAAGACTCAGGCAGTATATAATTATGTGATAAATCAGCCCAAAACCCTTGTCAGGTGGCTACAACTTACCGAAAGTGATAATCTCAGTTCGAATCTTTGGGAAAAACTCGCACATACTATTTCCCTCGGAAATCCGAAACTTGCCACGAAGATGAAGGAACTTAGTTTTCCCGAAACAAATGCACAGTTTCAAAGGTTTATTGAACTTATTAAAACCAATGGTGATTTTTCACAAAAAATATTCATCGTACTTGACGATTCTCATTTGGTGACTTCTGAGTCAGTGCTTACTTTTTTGGAACGCTGTATGCATGCACCGCTTCCTGAAGTATGCGTAATTCTCATTTCCAGAAGGGAGCCTGACGTCAACGCCATGCCTCTTTTTTCTAAAGGTAATGCGAACACTATAACTGAGGATGATTTGCGTTTTACAGAAAGTGAAATTCGAGAATTTTTCAAACAAAACGATGTTTCGCTTGACCCAAAAGAGCTTCCTAATATTTTGGAGGCAACCACAGGCTGGGCTCTTGCGATTAAACTTCTCGTACTTGCATTAAAGTCTATGTCTGGAAGTTTGGATCTTGCTCTTGATTCTATGAAACTAAATATATTTAAGCTACTCGAAACAGAAGCTTGGAGCAATTTCCCTGAAAGTGTTCAAAAAGTACTTTTAAGGCTGTCTTTAATATCTGATATTCCGCTTTCACCACTTCGCGAAATTCTAAGCGACAGCTCCTTTACAAAGTATTTCTCACAACTTTCGGCTTTCGTTTGGTTTGACAGCTTTATTAATGATTACAGGATTCAACCGTTTTATCTGGAATTTATAAAAAACAAACAGCATATTTTATCGCACGAGGAACGCCAAAACACATATGAGATGGCTGCAGAGTGGTGTTTTGAAAATGGACTTCTTGCAAATGCTGTGAATTATTACGCAAAGTCCTATCAATATAAAAAGGTTTTTGAAATCATAACTTCATACCCATTTAAATTGCCTTACGAAACTTGTGAGTATTTTTTAAAGATAATAGAAGGCATCGAACTTACAGATGATGCGACAGAAAATCACAGTGCATTGATTTTAAAACATTTTGTAACACCACTTTTATACATGGGTATGGGCAATTTTGACGAAGCTTCAAGCAGATCTTTTGCTACCATCCGTGAATTTGAAAACGAAAATACGCCAGAAGCTTTAAGCTTACTTGCAAGTGCATACAACAATCTTGCTTATATCGAAACTTACATTTGTACTGTTACACATGAGTATAAGTTTGCAGAATATCTGCGAAAAGCTGTTGATTATCATAGGGCATCGGGTATACCACCCGCCAAGCTGACTGGAATTTCAAGCACTGCCGACCTTCGTTCGTTCGCATGTCTTGTAGGTATCGGCGCTGAATTTTCTAAGTTTGATGAACTTTATGAACTTGCTACTATTGCCGCACCGTACACTTTTGAAACGTTTCACGGACTTTACTACGGTAACGCTGACCTTATCGGCTGCGAAATCGCTTTCTTTAAAAATAAACGTAATCTCGCAAGAAACCTTGCACATGATGCAATCTTAAAAGCTCGTGAAAAAAACCAGTACAGCATTGTTGCCATGGCACAATATTATTTGTTGCGACTTGCTATACATGACGGCGACTATACTCTTGTAAAAGAGATGCTCCGCCAGATACAGAGCAATCTGGATATTGCTGGATTTTGGGACAGGCAGCTATATTATGATTTGTCTATGGGTTCGTTTTTTTGTTGCATCGGACTTTCTGATTCGACGCCTTCGTGGCTCATCATCGATGAAAAAGAAAACACATCCCTTACTCATATACCTGTAAGAGAAGTAATTGCAAGTACCGACTATTACTTATCTGTAAAAAAATACAGTCAAGCACTTACTGTTTTGTCAAATTCTCACCCACGACTTCCGCACGAAAGATTTTTGTTTGGGGAGCTTATACTTTCCCTACAATCAGCTACTGCACGCCTCGGAATCGGCGATAATGACGGGGCTGTCAAGGATTTTATTAAGGCATATGAATTATCTTTTAATGGTGAATTTGAAATGCCTTTTATAGAACTTGGCAAATCGTTTTACGCTATGTCTATTGCTGTTTTGGGGCATAAGGACAGCAAAATTCCTAAAAGTTGGATAACTAACATTGGTCGTAAAGCCAGCGTATATATAAAGAAAACATCTGTAATAGCAAACTCTTACAAAAGAGATGAAGGTATAACAGTACCAATACGTTTGTCTAAACGTGAATTAGATGTTTTAAACGACTTGTACCATGGTCTTTCTCGTGAGGAAATGGCAGCTCACTTGTATTTATCCGTAAACACAGTGAAAAAATCACTCCAGTCACTTTATTCAAAACTGAATGCTACTAATAGTGTCGACGCTATAAGAATTGCAATTGAGAGAAAACTTATCAATTAATTAAAGAAATTGCTTTTTTACAAAAATATACCCTTTTGGGTGTAGTTTTTTACATATGCAATGATGTATAATACAAATACACTCATAATTATGCGAAATTAACTTTATCCGCTTAATGTATGCGTAGTGATTACATTCTATTATAAGGGAGATGTGTATGAAAAAGGAAACGAAAACAAAGCAAGTTGTAGTAAGATTTGATGATACGTCTTATAACAAAATAGGCGAGTACGCAAAACTTGAACATCGTGGTCTTGGCGAATTTGTTAGACATGCGGTACTTGTATATGTCGAGCAACGCGAAGCAGCAAAAAACAAAAGTGCTTCTGTGTAGTTGAAATTTCAATGTGCTTTTAAGTATTTTATTGAAAGCACACACCCAGCATCGGAACTGTATCTTAGTTATTACAGTTCCATTTTTATTTTTTGAAACATTAACCGCAAATCACACTTAAGAATAAAAATGTTGTAGTCTTTACAAAGTGCTACAACATTTTAAATTCCACATTTTCTATTGTTTAATAGTTTTTATCTAGCAGGTGGCTTATGCGTAAGGATAATTGAGATAAACTCTAGTGGTTCCTGTCCATCGTTTGCAATTCCGTGACTATCGCCTGCTCTTAGATAAACACACTCTCCTGGATATACTGTTATTATCTGTCCGTTGTCGTTAACAGTTGCAATTCCTCTGAGGATGTAGTAAATATCTTCTTCGTCTACATGCTGATGATAACCGATTGATGCACCTGGTTCAAGTGTAATTTTCGCAAGTACACGACAGTTTGTTTCCATTTCTGTCACTTCAAGGATATGGTCAAATACTGTTGTTCCTACGCCATCGCGTGCTTTTACCATAGGGTCACGCCTCATAGCGGATTGTCTTTTTAACATGATATTCCCTCCTGTTTCAGTTGTTTTCATTAATTATATCAAGAAATATAGCAGTCTGCAAACTAAATTGTATTAATACTCTGCGTAATTTTCCAAATTTTCCTTTAATTTTCTGCGGTTTTGTTTCGGCGTACCAGCTTTCGTCAAGTGCATCTGCTAAGCTAACAAATAATTCTCTATGCTCTGGTGCGTCCTTTGCTAATCTCATCAAGTAACTTCTCGGTGTTTCACCTACTCTTCTGCCTCGCCTTCTTAATTTCCCCCACCTCTCTAGGCTCAAAAATACACCTTGCGGAGTGTTGCGATATATTATGCTAGTTATGAAAAATTTCAAAGCATTTACAAAGCGACTTATAATTATAAATTTTAGATTGAGCTTTGAGCGACTTTCTGTTTCTACTTTTTTAACACGCGAAATCCCTATTTTTTTGTTCCTAAGACGAATCGCCATTATAATTGCAAAAGCGACTATAGCAATGATGATTACTACAAGTCCTATCACTACAGCTGCTTCTCGCAAGTCATAAAGCGGACCTAGCTCTACTGCCATATCAGTTACACCGTGCAGTGGCTCTGCCAATATTTCACCGTCAAGGTCTGGCATAGGAAAAAATGAAGCGATCCATATGATAAATCCGCCGAACAGGTTTGCTATAGCTACGATGCCGCTCCAAATCGCTACCGCCCCAGTTGCGATAGTCGCACCGAAAGCTACGGAAATAAAAAGTAGAAATACTCCTGTTATCGCAGATACCAAAAGTAAAAACGCCAATATAAAAGCTATACCTCTAAACCCTCTGCTTGTGTCTGCACTTGCACCTGCCGTCCTTGCAATTACAAGAGCTATCATACAGACAGCCAGTGAGATGATACTTGGAAACATTACAGTACTTGGATTTCCTACGCCAACAACAGTTATCATCACAAAGAGCAGAGAAAAAGTCATAGCTCCTACTCTTCCTATGAGCTTTTCTACCGTTGGCGGGTCTTCTGTCATAAAGAAAATTCGCCACTGTGGCACACTGCATGTAAGAATCGCTAGTAATGTCAACGCCAAACTCGACTGACCGCCAGAAAACGTAAGGACTACAAAGACTGTTATAATATATGAAGCAATTAAAAATGTTGCTGCTTGCGGAACAGTACGCTGCTTTCGCAGGAAAATCCGATAAAGCACAAATGTTAATACAGCCATAGTTGACAGCGGAAAAAATCCAACACCTGATGTGTCGTTGTAATGGTTAAGCCCTATAAAAATGAACAACAAATCTATCAAGACTATATCAGACATGATAACTGCAATAGCTCCTGTTACCGGACTATTCTTATTTGTTGCAATTGTTGTTTCTGCTGTTGTTTCCATTATAGGTACCGTTTCTTCTTGTATTATTTGTTTTTTTATTTTTGTATCACATGTGTTTATTTGTAATCACCTCGGAACTTATAATGGTGCTGCTCAAATCACATAGTGATTTGCAAGCAGACCTTATGCAAAACTTTCCTAAATCTTTGATTTAGTGAAAGTAACTGCGAAATAGTA